>Ga0160444_100526_pt1 | contig 15710 bp, 16 predicted proteins | sample HID1972K_E1MG_FD_108232 | JGI IMG/M metagenome (GOLD analysis project Ga0160444, IMG submission 108232) | Enriched pill bug-associated microbial communities from UW Madison campus, WI, USA - HID1972K_E1 MG | ecosystem: Host-associated > Arthropoda: Insects > Digestive system > Unclassified ... | reverse complement strand
TCAAGGTCAACATCCGCTTCCGTGGCCGTGAAATGAGCCACCAGGAGCTGGGTCGTGAAATGGCCAACCGGATCGAAGCCGATCTGGGCGAAGACATCGTGATCGAATCCCGTCCGCGCCTGGAAGGCCGCCAGATGGTGATGATGATCGCGCCGAAGAAGAAGACGTAAGACGCCCGGCGCCGGGCGGGTAGGCCGACCCAGGGTCGGCCGGGCCCCGGTGCGTGCGTTTTTCCGCAGATGCAGCCGACCATGGGTCGGCTCTACCGGGGCACGCAGGGCTGGCTCAACGGCCGGTTTACCTGTATGATGCCCGGCTCGACCCACCAGGACGGGTCGTACGCCGATCATGGCAGGATGGAAAGAGTGGCCCAGGCCGCCGCCAGATCAGTCAGAAACCAGGGTCAAAATCCCATCAAGGACATTGAAATGCCCAAGATCAAGACCAACCGGGCGGCGGCCAAGCGTTTCCGCAAGACCGCCTCGGGCAAGTACAAGTGCGGCCACGCCAACCGTAGCCACATCCTCACGAAGAAAGCGACCAAGCGGAAGCGTAACCTGCGTCAGACGAACCACGTCCGCGCAGAAGACGCCGGCCGTCTGGACCGCATGCTCCCTTACCTCTGAGGACTGAACCATGGCACGAGTAAAGCGTGGTGTGCAGGCGCGTCGCCGCCACAAGAAAATCCTGACCCTGGCGAAGGGCTACTACAACGCCCGCCGCAAGGTCTTCCGCGTTGCCAAGCAGGCCGTCATCAAGGCACAGCAGTACGCCTACATCGGTCGTAAGCAGAAGAAGCGCAATTTCCGTTCGCTGTGGATCACCCGCATCAATGCGGCTGCCCGCATCAACGGCATGAGCTACAGCCGTTTCATGAACGGCCTGCTGAAGGCTGGCATCACCCTGGACCGCAAGGTGCTGGCCGATATCGCCGTGCACGACGCGGCCGGTTTTGCCGCGCTGGCTGAAAAGGCCAAGGGCGCGCTGGCGGCATAAGTCCATTCCCCTGCCGTTGCCGTTCACGCGCAACGGCTGTGGGTAAGGCAATGCATGGGGAAGGGCGCAAGTCCTTCCCCATTCTTTTTTGTGCGGTCGCCGGCGCGGAACGCGCGGCGGCTGGACAGCGGTGGCGACGGGGGTCGGCCCTTCGCGCATCGCGACGGCATACCGACTGGAGTTTCGGCCACCCATGAGCGATATCCAATCCCTGACCGAGCAGGCACTGGCCGACGTGGCCGCCGCGCAGAGTCCCGATGCGCTGGAGCAGCTGCGCGTTTCCCTGCTGGGCAAGAGCGGCAGCATCACCGCGCAGCTGAAACAGCTTGGCGCGCTGCCGGCCGACGAGCGCAAGGCCGCCGGCGAAGCCATCAACCGCGCGCGCGACGCGCTGACCGGTGCGCTTGCCCAGCGCAAGGCCGTGCTGGAGGACGCTGCGCTCGACGCGCGCCTGGCCGCCGAAGCGATCGACATCACCCTGCCGGGCCGCCGTGCCGGCCGCGGGGGCCTGCATCCGGTCACCCGCACCCTGGAGCGCATCACCGAGATCTTTGGCCGCCTCGGTTATGAGCTGTCCGAAGGGCCGGAAATCGAAGATGACTGGCACAACTTCGAAGCGCTGAATTTCCCGCCGCATCATCCGGCGCGTGCGATGCACGACACCTTCTACTTCGGCGACGGCCGCCTGCTGCGCACGCATACCTCCGGGGTGCAGGTGCGCTACATGGGCGAGCATGCGCCGCCGCTGCGGATGATCGCGGCCGGCAAGGTCTACCGCAGCGACAGCGACCAGACCCATTCGCCGATGTTCCACCAGGTGGAAGGCCTGCTGGTGGACGAGCATTCCAACTTCGCCGACCTGAAGGGCACGCTGTCCGAGTTCGTGCGCGCGTTCTTCGAGCGTGATTTCGAGATGCGCTTCCGCCCCAGCTACTTCCCGTTCGTCGAACCCGGTGCCGAAGTGGACATCGCCTGGCAGCAGCCCGATGGCAGCACGCGCTGGCTGGAAGTGCTGGGCTGCGGCATGGTCCATCCGAACGTGCTGCGCAGCGTCGGCATCGATCCGGAGCGCTATACCGGCTTCGCCTTCGGGCTGGGCGTGGAGCGTTTCGCGATGCTGCGCTACGGCGTCAACGACCTGCGCGCGTTCTTCGAGAACGACGTGCGTTTCCTGCGCCAGTTTGCCTGACCGCCGGTGGGTAGAGCCGGGCCATGCCTGGCTGTCCATCGCATCACCCTTCATCACGGCCCAGGCGCATGCGCCGGGCCCACCAGGATGACACCATGAAATTCTCCGAAAACTGGTTGCGCAGCCACGTCCCGACCTCCGCCTCGCGCGATGAACTCAGCGCGGTGCTGACCGCCATCGGCCTGGAAGTGGAAGAGGTCGCAGCGCTGGGCGCCGGCCTGGACCACGTGGTGGTGGCACGCATCGTCGAGGCCGAGCGGCATCCCGAAGCCGACCGCCTGCAGGTGTGCCGCGTCGATGCCGGGCAGGGCGAGCTGCTGCAGATCGTCTGCGGTGCGCCGAACGCGCGGCCGGGCCTGGTCGCGCCGCTGGCGATGGTGGGTGCGCAGATCGGCGAGCTGAAGATCAGGCCAGCCAGGCTGCGCGGCGTGGAATCCAACGGCATGCTGTGCTCGGCGAAGGAACTGGGCTTGGACAGCGATGCCTCGGGCCTGTTCGAACTGCCTGGCGACGCACCGGTCGGCCAGTCGCTGGTGGAGTACCTGGGCCTGCCCGACGCCAGCATCGAGATCAAGCTGACCCCGAACCGCGCCGATTGCTTCAGCGTGCGTGGCATCGCCTTCGATGTGGCCGCCGCCACGCGCAGCGACGTCGTGCCGTTCGCCGCCGACGCGGTGCCTGCGCGGGGCGCCCGCGAGCTGTCGATTGAGCTTTCCGCCGGTGCCGAGGCGCCGCGTTACCTCGGGCGTGTCATCGAAGGCGTCAACGCTGCCGCCGCCACGCCGCTGTGGATGGCCGAGCGCCTGCGTCGCAGTGGCGTGCGCCCGGTGTCGCTGCTGGTCGACATCACCCAGTACGTGATGCTGGAGCTGGGCCAGCCGATGCATGCCTACGACCTCGACACCCTGCAGGGCAGCATCGGGGTGCGCCGTTCGCGTGCTGGCGAAACGCTGAAGCTGCTGGATGGCCGCGACGCCGCGCTGGACGACAGCTTCCTGGTGGTGACCGATGCCGATCGTCCGGTCGGCCTGGCCGGCCTGATGGGCGGCTTCGACACGCGCGTCACCGATGCCACCACCGATGTGTTCCTGGAGGCGGCGCACTTCGCGCCGGCGGCGGTCATGGGCCGTGGCCGCAAGCTGGGCCTGCACACCGACGCCGGCCATCGCTTCGAGCGGGGCGTGGACCCGGCGCTGCCGCGTGTGGCGATCGAGCATGCCACCGCGCTGGTGCTGGAACTCGCCGGCGGCACGCCGTCGCCGGTCACCGAGGCCATGCGCAGCGATGACCTGCCGCCGCCTGCGCTGATCGTCCTGCGCCGTGCGCGCATTGCCCGTGTGCTGGGCATCGCCATCGAAGATGCCGAGGTCGAACGCATCCTGCGTGCGCTGGGCATGCAGGTTGCCGGCACCGTCGAAGGCTGGCAGGTCACCGCTCCCAGCCGTCGTTTCGACCTGGCCATCGAAGAGGACTTGATCGAAGAGCTGGCGCGCATCCACGGCTACGAGCAGATCCCGACCACGCTGCCGGGCGGTGCCGCGCGCGTGGCCATGCCCAGCGAAACCCGCCTGGAAGAGCTCAGCGTGCGCCGCCAGCTGCTGGCGCGCGAGCTGCAGGAGACCATCAACTTCGCCTTCGTCGATGCGCAGCTGCTGCAGCACTGGCAGCTCACCGATGGCCTGGTGCCGTTGGCCAATCCGCTGTCGGCGGAGTTGGCGGTGATGCGTCCGGCATTGCTGCCGGGGCTGGTCGCGACGCTGGGCCGCAACGTCGCCCGCCAGGCCGGTCGGGTGCGCCTGTTCGAGATCGGCCGCGCTTTCACCGCGCAGGCCGGCGACGGCACGCCTGCGCCGCTGGAAACCCAGCGCATCGCGGCCGTGGTGTGCGGCGATGCCGAGGCCATGCAGTGGGGCGCGGCGGCACGCAAGGTCGATTTCCATGACCTGAAGGGCGACCTGGAATCGCTGGCCGCCGCCAGCGGTGCGGTGCTGGAATTCCGGCCGTCGAGCCGCCCGCTCGGGCATCCGGCACGCTCGGCCGAGGTCTTCCGTGACGGCATCTGCCTGGGCTGGATCGGCCAGGTCCATCCGCGCCTGGCCAGGGCGCTGGAGATCGACGTGGAGGTGTACGCCTTCGAGCTGGACCTGGCGCCACTGGCCGCCAGGGAGCTGCCGCGTGCGGCCGAGCTGTCGCGCTTCCCCGCGGTGCGCCGCGACCTGGCGGTGCTGGCGCCGGACGCGGTGGACTGGGCCGAGCTGGCCGCCACCGTGCGCCGTGCGGCCGGGCCGCTGCTGCGCGAGCTGGTGCTGTTCGACCGTTACGTCGGGCAGGGTGTCGATCCGGGCTTCAAGAGTCTCGCTATGGGCTTGATTTTGCAGGACAAGTCCCGCACTCTGACGGACCGCGACGTGGATGCGGTGGTGACCGAGGTGGTTGCCGCCATCGAGCGTGAACATCACGCCCGGATCCGCGGCTGAGCGGGCAGCACCCAGGGGTAAGCAGGCGATGGCACTGACCAAGGCCGAGATGGCCGAAAAACTTTTCGACGAAGTCGGCTTGAACAAGCGTGAGGCCAAGGAATTCGTCGATGCGTTCTTCGATGTGCTGCGTGATGCGCTGGAACAGGGACGCCAGGTGAAACTGTCCGGCTTCGGTAATTTCGACCTGCGGCGCAAGAACCAGCGCCCGGGCCGCAACCCGAAGACCGGTGAGGAAATACCGATTTCCGCCCGCACGGTGGTCACTTTCCGTCCGGGCCAGAAGCTCAAGGAAAGGGTGGAGGCTTATGCTGGATCCGGGCAGTAACCGAGAACTTCCGCCGATTCCGGCCAAACGCTACTTCACCATCGGTGAAGTCAGCGAACTGTGCGACGTCAAGCCGCACGTGCTGCGCTACTGGGAAACCGAGTTTCCCAGCCTGGAACCGGCCAAGCGCCGCGGCAACCGTCGCTACTACCAGCGCCACGACGTGCTGATGATCCGGCAGATCCGCAGCCTGCTGTACGAACAGGGTTACACCATCGGCGGCGCGCGGTTGCGGCTGGAAGGTGCGGATGCGCGCGAGGAAGCAGCGTTGAGCCAGCAGATCATCAAGCAGGTCCGCATGGAGCTGGAAGAAGTACTGCAACTGCTGCGGCGCTGATCCTTTTTTCGCGTCGATCCGCTATACTTCACGGCCCGCTTCAACGGCGGGGCAACATCGCAGACATGTCGGGGCGTAGCGCAGCCTGGTAGCGCATCTGCCTGGGGGGCAGAGGGTCGTCGGTTCGAATCCGGCCGTCCCGACCACTGTGATTCAAGCGAAGGGCTCGTGCAGCAATGCGCGGGCCTTTTTCGTTTCCGCGGTGGTGGTTCACCGGCGTTGCGAGAGCCAACCCATGGTCGGCTGGCCAGCACGGCATCAGCCGTCAGGCCGGGCATGGCCCGGCGCTATGGCGGGGCCGGCCGCCTGGCCATGTCGGCGAGTTCGCGCGCGGGCAGCGGCATCGCCAGCAGGAAGCCCTGGACCTGGTCGCAGCCCAGCTCCTGCAGCACCTGCAGTTGTCCGGTAGTTTCCACGCCCTCGGCCACGGTCAGGTAGCCCAGGCCGCGGGCCAGCTCGATGATCGCCTTGGCCTTCAGTCGTGCGTCGGCCTCGGTGGCAATGCCATCGATCAGCGATTTGTCCATCTTGATCGTCGAAATCGGCAGCTGCGCGAGATAGCCGAAATTGCTGTAGCCGCTACCGAAATCGTCGATCGCGACGCGCACCCCGGCCGTGGAAAGGCGCGCCAGCTGTTCGCCGGCGACGGTGTTGGCGCGCAGCCACTCGCCCTCGGTGATCTCGATCTCCAGCGTGCCTGCCGGCAATCCGCGTGCGTCCAGGTCCTGCAGCAGGCGTTCGGCCATGCCGTTGGTCGAGAGATCCGATGCGGCCAGGTTGATCGACAGCGCCAGCGCCAGTCCGTCCTCCCGCCATGCCTTCAGCTGGTCCAGCGCGGTGCCCACGACCCAGCCACTCACCAGCGGCATCAACGCGGTGCGTTCGAACAGCGGAATGAACTCGGCGGGGCCCACCGGTCCCAGCCGTGGATGGGACCAGCGGACCAGCGCTTCCGCGGACATGATGCGCCCGCTGGCCGTGTCCAGGCGCGGCTGGAACACCAGGTGGAACTCATCGCGCCGCAGACCGCGCTCGGCGTCGGCCGCCAGCCGGTAGCCGCGCCGCAGCCGCTCGTCGCGTTTTTCCGAATACCAGCAATACTCCCGCCGGGCGTTGATCGAGGCGCGCAGGCCGATCAGCAGCTTGCGCAGCACGTCGTTGCTGCCATCGCCTGCTGGATCGATCGTGCAGATGCCGGCATGGAACTGTGGCGACATCGGTATCGCGGCGGCCATCACCGGACGGGTCACCCGTTGCTTGAGCTCATCGAGCAGCGATTCCACATCGGCCGCCAGCGGCATGTCCAGCACGAACACGAACCGGCTGACGCCGACGTGGTAGACGGTGGCCACATCCTCCAGTGCCACCCGCAGGCGGACGCCGGAGCGGTGGATCATCGCCTCCAGCGGCGGCATGCCCAGCGCCTGGCCCGCTTCCTCCAGGCGGGGCACGTCGAGCACGTCCAGCAGCACCGCCCGCAGGTGCCGGCCGTTGGCGCGCGCGATCAGCCCGTCGTAGTCGATATGGAACTGATGGCGGTTGGGAAGCCCACTGACCGGGTCCTGCCGCCCCGACAGGCGACGCAGCTCCAGCTGGTCCATCGCCATGTGCGCCAGCGCCTGCAGGTGGTTGCGTTCGTCGGCATCGAGATCGCGCGGCACGCAATCCATGATGCAGAGCGCGCCGATGGCCACGCCATTGCCGGCCAGCAGCGGTACCCCGGCATGGAAGCGCAGGTGGGGAGGCCCGGCGACCAGCGGGTGGTCCCGCAGCCGCGTGTCGGCCGCCAGGTCCGGCACCACCCTGGGCTGCCCGGACGTGATGATGTCCGCGCAGATCGAAGGCCACGGGTCGGTGTCGCCGACGTCCGGGCCGCTTCTGGAGATGACGTGCAGCGCGCCTTCTCCGATGATGGAAACCAGTGCGATCGGTGCGCGGAATGCATAGGCGGCCAGGTGCGTGATGCGGTCCAGCGAGGCGCCCGCCGCCATGTCCATCACCTGCAGGGCGCCGATCGCCGCCTTCCGCCCCTCGCTCTTCGATTCCCGCGCTATCTGCGACATGGTGGCGAAAGCTCTCCCGCGGACGAACGTTGCATGGAGGTATCGTGGCGTATCGGGCGCAGTGGCCATGTGTTCGCTGCCGGGGCACCCGGGTTCCGGACAGCCGTCATCCACCTGCGGTAATGTACCGCGTCAGAGCGGGCACCCAGTGTCGTCCTTGAAGGCCCTGGGTCCCATTCGAAACGTACCACCTGCATCACAACCTGAGAGTACGGTCCCCCATGAGCAATCCCCCCACCTCCGCGGCGCCGCGCACCGTGGTTCCCGCCGATCTGCGGCGTTCGGTGTCGAACACCCTGAAAGGCTCCGCCGGCAACCTCGTCGAATGGTATGACGTCTACGTCTACTCGGTATTCGCCAAATATTTCGAGTCGCAGTTCTTCTCGGCCGACGACAAGAATTCCACGATGTACATCTGGGGCATCTTCGCCGCGACCTTCCTGATGCGTCCGATCGGGGCCTGGTATTTCGGGCGCTTCGCCGATCGTTACGGCCGCCGCCTTGCCCTGACCGTGTCGGTCAGCGTGATGGCTGCGTGTTCGTTCCTGATCGCGGTCGCGCCGACGGCGGCCTCCATCGGCATCTGGGCCGCGGTGGTGCTGCTGTTCGCCCGCCTGCTGCAGGGCTTCGCCACCGGCGGGGAATACGGTGCCAGCGCGACCTACATGTCCGAAGCCGCGGTGCCGGGCTGGCGCGGCTTCCTGTCGTCGTTCCACTACGTCACGCTGGTCGGTGGCCATGTGCTGGCCCAGGCGGTACTGCTGGTGATGCTGCTGACATGGGATACCTCGCATGTGACCGAATGGGGCTGGCGCGTGGCGTTCGGCATCGGCGGCATCGGCGCGCTGGTGGTGTTCTGGCTGCGTCGTACGATGGACGAATCGCTGAACGAGGATTCGATCGAAGCGGCGAGGGAGGGCAAGGCCAAGGCCAGCGGTTCGCTGCGCGAGCTGTTCGTCAACCAGTGGCGTCCGTTGCTGCTGTGCTTCCTGATCACCGCCGGCGGTACCGTGGCGTTCTATACCTACACGATCAACGGCCCGAAGATGATCCAGACCGCCTTCGCCGGCGATGATGTCATCACCGGCACGCTGATCAACCTCGGCGTGCTGACCTTCCTGGTGCTGCTGCAGCCGCTGGGCGGCCTGATCTCCGATCGCATCGGCCGCAAGAGCCTGCTGGTGTTCTTCGGCGTCGGCGGCGTGCTGTACACGTGGTACCTGATCGACGCGCTGCCGAAGGCGACCTCGGCCTGGTCGGCGTTCCTGATCCTGGCGATCGGCTTCGTCTTCCTGACCGGCTATACCTCCATCAACGCGGTGGTGAAGGCCGAGCTGTTCCCGACCCACATCCGTGCGCTGGGCGTGGGCCTGGGGTATGCATTGGCCAACTCGCTGTTCGGTGGTACCGCCCCGCTGCTGTACCAGGGCGCGCTGGCGACCGGCCGCGTGGATCAGTTCGTGATCTACATTACCGCCGTGATCGCGGTATCGCTGTTCGTCTACATCTTCTTCCTGAAGAACAAGGGCCCCAACTGGCTGGACGGAACCCGCCAGGGCTGACGCTGCCCGGTTCGCAGAACGGAAATACACGAAGGCCTGCGCAGCGATGCGTGGGCCTTCGTGCATCTGCAGCCGGCGCTGACGCGGTCTGCACATCGTCTCCACCGCGCCGATGCCGGCGTTCGCGCACGCTGTTGCCATCCGCACGCAGATGCGGCCGCCTTCCTACCTGTTGGAGCCTGCATGAACACACCCGGCAAACCGAAACCGTCCTCGCGCCAGCGCCACTATCTGCTGATCGCCCTGGCCGTGGTGTTGATCGTGGTGCTGGTTACCTTGTTCGCGCCATGGTAAGGACGTACCACGGAACGGGTCAGTCCGGCACCCGCGCAAAGCGCGGTCGCAGGCCGTCAGCCGTGCTGACGGTTTCCACGAACATCGCATAAGGGCGGACCCATAAGCCGCCCTCGCCATAAAGCGCGCGGTACAGCACCATCGGCTGCAGTGTTTCACTGCTGCGGACCATATCGACGACCTCGTACAGGCCGCCCTTGAAATGGCGGTAACGCCCGATCGGCAGCGAGGGCAGGGCAGGGAGGTCGGACATGATCGAAGTACGGTGCGTGGTGCGGCGTTTCTAGAACACCGTCGCGCGCAGCAGTTCCTCGACCAGGATCACGTAGCTGGCGACGAAGTAGAACTTCAGCAGGGACGGACGATTCAGCAGGAAGGTGCGCATGTGGAAGGGGCCCCCAGGGTGTATACGCAGTGTGAAATGTTTGCACGGATGTGACAAGCGTCACCGGGCGCGACAGCTAAACCGGCTCAGGATTGTGAGCAAGCCAGCCACGCAGCACTTTCAGACCAGACCGATGGGGAGGTTCGACCTCGGAATCTAGGCTTGTCCTGGACGGTTGTCGTGATCGGCTTGCTGGCCGCCGCGGCGCTCGTCTTCCTCATTCCTGGAGCAACGTCGTCATGGTCATCATCGTCCAGAACATCGCCCGCCGCTGGTGCCTGCTGCATCCCGATCCGGTGCTGCAGCGCGAATTCATGTCCGGCGCGGAGGCGTTCGACGCGGCCGCAGCGCTGGCGCTCGACCACCACCGCCGTACCGGATCATCCGCTGCGGTACGCGTAGAGGCTTTCTCGGCCGGTGTCGAGGCGCTGCGCGTCGGCTGAGCGCTCATCACGGTGTCGGTCGTGATGGGCTAGCTGAAAATCAGAAAACCCTGATGGAGCGCGGTATCGGCATCCATTACCTTGGCGTTGGCGGGACCATGGCAGAGGAGGGCTGCCCGGGAACCGGTCGCGCTTGGGATTTACCCACTCAGGGAACAGAGAGGCCCGTATGTTGATTCGTGTGCAGAGCCAGCAACAACAGTGGCGCGTATTGCATTCGCAGCAGGCCGAGGCTGTGTCTTTCCGCAAGGGAAGCGCTGCCTTCGATTTTGCCGATGCGATGGCCAGGGAGTTCCATGCGCGGACCGGACAACCCTGCGCCGTACGTGTCGAGGTCAGCGACACGTTCGTGGACGCGGTGAGCTACGGCCACTGAGCGTGGGATCTGCGCATTCAGCTTTCAATTCGGAAGTTGAATGGAGGGCGACCGCCGTGGTGTCGGCAGACTGTGCGACCGCGACGGGATGCGCCATGCTCGGCCCACACCGCCTGCAGGAGACACGACAATGAGTGATGGACTTCTTTCCCGGCAACGTTCTGCAGCGCGGCTGGTTCTGATGCTGGCACCGTTGCTGGGCGGCGTGACCCTGGTGGAGGCCGCACAGGCACAGGCGCGCGGCGAGCGCCACTACACTGAAACCGCCAGCAGCGTGCGCTGTGAATCGATCCGCAACCGCCCCCAGCAATGCCGGCTGGACGGACGGCCGCGGCTGGTCCGCCAGCTCTCGGGTGCGGCCTGCGTGGAAGGCCGCAGCTGGGGCCAGGCGCGTGGCGGCGTATGGGTCAGCGATGGGTGCCGGGCCGAGTTCGTCGCCGAACGGGGGCGTCCGTCCCGGCCGATCCATGACGGCAGGCCGGGAGCCCCAGGCTGGGGCTCGGCCGCGCAGGTGGTGGACTGCGATTCCAAGGACCGTCGGCAGCGCCGCTGCAACATGACCATCCGCAGCGATGCCCGGCTGTTGCGGCAGAAGTCGGGCTCAGCGTGCATCGAAGGGCAGTCCTGGGGCTGGGACCGCAACGGCCTGTGGGTCAGCAACGGCTGTCGCGGGCAGTTCCAGGTGCGGTAGCGCCGAGGCATGCCTGCGGTGACGACCAACGGTCGTCACCCACCCGACACCGGCGGTCATCCACCCGACACCGGTCGTCACCCATCCAGCTGAGTCAGCCTGCCGCGCTGAGCGGACCACCGCCGGCGCGCAGCTCCGGCCAGCGCCGCAGCACCGCGGCGCGGATACCGGCGGCGTCGATGCCGGCCTCGGCAAGCAGATCCTCGCGGCTGGCGTGGTGCTGGAAGGCATCCGGCAGGCCGAGGTGCATGATCGGCTTCAGTACGGCTTCCGCATTGAGCAGCTCGGCGACGGCCGAGCCCGCGCCACCGGCCACCACGTTGTCCTCGATGGTCACGAACGCATCGTGGCGTCCTGCCAGCGCAAGGACCAGTGCGCGGTCCAGCGGCTTGATGAAGCGCATGTTGACCACGGTCAGCCCCAGTTCGCGGCCGACCTGCTCGGCGGCGGCGACGGTGCTGCCGAAGGCAAGCAGGGCCACCGTGTGGCCTTCCACCCGCACTTCACCCTTGCCGACCGGCAGGGTGGAAAGATCGCTGCCGGCCGCCACGCCGGTGCCGCTGCCACGCGGATAGCGCACAGCGGCCGGACCGGCGTGCTGTAGGCCGGTGCTGAGCATCTGCCGGCATTCGGCTTCATTCGAAGGGGCCATCACCAGCATGTTCGGCACGCAGCGCAGGTAGCTGAGATCGAGGTTGCCGGCATGGGTGGCGCCGTCCGGCCCGACCACGCCGGCACGGTCGATCGCGAACAGCACGTCCAGGCCCTGGATCGCCACGTCGTGCACCAGCTGGTCGTAGGCACGCTGCAGGAAGGTCGAGTAGATCGCCACGACCGGCTTGGCGCCCTGGGTCGCCATGCCGGCGGCCAGGGTGACGGCGTGCTGCTCGGCGATGGCCACGTCGAAGTAACGCTCCGGGTATTCGCGGCTGAAGCGGACCAGGCCCGAGCCTTCGCGCATTGCCGGGGTGATGCCCAGCAGGCGCGGCTCGGCGGCGGCGGCATCGCACAGCCAGTCGCTGAAGACATCGGTATAGGTCGGCTTCTTCGCGCTGCCGCTGGCCACCAGCCCCTTGACCGGATCGAAGGGGCCGACCGCGTGGTAACCGATCTGGTCGCCTTCGGCCGGCTCGTAGCCCTTGCCCTTGGTGGTCATCACGTGCAGCAGCTTGGGTCCCTTCAGGGTACGCAGCGTCTTCAGCGTGGACAGCAGTGCCGGCAGGTCATGGCCGTCGATCGGGCCGGTGTAATGGAATCCCATTTCCTCGAACATCGTGGAAGGCACGAACATGCCCTTCCAGTGCTCTTCCCAGCGCTTCACGAAGCGCGCGGGATTGGTCTTCTTGTCGCCGAGGATCTTCTTGCCGCCTTCGCGCAGCGCGTTGAGCGTGCGGCTGCCGGTGGCGCGGCCCAGGACCTTGGTCAGTCCGCCGACGGCCTCGGAGATCGACATGTTGTTGTCGTTGAGGATCACCAGCAGGTTCGGCTCCGGCTCCATGCCACCGGCGTGCATCAGCGCTTCGAAGGCCATGCCGGCGGTCATCGCGCCGTCGCCGATCACCGCCACCACGCGGCGGTCGTCGCCCTCGCGCTGGCGTGCGATGGCCATGCCCAGCGCGGCGGAGATCGAGGTGGAGGAATGACCGACCCCGAAGGTGTCGTATTCGCTTTCCTCGCGCTTGGGGAATGGCGCCACGCCGTCCTTCTGCTTGACGGTATGGATCTCGTCGCGGCGCCCGGTGAGGATCTTGTGCGGGTAGGTCTGGTGGCCGACATCCCACACCAGCTGGTCGTGCGGCGTCTGGTACAGGTAGTGCAGCGCGACGGTGAGTTCGATCACGCCCAGGCCCGCGGCGAAATGACCTCCGCTCCTGCCGACCGATTCGATCAGGTAGGCGCGCAGTTCGTCGGCGACCGTCCTCAGTTCGGATTCTTCGAACGTGCGCAGGTCATCCGGGTTCTGGATGCGCGAGAGGCGGGGATAGCGGGCAGAGTCGATCATCATGTTCGGGCTGTTTCTGACCGCTCATTTTCGCGCCCAACGCGGGGTGGAGCAAGCAAACGCCGACACGCGTGAGCGCGCGGTGAGCGTTCGTTGTGCCTGCTTCAGATCGAAAGCTTGGAACGCTTGGGCAACTGCGCCTTCAGGAAGGCCATCTGGTCGGCCAGGATGTTGCGGTTGGAGAGGATCAGGTGTTCGATCCAGCTCGGCCGGAAAGGCACGGCCAGCAAGGGCATGCCGGCCTGGTGCGGAGTGCGGTCGCTCTTGCGGGAGTTGCAGGTGAAGCAGGCGGTGACCACGTTTTCCCACACGTCCAGGCCGCCCTTGGACAGCGGCATGACGTGGTCGCGGGTCAGCGTCGGGCGAGAAAACTGTTGGCCGCAGTACAGGCAGAGATGCGCATCGCGCGCGAACAGCGCGGCATTGGTCAGGTTGGGGGTCGGATCCGGAGCGCGGGAACGGGCATGGCCGCGCGAGGCGATGATCGGATGCAGGTCCAGGCCGCTGCGCAGCCCGCTGGCGCGGTTGACGCCGCCGTGGATGTGCAGGCAGGGATCGCCGAGCGTCCAGGCCACGGCGTCGCGCGCGTAAAGGCAGGAGGCATCCTGCCAGGTGATCCAGTCCAGGACCCGCCCGTGCGCGTCGAGCGAGAGCAGCCGGACCGTGCCGGGGCGATGCAGTGGGCTGGTGAACGGCGATGGCCCGGCGTCCGGAGCGGATGGCGCAGCTCCGGTATCGATCAGACCCAAGCGTGTAGTGTCTGTCTCCATCGGGAAAACAGCTTATACCCGAATGTTGACATTTTGTGTATCCGCGTGAGCCGGGGGCTCACGCGGATACACAAAATGTCCGCGCATTCTTCCTTATCCCCGCGCCTTTGGCGCGCCCCCTTGAACAACAAGGGGGCTTTTCTCCAGAAAGGCGGTCGGTAAGTCAGGAGGAGGACATGCGGATACACAGGATGCCCGTGCACTCTTCCTTATCCCCGCGCCTTTGGCGCGCCCCCTTGAACAACAAGGGGGCTCTTCTCCAGAGGGGCGGTCGGTGAGGCAGGAGGGGGGCATGCGGATACACAGGATGCCCGCGCATTCTTCCTTATCCCCGCGCCTTTGGCGCGCCCCCTTGAACAACAAGGGGGCTTTTCTCCAGAAAGGCGGTCGGTAAGTCAGGAGGAGGGCATGCGGATACACAGGATGCCCGTGCCTCCTCCCTGCCAGGCTATCCGAAGCGCGCGTCGTCCATCGCCATCAGCGGGTCGGCGCCAGCCTGGATGGCAGCGGCATGCGCGAGCGTGCGCGGCAGGACGCGCGCGAAATAGAAGCGCGCGGTCTCGCGCTTGCCCTGCCGGAATGCTTCGCTGCGATCGCTGGCATCGGCCGCGGCGACGCTGCGCGCCCACCAGTAGGCCAGCACCACGTAGCCGGAATAGAACAGGTAATCGTGGCTGGCTGCGCCCAGTTCGTCCGGATTGGTGGCCGCGCGCTTGAGCACGTCCATGGTCAGCGCACTCCATTCGGCGGCCTTGGCGCGCAGCGGCGCGATGAACTCGGCCAATGCTTCATCGCCGTCATGCGCGTTGACGAAGGCTTCAATCTCGGCCAGGAACAGCTTCAGTCCGGCGCCCTGGCTGCTGGCGGTCTTGCGGCCGATCAGGTCCAGTGCCTGGATGCCGGTGGTGCCTTCGTACAGCGTGGTGATGCGCGCATCGCGGGCCAGCTGCTCCATGCCGTGCTCGCGGATGTAGCCATGGCCACCGAAGCACTGCAGCGCGTTGTAGGTGTTCTCGATGCCCCATTCGGTCTGGCACGCCTTGGAGATCGGGGTCAGGAAGCTCACCAGGGTATCGGCGCGCTCGCGCTCGGCCGGGTCCTGTGCGCTGTGTGCCACGTCGATCAGGGTGGCCGCGTGCAGGGCCAGCAGGCGGCTGCCTTCGACCAGCGATTTGATGGTCAGCAGCATGCGCCGCACGTCCGGGTGCACCAGGATCGGGTCGGCCGGCTTCTCCGGGAACTTCGCGCCACTCAGCGAACGCGACTGCAGGCGCTCGCGGGAATAGGCCAGCGCATTCTGGTAAGCGCGCTCGGACAGGCCGATGCCCTGCAGGCCGACACCGAGGCGGGCGGTGTTCATCATGGTAAACATCGCCTGCAGGCCCTTGTGCGGCTGGCCGACGAGATAGCCCTGCGCGCCATCGAAGTTCATCACGCAGGTCACCGAACCCTTGATGCCCATCTTGTGCTCGATGGAACCGCAGCGCAGCGCATTGCGTTCGCCCTGGTTGCCGTCGCGGTCGACCTTGAATTTAGGCGTGACGAACAGCGAAATCCCTTTCGGGCCCGACGGTGCATCGGGCAGCCTGGCCAGTACCAGATGCACGATGTTGTCGGTGAGGTCGTGCTCGCCGGCGGTGATGAAGATCTTGGTGCCGGTGATGGCGTAGCTGCCGTCGGGATTCGGTTCGGCCTTGGTCTTGAGCAGGCCCAGGTCGGTGCCGCAATGCGGTTCGGTCAGGCACATGGTGCCGGTCCAGCGGCCGTCGATCAGCGGCTTCAGGAAGGCCTCGTGTT
>Ga0160444_100524_pt1 | contig 15787 bp, 9 predicted proteins | sample HID1972K_E1MG_FD_108232 | JGI IMG/M metagenome (GOLD analysis project Ga0160444, IMG submission 108232) | Enriched pill bug-associated microbial communities from UW Madison campus, WI, USA - HID1972K_E1 MG | ecosystem: Host-associated > Arthropoda: Insects > Digestive system > Unclassified ... | reverse complement strand
CGGGCCGGAACGGGCATGGAAGTGGCGGATGCCATGGAATCTCCAGTCGAAGCGGCCGCATCGCGGCCGGAGGCCGCCCAGCGTACGCGGCCACGCCGTCTTCTGCGTGGCCGGAAGGTCATGGTCGACCGCACCGGCTTGGTCTGCCCGCCACCTTTCCGTACGATCGGCCCGCGTGCGACACAAGCCGGGATGTCGCCAGTCTTCCGAGGAACCCGATGCAACACCCCGACCGCCGCAAGCCGGGTCATCCCGACGCCGCCACGCTCCGCGCCGGCCTCACGCCCGCGCAGACCACCGCGATCGCCACGCTCGAACAGTTGGGTTGGACGCTGCGCTTCGTGCGTCGCCCGCTGTTCCGCGACCCGGTGCCGGTGCTGTTCGAGAAGAACGGCAGCCGCTGGATCGTCGTCGATGGCGATGGCCATCTCGACGAGAACCCTGGCTTCGAGATCCGCGACTGAGACCTGCCGGCCGGCGATGCCGGCGGTTCAGCTGAATGCGCATGACCGTCACGACCGGCTCGCGAGCATCCGCCCGTCTTCCACGACAGGAGCGGCCGATGTCTTCGTTCTCCATCTACCTCGTCGGCATGGCCATGCTGATCGGCGGACTTGCCTACGGCGCACACCTCGCCGGCCTCGCGCCGCAATGGATCGCCGCCGGCGTCATCGTGCTGCTGGGCCTGGGCCTCGTGAAGGCGGTCGCGCACACGCGACGCCCGGATCCGCCGTCGGCCTGATCGACAGGCGGCGGCCTTGGAACCTGCTCACGAACTGTCGCGAGCGCAGCCGGATGGCGCGTGGCAGAGCGCAGAAAGCGCAATGTACGTGCGGGTACACATGAGCATTTCGAGCATCGCACGCGCGTCATCCGGCAAGCGTAGCAAGATCGTGGACAGGTTCTCAGGCCGGCTGCAGGTTCGCGTATGCCAGCACCAGCCACTTGCTTCCGGCATCGTCGAAATTGACCTGCACGCGTGCATGCGCGCCGTCGCCTTCGATGTCGGTGACGGTGCCGCTGCCGAACTTCACGTGAGTGACATTCTGGCCCAGCCTCACGCCCACCGACGGTGCAAGGCTGGCGTGGCCGAAGTCGCGCTGGCGCTGCGGGAACGACGCGCGCGTGGCCTGCGCCTTCGGCCGCACTTCGTGCAGTAGCACCGGCGGGATCTCGCGCAGGAAACGCGACGGCACGCCGAACATGTCCTGGCCGTGCAGACGTCGCGCTTCGGCGTAGGTCAGCACCAGTTTCTGCCGCGCGCGGGTGATGCCCACGTAGGCGAGCCGGCGTTCCTCTTCCAGACGCCCGCTTTCCTCGGCGGTACGCGCGCTCGGGAACAGGCCCTCCTCCAGACCGACCAGGAACACCAGCGGGAATTCGAGACCCTTGGCGCTGTGCAGCGTCATCAGCTGCACGCCGTCCTCGCCGGCCTGTGCCTGGCTTTCGCCGGCTTCCAGCGAGGCGTAAGCGAGAAACGCGACCATCTCGGTCAGCTGCGCGCTCTCTTCGTCGTCGCCACGCACGAAGCGCGAGGCCACCGACACCAGTTCGTCGAGATTCTCGACCCGCGAATCGGCGCTGCCCTTGGATTCGTTGGCGTAGTGCACGCGCAGGTTCGAGCGCGCCAGCACGTGATCGATCTTGTCCTTCAACGACAGCTCGGCCAGTTCGACCGACAGCTGGTCGATCAGCTGCGCGAACCCGGCCAGCGCGTTGCGCGCGCGGCCGGCGAGCACGTTGCCCTGCGCGCTGCGGATCGCCGATTCCCACAACGGAATGCCCTGCGCGCGCGCCTGCTGGCGCACCTCGTCGAGCGTGCGTTCGCCGATGCCGCGCGGCGGCGTGTTGACCGCGCGCTCGAACGCCGCGTCGTCGTCGCGATTGGCGACCAGACGCAGATAGGCCAGCGTGTCCTTGATCTCGGCGCGTTCGAAGAAGCGCACGCCGCCGTAGACGCGGTACGGCACCTGTTCGGCGACAAGCTGTTCTTCCATCGCGCGCGACTGCGCATTGCTGCGGTAGAGGATCGCGATGTCGCCGTGCGAGCCGCCATCGCGGACCCACTGCAGCGCGCGTTCGACGACGTAACGCGCTTCGTCGATCTCGTTGTAGGCCGCGTACAGATCGATCGGATCACCTTCGCCGCTGTCGGTCCACAACTGCTTGCCGAGGCGCTCGGGGTTGTGCGCGATCACCGCGTTCGCGGCGCCGAGGATGTTGGCACTCGAACGGTAATTCTGTTCGAGGCGGATCGTCTCCGCGCCCGGATAGTCGCGCAGGAAGCGCTGCACGTTCTCGACCTGGGCGCCGCGCCAGCCGTAGATCGCCTGGTCGTCGTCGCCGACCACGAACACCTTGCCGGTGTCGCCGGCGAGGACGCGCACGAAGGCGTACTGGATCGCGTTGGTGTCCTGGAATTCGTCGACCAGCAGATGGCCGAAACGCTGCCGGTAATGCGCGAGCAGCGCCGGCGTGTCGCGCAGCAGTTCATGCGCGCGCAGCAGGATCTCGGCGAAGTCCACCAGGCCCGCGCGGTCGCAGCGCTCCTGGTAGAGCGCATAGGCCTTGCGCATGACGTCCGACCATTCGTCGGCGCCGTCCTGGATGTGCTGCGGGCGCCGGCCCTCGTCCTTCTGCGCGTTGATCCACCACGCGATCTGCCGCGGCGGAAAGCGCGCGTCGTCGAGTTCGAGCTGCTGCACGACGCGCTTGACCAGACGCAGCTGGTCGTCGCTGTCGAGGATCTGGAAACTCTCGGGCAGCTTCGCGTCCTGCCAGTGCAGGCGCAGCAGCCGGTGCGCGAGGCCATGGAAGGTGCCGATCCACATGCCACGCGCGCCGCTGCGCAACTGCGCATCGACGCGGTGGCGCATCTCGGCCGCGGCCTTGTTGGTGAAGGTGACGGCGAAGATGCCGTGCGCGGGCACGCCGACGACCTCGTTCAGCCACGCGATCCGGTGGGTGAGCACGCGGGTCTTGCCGCTGCCGGCGCCGGCGAGGACGAGATAGTGGGCATCGGGCGCGGAGACCGCCTGACGCTGGGCGGCATTGAGGCCGTCGATAAGGTGTGACACATCCATGGCCGCATTCTACGCGGTCGCCGTCGCCGGCCCTGCGACGGATCAGGCCCCGTCGGCGTGGTCGAGCCGCGCCAGCACGTCCTCGAACGGCGCGGGGCGGGCGAACAGATAGCCCTGCAGTTCCTCACAACCGTGCGCGGCCAGCCAGTCCCACTGCAGCTCGGTCTCCACGCCCTCGGCCGTGGTGCACAGGCCCAGTCGCTGCGCCATGCGGATGATCGCGTCGCAGATCGCCTCGTCGTCGGGATCGCGGCCGAGATCCTGTACGAAGGCGCGGTCCAGCTTCACCCGGTGCAGCGGCAGGCGCTTGAGATAGGCGAGGCTGGAATAGCCGGTGCCGAAGTCGTCGATCGCAATGCAGACCCCGGCCTTGCGCAGCGTCGCCATATCCCGGATCACGTGATCCGGACTGGCCAGGACCACGCTCTCGGTGAGTTCGAGTTCCAGCACGCCGTCCGGCAGCTCGAAGTCCCGCAGCACCGACAGCACATCCTCGACCAGACCCTGCTGGAACTGCGCTGCGGACACGTTGACCGCAATCCGCAGATGCCCCCAGCCGTGCGCGGCGAGAATCTGGTGGTGACGCGCCGCCTCGCGCAACACCCAGCGTCCGATCGGCACGATCAGCCCGCTGTCCTCGCATACCGCGATGAACGCGTCCGGCGTCAGCAGGCCGCGTTCGGGATGCCGCCAGCGCAGCAGCGCTTCCATGCCGACCGGCCGGTTCTGCTGGTCGAACTGCAGCTGGAAGGCGAGCACGAACTGCTGGGCCTGCAGTGCCTCGCGCAGCTGCGAGACCAGCACCAGACGTTCACTGGCCCGGACACCGAACTCGTCGCGATACGCGACCACGCAGTTCCGTCCCTGCTGCTTGGCCTGGTACATCGCCTGATCGGCATGACGCAGCAGCAGTTCGGGATCGCCGCCATCACCGGGATGGCGGCAGTAGCCGATGCTCGGCGTGATCTGCAGCAGGGCCGCGCCGATCTCCATCGGTTGCGACAGCGCCGCGAACACACCGTCGGTCGCACGCGCCACCGCGTCGTGATCGGCGGCGTTCATCACCAGCACGAACTCGTCACCACCGAAACGGCCGACCGTATCGCCCGGCTGCAACGCCGCGCGCAGGCGACGGCCCACGGTGCGCAACACTTCGTCGCCGATGGCATGACCGAGGCTGTCGTTGATGAGTTTGAAATCGTCGAGATCGACGAACACCAGCCCGACGCAACCGTCACCCGCGTCCGCGCCGGCCACGGCCTCGGCCAGGCGCACCATCACCAGTTCGCGGTTCGGCAGCCCGGTGAGCGCATCGTGGGTGGCGCGATGCGCGAGCGCTTCCTCGGCGCGACGGCGCTCGCTGATGTCGTTGAGAATGCCGACGAAATGCGTGAGCGCGCCGTCCCGGTCGCGCACCGGTGCCATGCGCAGCTCGTTCCAGAACGGCGAACCGTCGCGCCGGTAGTTGCGCAGCTGCACGCGGACCTCGTGCGCCTGCGCGATGGCGTCGCGGATCGCCGGCAACGCCGGCTGGTTGCGTTCACTGCCCTGCAGGAAGCGGCAGTTGCGACCGATGCTGTCCTCGGCCGAATAGCCGGTGATCCGCGAGAACGCCGGATTCACGTACACGATCGGTTGATCGTCCGCGCGCACGTCCGCAATGATGATGCCGTTCTCGGTAGCCTCCACCGCGCGCCGCAGCAGGCGCAGATCGGCTTCGTCCTGGCGCCGGCGGGTGACGTCGAGCATGCCGCCCACCGCGCGGACGGGTTGGCCGTCCGCGTCGCGCAGGATCATGCCGCGGTCCTCGACCGAGGCGTACGTGCCGTTCTCGCAGCGCAGCCGGTACTGCGCCTGCCACTCGGTCGCACCACTCGACAGTGCGGCGTCCAGATCGCGCCCGACGCGCACTTCGTCGTCGGGATGCAACAGCGCCGACCATTGATCGATCGTGGCCGCATGCCTGCGCCAGTCCCAGCCGTACTGCGCGGTGAAGCCCTCGTTCCACCACAGGGTGCCGGTGCCGATGTCCCAGTCCCAGATCGCATCGCTGGTGGCGCGCGCGACCATCTGGAAGCGCGCTTCGCTTCGCTCACGCTCGGCTTCAACGCGCTCGCGGTCGCTGATGTCCAGCACCAGTACCAGGCGCGCGGGGCGACCGAGGAATTCGAGACTGCTCGAGTACACCGTGACCGCGAAGGTGCTGCCGTCGCAGCGCATGTGGCGGAAGCGCCGCCCGATGTGCGGCGCGGGTTCGCGGGCGACTTCATGGCGGATGTCGTCGCCGTCCATGTCGACAACGACCGCGTCGGCGTCGAGGGCGAGGAATGTGTCGCGCGGATAGCCGTACTCGGCGATCGCCGCATCATTGACGGCGAGCATGCGCAGGGTGTCGCGGTCGTAGACCAGCGCCGGCAACGGATGGCGCTCGTAGAGATAGCGGTACTGCGCTTCGACATCGCGCATGCGCGCGGTCAGATCGGTGATGGTGCCCGCCGAACGTGCGACGTCGGCGCTCAGCGCGCGCTCGCGGCGGGCCCCTGTCACCAGCATGCGCATGCCGGCGAGCCAGGCCAGCAGCAACAGCAGCCCGCCGGTGGCGAGCGCGGCGACGAACGTCCCCCAGCCTGCGAGCAGGTCGTCGCGTCCCACACCGACCGTGGCGATCAGCGGGTAACGCGCCAGTGCGCGGAAACCGATCAGGCGCCGCGTTCCGTCGAGATCACTGCGCCCTTCGAGCAATCCGGCATCCGCGAGGTTGACGCCGTGCGTGAACAGCATCGACGCGCGGACATCGGTACCGACGTAAAGGTCCTCCGGATCCGAGCGGGTGACGATCTGGCCGTTGCGGTGCACGAAGGTCGCGGTGCCGCTGTGGTTGCGGCCGAGATCGAGCTCGCGCAGCAGCGCATGCAGCGAAGCCACCCGCAGATGCCCCAGCAGCCAGCGCGGGGATCCGTCGGGTGCGTCGGAGACGGCCAGTGCGAGCGGCAGCACCCAGCCGGTGCCGTCCCGCGCCGGAAGCGGATCACCCGCCTGCAGCCTCGCGGCGCCAGGTCCGCGGGGCGCCGCGAAGGCAGGCCGCGCATCGACCAGCGCGAGATCCTGCAGGTCCGGGTGTCGTGACAGCACCCCCTGCACGGCCTCGTCGGCGCGCGCGCCGTTCGTATCCGGTCCGCGCTGCCGGATCGCATCCAGGTCCGCGCCGATACCGGTGAAGGCCCGCTCGAGGTTGCCGAGGGTCAGTTCGAGATTGCGCGCGAGGCCGGCGGACATGTCGCGCACGTAGCGCTCGCCTGCGTCCTGCCGCACACGCAGATCGTTCCACGCCACGACCGAGGCCGCCGCACAGACGCTCGCCACCAGCAGCCCCCCGATCAGGAGCGCGCGATTACGCCGACGACGCGCACGGACGCCGTCCGATCGATCCTGTCCGCTGACCCAGCCCTCCTGCATCGCGACCCCACATCCCCTGTCACGGCATCATCGATGCTGCCACAGATGGCGTGCCCGGCGCGGCGCTCAGTGCGCGACGTGCTCGCGCTTGGCGGTGCTGTTGGTCATCAGCCGGTCGGTGTACGCAATGCCGATCGCGGACAGGATGAAACCGCCGTGGATGATCGTCTGCCACATCACACCGGCCTGGGTCACCTTGGTGCAGACAGGCTCGGCCAGGGTCAGACCCGCGGCCAGCGCCTGTGCATGCACGGTGGCAGCGGTGATGAAGTCGGCCGAGCCGCAGACCGGCAGGCCCACTTCGCCGGCAGCGATGAAGGTCTTGAGCAGGTGGATCGAGGAGATGCCGATGATCGCCATCGCCAGCTTGACCTTGAGCACGCTGGCGTTGACGTGGCTCAGCCATTCCGGCTGGTCGGGGTGGTTCTGCAGGCCCAGGCGCGAGACGAAGGTCTCGTAGCCGCCGACGATCACCATCACCAGCAGGTTGGAGATCATCACCACGTCGATCAGGCCCAGTACCAGCAGCATGATGCCCTGCTCGGTCAGGGTGTTGGCGTCGGTCACCAGGTGAGTGAGTTCCTTGAGGAACAGGAACACGTAGACGCACTGCGCGACGATCAGGCCCAGGTACAGCGGAAGCTGCAGCCAACGCGATCCGAAGATGACGTAGGTGAGCGGGTTCATGCGCGTCGGCGCGGCGGGCTGGATCGACATGGCGGGCGTGTGGCCGGGTGGAGGTGCGCGGAGCGTAGCGAGGGGCCATGACTTTGCCAATCGCCGGATCTGGCGGCTCGCGTGACGGCTGCAAGACCGGATGGCAGGCGCGTCCGGCAGGCTGTTCCCACCCTGTCGCGGACCATTCGCACACCCCGGATGCCCCGCACGACCGCCGCAGCGCCTCCACGCCGACCGCCCGACATTGACAGCGTTGTCAGTCGCGACGTACAAACGCAACCGCGGCCCGCCCGGTCCGCGTCCGAGATTTGGGAGGATCGCGGATGGTGTCGACGCGCTTCGCGCGCCTGGTGGAGCCGGCGATGGCCGCTCCGATCCGGGCCTGCATCCATGTGGTACGGCAGATCGTTGATGCCCGCGCCCTCGAAATGGCCCGCGCAGCTCGCACGCGCCTCATGCCTCCCGAAGAGACCCACGCGCATCCAAATCCATCGCCCGTCCGGGCTCGAGGTAGTGCCGCATGAATCCGCAGACCCGCACCATGTCCAACCCCGCCGCGATCGCGGTGGTCAGCCTGATCTTCTTCACCTGGGGCGGCCTGACCAGTCTCAACGACGTGCTGATTCCGCATCTCAAAGCCGTGTTCTCGATGAACTACACGCAGACGATGCTGATCCAGTTCACGTTCTTCGGCGCGTACTTCCTGATGTCGATGCCGGCTGGCGCCGTGGTCGCACGCGTGGGCTACAAGGCGGGCATCGTCATCGGTCTGGTGATCGCGGCGATCGGCGCGGCGATGTTCTATCCGGCGGCGCGGCTGCCGTCGTATCCGGTGTTCCTCACCGCGCTGTTCGTGCTCGCCAGCGGCATCACCCTGCTGCAGGTCGCGGCCAATCCGTACATCAGCCTGCTCGGTCGACCGGAAACCTCGCACAGCCGCCTCAATCTCGCGCAGGCGCTGAACTCGCTGGGGACGACGGTGTTTCCGCTGCTGATCGGCCCACTGATTCTGGTGGGCGCGGTGCTCGGCGCCGACGAGATTGCGGCGATGGGCGCGGCCGAACAGGTCGCCTATCGCGCCGCCGAAGCGCGCTCGGTCGAGATGCCTTACCTGCTGCTCGCCGGCGGCCTGCTGCTGATGGCGGTGTTCGTGCTCTTGATGCGCATTCCGTCGCTGCGCGAATCCACCGAGGCAAGCCCGGCGGTGCACCACACCTATCTCGAAGCACTGCGCACACCGCACCTGCGCTGGGGCGTGCTGGGCATCTTCTGCTACGTCGGCGCGGAGGTCGCGATCGGCAGTTTCCTGATCAACTACATGGCCGAGCCGGCAATCGGTGGCCTGACCGAAGCACGCGCCTCGCAGTTCCTCGCCTTCTACTGGGGCGGCGCGATGGTCGGCCGCTTCCTCGGCGCGGCGCTGATGACCTTCATCGATGCGCGCAAGCTGCTGGGCTTCGCGGCCGGCATGGTCTGCCTGCTGCTGGTGGTCACGATGAGCACCACCGGCCAGGTGGCGATGTGGAGCGCGCTGGCGATCGGCCTGTTCAACTCGATCATGTTCCCGACCATCTTCACCACCGCGATCGAGCGCCTCGGCACGCTGACCAGCAAGGCCTCCAGCCTGCTGGTGATGGCGATTGTCGGCGGCGCGCTGATCCCGCTCGCACAGGGAGCGCTCGCCGACACCATCGGCATCCAGCACGCGTTCGTCGTGCCGCTGGTCTGCTACGTCTACATCATCTGGTACGGCCTGCAGGGCTCGCGACTGACCGGTGCGGCACTCGCCGCAGCCGACACGCCGGCGCCACGTCCGGGGGCGATGCACTGATGGCATCCGCGCATGCCGTGATCGCCTGCCTCCGGGGGGGGGGCGCACTCGCGCAGGCCGCGGTCGGCGTGTCGCATTCGCACGACACTGCTGCGTCGCAGCAGAAATTCCACGTTTTTCCGCGTTCCGGCGCACTTTCCGCCGGCCGCGCAGTCCGTCATTGACAACGCTGTCAACCTGACATCCAATCCGCCCTGATGCACACGGCCCGCGCCCTCGGACGCGCGGGCACACAACCAGACCGCATGCGAATCCTTGGGAGGGGAGATCCATGAAACATCTGCACGCCGCGCCGAAGAAGCGGCTTCTGACATCCGCCCTGCTGCTCGCCCTCGCGCCGCCACTGGCTGCCCAGGTCGCCGATCAGAACCAGGTCCAGACGCCCTACAGCGCATCCGCCGATGAAGCGACCGAGCTGGACCGGATCACCGTCACCGGCATCCGCGGCAGCCTGCTGTCCTCGATGAATCTCAAGCGCGACGCGCAGGGCGTCGTCGACGGCATCGTGGCCGAGGACATCGGCAAGTTCCCCGACACCAACCTCGCCGAATCGCTGCAGCGCATCTCGGGTGTGTCGATCGACCGGTCGCAGGGCGAAGGCTCGAAGGTCACGGTCCGCGGCGTCGGCCCCGACTTCAATCTCGTGCTTCTCAATGGTCGCCAGATGCCGGCCTCGAGCATCGAGGCGACCAATGCTTCGAACTCGCGTGCGTTCGACTTCGCGAACCTGGCCTCGGAATCGGTCTCCGGCGTCGAAGTCTTCAAGACCTCGCGCGCGGCCACCGCGACCGGCGGCATCGGCGCGACGATCAACATCAAGACCGCGCGTCCGCTCGAAAGCGAGCAGGTGGCGAACGTCGGCATGAAGGCCGTGCACGACAGTTCGGTCGACAACCTGCCCAAGTCGATGCAGGGCGACAAGTGGACCGGCGAGATGTCGGGCATCTTCAGCACCAAGACCGATGACGGCCGTTTCGGCATCGCGCTCAGTGGCAGCTACCAGGCGCGCGACTTCGGTTACAACGACGCGGCCGTAGGCGGCGGCTGGTATGCCTTCCCCGGCAACGAAGGACCGCTGGCCAACGCCGAACCGGCAGCCAACGCGACGAATCGACCTGGGCCGGATGACATCTATTCGATTCCGCAGAACCTGATCTACGGCATCAACGCGGTCAGCCGCCAGCGCACGAACGGTCAGGCCACCGTGCAATGGGCGCCGACCGACCGCATCACCGCGACCCTGGATTACACCTACGCCGAGAACCGCATCCAGCAGCGCCGCCACGAACTGTCGACCTGGTTCAACCAGGCCGCCTCGCAGACCTCGTGGACCGACGGTCCGGTTGCCGCACCGATCAGCTACACCGAGTACGCGGGCTGCTTCAACGAGAGCACCGAGCAGTGGGCCGCCAGCGACGCGGCCGGCGTGTGCCCGACCGGGTTCGAATTGCGGCCGGGCGACCTGGCGATGGCGGGATCCCAGTTCGCCACCAGGAACGAGAACAAGTCGGTCGGCTTCAACGTCGCCTGGGCAGCGACCGATGCCCTCGACCTGGAATTCGACTTCCACCGTTCGAGCGCTGAATCCGGTGCCGACAGCCCGTTCGGCTCGAACAACGTGATCGGCACCGCCGCGTTCGCGCGCGGTGTGACCAACGTCGATTTCAGCGGCGACTTCCCGGTCCTGTCGGTGATGCTGCCGCCAGGCCAGACCTCGGTCGGCCCCGACGAGATGATGGTCACCGGCTCCTCGTTCCGGAACAGCTACATGAAGTCCGAGGTCGACCAGGGGCAGGTGCGCGGCACGTTCCGTTTCGCCGACTACTCGCAGCTGGACTTCGGCGTCGCCTACACCGAAGTGCAGAACCGCACCGCCTACAACTTCACCCAGCGTGACGACTGGGGCGGCTTCGGCAACGGCGCGGCCGACTATGCAGACAGTCTGTGGATCGCCGACGACATCAGCCGCTACTTCGACCAGTTCCCCGGCAGCGGCAATGCGTTCGGCCAGTTCTACACCTTCGACTTCGACAAGCTGCGCGCCGCGGCAATCGCCGCGCGTGGCGGCGATGAAGCGGCCTACCTGCCGCCGGACAACTTCACCACCGACCGTCGCACGACCGAGAAGTCGAAGAGCGCCTACGTGCAGTGGAGCAATACCTTCGACTTCTCCATGCCGCTGAACGTGGCGGTCGGCGTGCGCTACGAAGAGACCGACATCACCTCCAGCGCCCTGGTGCCGATCGCGACCGGGCTGACCTGGACCGGTGCCAACGAGTTCTCCGTGCAGTTCGGCGAACCTGACTTCACCACGCTGCGCGGCAAGTACGAGTACTGGCTGCCGAGCCTCGACACCAGCCTCAAGATCACCGAGGACATGGTGCTGCGCGCCAGCTACGGCCACAGCATCGGCCGTCCGCAGTGGAACCACATCCAGGGCGGGCAGACGCTCGATTCGTTCGCGGGCTACGAAGGCGGTACCGGTTCGCAGGGCGATCCCGGGCTCAAGCCGCTCGAATCGAAGAACCTCGATCTGTCGTTCGAGTGGTACTACGGCGAGGGCAGCTACCTGTCGGTGGGCTGGTTCCGCAAGGACATCGACAACTACATCGGCACGTCGGTCATCGAGACCTCGCCGTTCGATCTGACCACGCCTGTGGGCGGCGCCTACTTCAACGAGGCGGTCGCCAACGGATGTGCGGTGGGCGGTACGGACTTCCGCAACTGCGTGCGCCAGTACATCTTCGCCAACCACGCCGGCGACCCGGGCGTCACCGTGACCGGCACGGACACGAACGGCCAGCCCACCGGCACCATCGCCGGCTTGCCGGGCGACCCCGCAGCAGTGTTCCGGGTGTCGGTGCCGGTCAACCGCAACTCGTCGCAGCTCGATGGCTGGGAGCTCAACGTCCAGCACATGTTCGGCGAATCGGGGTTCGGCCTGTCGGCGAACTACACCATCGTCGATTCGGACCTGACCTACGACGACTACAACCTCGGCGACCAGTTCGCAATGCTGGGTCTAAGCGATTCAGCAAACTTCGTCGCGTTCTACGACAAGGGACCGTGGCAGGTGCGTGCGGCCTACAACTGGCGCGACAAGTTCCTGTCGAGCACCTACGACAGCTGGCGTCCGAACCCGGTGTACGTCGAGTCCTATGGCCAGTTGGACATGAACGTCAGCTACCAGGTCAACGACAACTTCTCGATCCACGCCGAAGCGATCAACCTGACCGACGAGACCACGCGTTCGCATGGCCGCAACGAACGCCAGGTGTTCTACGCCACGCAGACCGGCCCGCGCTACATGGTCGGATTCCGCTACAAGTTCTGAGTGCGGCCGGGCCGCGCGCCCGGTGCCGAAGGACCGCCACGACGCCCGCATGATCGCGCATCATGCGGGCGTCGCTTCCACGGGAGTCCGCCATGCGCGCCCGCCTGCCCGAACCCGCCCCGATTCCCGAAGCACCCGCCGGTGTGCCGCTCGACGGCTTGCTCGACAGTGCGTCGCCGCTCGTCATCCGCAACCTCGCATCGGACTGGCCCGCGGTCACCGCCGCGAAACGTGGCGGGCGGGCTGCGATCGGCTACCTGCGCGGATTCGCGAGCGATGCGACCCCGGCGACCGCGACCATCGCCCCGCCGGAAGCGGATGGCCGCGTGTTCTACGACGCGACCCTGCGCGGCTTCACATTCCACCGCGAACAGGTGCCCGCCCGTGTCGCACTGGACACGCTGGCGCAACATCTCGAGGACGATGCCGCGCCCATGATCTACCTCGGCGCGACCACGCTCGAGACGTTCTTCCCCGGTTTCGCGCGGGACAATGGTGTCGACTTCAGCGGACGCTCGCCCCTTGCGAGCATCTGGATCGGCAACCGCACGCGTATCCCGGCGCATCATGACCTGCCCGACAATCTCGCCTGTGTGGTCGCGGGCCGGCGGCGCTTCACGCTGTTTCCGCCCGACCAGATCGACAACCTCTACATCGGTCCGCTGGATGTCACGCCGGCGGGACAACCGGTCAGCCTGGTCGACCCCGATGCACCCGACCTCGCGCGCTACCCGAAGTTCGAGACCGCGTGGGCCCATGCACAGGTCGCCGAACTCGGGCCCGGCGACGCGGTCCTGATCCCCAGCATGTGGTGGCATGCCATCGACGCACTGGACAGCTTCAACGTGCTCGTGAACTACTGGTGGCGACGCAGTCCGGACTGGATGGACGCGCCGCTGGGTGCGCTGATGGCGGGCCTGCTGGCGATCCGCCAGTTGCCTGCGCACGAGCGCGCACACTGGAAGCGCATGTTCGACCACTACGTTTTCAATGCCGACGATGCGACCGCGGCGCACATTCCCGAGGCCGCACGCGGCGTCCTCGCGCCGTTCGATGAAGCCGGTGCATCGAACCTGCGACGCCACCTCCGCGACCGACTCATGCGCTGAACGCAGCGGCGACGTCAGCGCGGTACCGGCCCCGTCGACTTGCGCACCTGCAGCGCGTACGGCAGCTCCAGCGTCTCGCCGGCGCTGCTGTCGCGGATCGCCTTGAGCAGTTCGAGACCGGCCAGGCGCCCCATTTCCCGGCTCGGCTGACGCACGGTGGTCAGCGAGGGATAGATGTGGCGCGCGATCGGCATGTCGTCGAAGCCGCACACCGAGACGTCCTTCGGCACCGACAGGCCGCGTTCGCAGATCGCGCAGATCGCCCCGGCGGCCATGTCGTCGTTGGCGGCGAAGACCGCGGTCGGCGGGTTCGGCAGATCGAGCAGCGTATTGGTCGCGTCGAAACCGGATTCGTAGAAGAACTTGCCGGCGACCACCAGCGCGGCGTCGTAGGCGAGGCCCGCCTGTTTGAGGCCATCACGATAGCCCGCCAGGCGCCAGCGGCTGGCGCCGTGCGCGGGGTGGCCCTTGATGTGGGCGATGCGGCGATGGCCAAGACCGGCCAGATGCAGCACGACATCGCGCGCCGCGCTGCGTTCGTCGACGACGGCGCCGATGCGCCGGTTCTGTTCCTGCGCCGACACGCTGGCGAACGGAATGCCCATCTCGTCGAGCCGCGCGATCAACTTGGCGTCGTCGGTGATCGGCGGGGTCAGCACCACGCCGTCGAGCTGCGACTGCACGATCATCGATTCGACCTTGGCGACGATGTCCTTGGCGGTGTAGTCCACCGGCGCGAGCATCAGGTTGTAGTGCTGCGACTGGCAGGCATCGAGCACGCCGAGCTCGACCTCCATCAGGTAGTTGCTCGAAGGATTGTCGTAGAGCATCGCGACCAGATACGAACGGCGACCGGCGAGCAGACGCGCCGAAGCCAGCGGCCGGTACTGCAGCTTTTCGACCGCGGCCTCCACGGCGACGCGCGTGCGCTCCGATACGTTGGGCTCGTTGTTGAGCACGCGCGAGACGGTCTTCATCGACACGCCCGCCGCTTCCGCGACATCCTCGATCCGCACACGCATGCTGTTCAATCCGGCCATGTCTTCCCGCCCGCGATTCTGCCAGAGGCGACGGTGCACCGTATGCGATGGCGTCCGCGTCGATGACGCCCTGCAACAAGCATCGGCGGGCGCACGCCAGTATGCTAGCCGCAGCCTGACAACGCTGTCATCGCTGCTGCGCAGCATGGCGTCCGCCCCATCCGCGACCCCGGTCGCACTCTCCTGATCCGGAGCCCTTCGATGATCCAGTCGCATCGCCCCGCACACCGTTCCTTCCGTCGCGCATTGCTGCCTGCGATGCTCGCCGCACTCGTCCTCGGCGCCTGCGCGCGCGACGAAGCGCCCGCAACCACCGCCGCACCGGCACCGGCGAACACCGCCGACGCCGGTGCGATCGATCCGGCCAACTGGCCCGACACCGCGTGGCCGCTGGCCGAGGATCCCGCGCTCGAGCAGAAGATCACCGACCTGATGGCGACGATGACCGTCGAGGAGAAGGTCGGCCAGATCGTGCAGGGCGACATCGCCGACATCACCCCCGAAGACCTGCGCAAGTACCGGCTCGGTTCGATCCTCGCCGGCGGCAACTCCGATCCCGGCGGGCGCTACGACGCCGCGCCGGCCGAGTGGCTGAAGCTCGCCGATGCGTTCTGGGAAGCGTCGATGGACACCGCCGGCGGTGGCAAGGCGATTCCGGTGATCTTCGGCATCGACGCCGTGCACGGCCAGAGCAACATCGTCGGCGCGACGCTGTTTCCGCACAACATCGGCCTGGGCGCGACGCGCAATGCCGAACTGATGCGCGAGATCGGCCGCGTCACCGCGATCGAAACCCGCACCACCGGCATGGAGTGGGCGTTCGCGCCGACCGTCGCCGTGCCGCAGGACGATCGCTGGGGCCGCACCTACGAGGGCTATTCCGAATCGCCCGACATCGTCGCCGCGTTCGCGCCGGCGGTCGTGGAAGGCATGCAGGGCAAGGCCGGCTCGCCGGACTTCCTCGACGATCACCACGTGATGGTCTCGGTGAAGCACTATCTCGGCGACGGCGGCACCGCCGGCGGCAAGGACCAGGGCGAAACCGCGGTGACCGAAGCGCAGTTGCGCGATATCCACGGCGCGGGCTATCCGCCGGCGATCGCCGCCGGCGCGCAGGCGGTCATGGCCTCGTTCAACAGCGTGCACGGCCAGCGCATGCACGGCCACAAGACGCTGTTGACCGACGTACTCAAGGACCGGATGAATTTCGGCGGCTTCGTCGTCGGCGACTGGAACGGCCACGGCCAGCTGCCGGG
>Ga0160444_100518_pt1 | contig 16117 bp, 14 predicted proteins | sample HID1972K_E1MG_FD_108232 | JGI IMG/M metagenome (GOLD analysis project Ga0160444, IMG submission 108232) | Enriched pill bug-associated microbial communities from UW Madison campus, WI, USA - HID1972K_E1 MG | ecosystem: Host-associated > Arthropoda: Insects > Digestive system > Unclassified ... | reverse complement strand
GACAAGCTGACCGAAGTCGGTGCGCTGATGCACACCACCGTCATCGAACACAGCTACATGCACTGCTGGCGCCACAAGACCCCGCTGATCTACCGCGCCACCGCGCAGTGGTTCATCGGCATGGACAAAGAGCCAACCAGCGGCGACACCCTGCGTGTGCGCTCGCTCAAAGCCATCGAAGACACCCAGTTCGTGCCGGCCTGGGGCCAGGCGCGTCTGCATTCGATGATCGCCAACCGTCCGGACTGGTGCATCTCGCGTCAGCGCAACTGGGGCGTGCCGATCCCGTTCTTCCTCAACAAGGAAAGCGGTGAGCTGCACCCACGCACCGTTGAACTGATGGAAGAAGTCGCCAAGCGCGTTGAGGTCGAAGGCATCGAAGCCTGGTTCAAGATGGACGCTGCCGAACTGCTCGGCGACGAAGCGCCGCTGTATGACAAGATCAGCGACACCCTCGACGTCTGGTTCGATTCGGGCACCACGCACTGGCACGTCCTGCGCGGTTCGCACCCGATGGGCCACGAGAGCGGCCCGCGTGCCGACCTGTACCTGGAAGGTTCCGACCAACACCGTGGCTGGTTCCACTCGTCGTTGCTGACCGGTTGCGCCATCGACAACCACGCGCCGTACCGCGAACTGCTGACCCACGGTTTCACCGTCGACGAAGCCGGCCGCAAGATGTCCAAGTCTTTGGGCAACGTAATCGCGCCGCAGAAAGTCAACGACACCCTGGGCGCTGACATCATGCGTCTGTGGGTCGCTTCGACCGACTACTCCGGTGAGATGGCGGTTTCCGACCAGATCCTGCAGCGCAGTGCGGACGCCTATCGTCGTATCCGTAACACCGCGCGCTTCCTGCTCTCGAACCTGACCGGTTTCAACCCGGCCACCGACATCCTGCCGGCTGAAGAAATGCTCGCGCTGGATCGTTGGGCGGTCGACCGCACCTTGCTGCTGCAACGCGAGCTGCAAGAGCACTACGGCGAATACCGTTTCTGGAACGTCTACTCGAAGATCCACAACTTCTGCGTGCAGGAGCTGGGCGGTTTCTACCTCGACATCATCAAGGACCGTCAGTACACCACTGGCGCCAACAGCAAGGCCCGCCGTTCGGCGCAAACCGCGCTGTTCCACATCTCCGAAGCGCTGGTGCGCTGGATCGCGCCGATCCTCGCTTTCACTGCCGATGAACTGTGGGAATACCTGCCGGGCGAGCGTAACGAGTCGGTGATGCTCAACACCTGGTACGAAGGTCTGACCGAACTGCCGGCCGACGTTGAACTGGGCCGCGACTACTGGGAACGCGTAATGGCGGTCAAAGTAGCGGTCAACAAAGAAATGGAAATCCAGCGCGCGGCGAAAGCCGTCGGTGGCAACCTGCAAGCCGAAGTGACGCTGTACGCCGAAGACGCCCTGAGCGCCGATCTGGCCAAGCTGAGCAACGAACTGCGCTTTGTCCTGATCACTTCGACCGCAAGCGTTGCGCCGTTCGTTCAGGCTCCGGCCGATGCGGTAGTGACTGAAGTCAGCGGCCTGAAGCTGAAGATCGTCAAATCGGTCTTCCCGAAATGCGCCCGTTGCTGGCACTGCCGTGAAGACGTCGGCGTAAACCCGGAACATCCGGAAATCTGTGGTCGTTGCGTCGACAACATCAGCGGCGCTGGCGAGGTTCGTCACTATGCCTAATGCCGTTGGCCGTTTCGGACGGTTGAGCTGGCTCTGGTTGAGTTTGCTGGTTCTGGTCATCGACCAGGCCAGCAAGTTCTACTTCGAAGGCAAGCTCGAAATGTATCAACAGATTGTGGTGATCCCTGATTACTTCAGCTGGACCTTGGCCTACAACACCGGCGCTGCCTTCAGCTTCCTGGCCGACAGCTCCGGCTGGCAGCGCTGGCTGTTTGCCCTGATCGCAATTGTGGTCAGCGCCGTGCTGGTGGTCTGGCTCAAGCGTCTGGGCCGCAACGAAACCTGGCTGGCCGTCGCTTTGGCGTTGGTGCTGGGCGGCGCGCTGGGCAATCTGTACGACCGCATTGCCCTCGGCCATGTGATCGATTTCATTCTGGTGCACTGGCAGAACCGCCATCATTTCCCGGCGTTCAACTTCGCCGACAGCGCGATTACCGTTGGCGCGATAATGCTGGCACTGGATATGTTCAAAACCAAGAAAACCGAAGAGGCCGTTCATGACTGATCAGGTATTGGCTGAGCAACGCATTGGCCAGAACACGGAAGTCACTTTGCACTTTGCATTGCGCCTGGAGAACGGCGACACCGTCGACAGTACGTTCGACAAAGCCCCGGCGACCTTCAAGGTCGGCGACGGCAACCTGCTGCCGGGTTTCGAAGCGGCGCTGTTCGGCTTCAAGGCCGGCGACAAGCGCACGCTGACCGTCGAGCCGGAAAACGCCTTCGGCCAGCCGAACCCGCAGAACGTGCAGATCATTCCACGTTCGCAGTTCGTCGATATGGAGTTGTCGCCGGGGTTGCTGGTGATCTTCAACGATGCGGCCAATACTGAGCTGCCGGGTGTGGTGAAAGAGTTCGACGACACGCAAGTGACCATCGACTTCAACCACCCGCTGTCGGGCAAGACGCTGACCTTTGACGTCGAGATCATCAACGTTAAAGCGATCTAACTGACTCTATAGAGTCAAATGTGGGAGCGAGCCTGCTCGCGAATGCTGACTGACATTCAACATAGATGTTGTCTGACACACCGCTTTCGCGAGCAGGCTCGCTCCCACAATGTTTTCCACCGTTTTCGCTATTTCTTGCGCGCAAGACACGAGGCACAGCATGCAAATCAAACTCGCCAACCCCCGTGGCTTCTGCGCCGGCGTGGACCGGGCGATCGAAATCGTCAACCGTGCCCTGGAAGTCTTCGGGCCGCCGATCTACGTGCGCCATGAAGTGGTGCATAACAAGTTCGTCGTCGAAGACCTGCGCAGTCGTGGCGCGATCTTCGTCGAAGAGTTGGATCAGGTGCCGGATGACGTCATCGTCATTTTCAGTGCTCACGGCGTTTCCCAGGCTGTGCGTACTGAAGCCGCTGGCCGAGGCCTGAAAGTATTCGACGCCACCTGCCCACTGGTTACCAAGGTGCACATCGAAGTGGCGAAATACAGCCGCGACGGTCGTGAGTGCATCCTGATCGGCCACGCCGGTCACCCGGAAGTCGAAGGCACCATGGGCCAGTACGACGGCAGCAATGGCGGCGCGATTTACCTCGTTGAAGACGAGAAAGACGTTGCCGAGTTGCAGGTGCACAACCCGGAAAAACTGGCTTTCGTTACTCAGACCACGCTGTCGATGGACGACACCAGTCGCGTCATCGATGCCTTGCGCACGCGCTTCCCGGCCATCGGCGGTCCGCGCAAGGACGACATTTGCTATGCCACGCAAAACCGTCAGGACGCGGTCAAGCAATTGGCCGACGAGTGTGACGTCGTGCTGGTCGTCGGCAGCCCGAACAGCTCCAACTCCAACCGCTTGCGTGAGCTGGCTGAACGCATGGCCACGCCGGCCTACCTGATCGACGGCGCCGAAGACCTGCAAAAGAGCTGGTTCGACGGTGTCGAGCGTATCGGCATTACCGCTGGTGCTTCGGCACCGGAAGTGTTGGTGCGTGGCGTGATCCAGCAATTGCAGGCTTGGGGCGCCACCGGTGCCGACGAACTGGCCGGGCGTGAAGAGAACATTACCTTCTCGATGCCTAAAGAGCTGCGCGTGCGTTCGATCTGACGCTTTTGGCTTTCTGACACAACGCCTGTTCAGCGCTTTTGCTGCTCAGGCGCACGCGACCGGTCGCTGCCAGCACTATCTGCTGCCGGCTGACCGGTTCGTCAGCCGAACAGATATGTAATGTCCCTGCCTGAAAGGCCCGACCGGGCATCAGTGGTTGTCCCAGACTGCTGAATCTGATGTAACGACTGACCAGCCAGTTGCCGACAACCGGCACCTTCGCCTCGCTCGCGTGCTCTACCAGCAGCGGATTGCTGCTGTCTTTCGGCCCATTGCCGCTGATATCCAGAATGATCCGCCAGCCTTGGCTCCAGTCGCCATCGATGCCATGAATCACCACGCTCTGATTACGGGTAATGGCCAGTGTTCGCGCGTTGCGGATACCGTCGAGCAGCGACTGCGCGGCCTGATCCCGCAGGTTCGATTCGCGCAGTGCCGCAAATGACGGACTGACCAGCAGCAGAACAATTGCGCCGATCGCCAGTCCCATAAGCAGTTCTACCAGGCTGAAACCTTGTTGCGGCATGCAAACTCCCTCCGTGGAGTGTGATGAGCGGCGCGATCCTTGCGCCGCGCAGGGCAAATCAACCGACATGGGCCGGTTGAATGTTCTAGCGTGTAAAGCAGGTATAGCCGACGGCAACGGAGGGCATCGATGGATCTTCGTACAAAAGGTTTCACGCTGATCGAGTTGCTGGTCGCATTGGCGATATTTGTCATCCTGATTACTTTGGCAATACCGTCGTTTACTCGAACCATACAAAGCAGCAGGGCCGATACCGAAATGGGCGACCTGCGACGTGCGATCAATTACGCCAGGCTCGAAGCCATTGATCGCGGCACCACCCTGCGCCTGCGGCCAAGCGCCGGCGGCAGCGTGTGGACCGGCGAATTGGCGGTCTATGACAGTACTGGCACTTCGGCCAATGTATTGCGGGTTGTTCCAGCGATGAGCAGCGGCGCCACTCTGACGCTAACCTCTGGAGTGACCGCGCTGGATTTCAACAACCTCGGCGGTCTGGCGGTGCCGTCCACAGCGGTGGTCATCAGTTACACGCTGGGAACGCAAAGCAGGACGCTGAACGTGTGTTTGAACGGACGAATACAATTGGGTGGAAGTTGCGGATGAGGGCAGGGAGTCAACATATACAGCAGGGTATGACGCTGATCGAGGTGCTGGTCGCGTTGCTGATTCTGACGGTCGGGCTGCTGGGCGCGGCGGCGGTGCAACTGAATGCGCTGAAGTACACCGACAGTTCGCGGATGACCAGCCAGGCCAGTTTCATCGCCTACGACATGATGGACCGCATCCGCGCCAACTCCGGCGCCGACTACACCATTACGCCTCCGACCTCGGGCAATCTCAGCGTTGCGCGGGATCAGGATCTCTACGATTTCACCACCAATATCATCAATTTCGGCGGGCCGACGGCGACCGGCAGCATCGCGCTCAATCAGCGGGTCTACACCATCACCATCAACTGGAGTGACGCACGGGCAGCCAACACCGCCAGTGCTCAACGCAGTTTTGTGCTGACTAGCCGCGCAGCAGTTGATCCGGTGGCTACGCCATGAAGCGGCGAAACCGTGGATTCGGTCTGATCGAATTACTCATCGCTTTGGCATTGGGGCTGATCGTGGTGCTGGGCGTGGTGCAGATATTCATCGCGGCAAAAAACACCTATGTCAGCCAGAACACTGCCGCGGCGATGCAGGAAGACGCCCGGTTTGTGTTGAGCAAAATGATTCAGGAAATTCGCATGGTCGGGATGTTCGGCTGTCTTGGCACCATCACCGATTCGAGCAGCGCAGGTGATTTCAACGCCTCGCAGGTCACACCGATCAGTTGGGACAATGCCAACCTCAAACTGACGCTGGTCACTGCCGATATTGGCAGCGGCGGCGGCACGCCAACCTGGACAGTGGTTTCCGATTGCCGCAACAGCGCCACGGCGTACACGGGTTTACGAGCGGCGGCGAGCGGGCAGATCGCGTTCCCGATCCGGCGTCTGATCTACAGCTTCAGCAACAATCAGATTCTCATGGGCACCGGCAGCGGCACACCGACCCAGCAGGTGCTGGTGAACAACGTCAGTGCTTTCAACGTCACGTTCGGTCTGGCCAGTTCGGCGACGGATGTGGCGGCCTCGACCTACAGCGCCAACCCCGCCGATCCGGCACGCATTCGCAGCGTGCGGCTGAGCCTGACCCTCAACGATCCGAGCAATCGGGTGCGCAATCAAACCTTCAACGTGGTTGCCGCTTTGCGCAACCGCTTGCAGTGAGGGGCGCGGCGATGAGGATGACTCTCCACACCCGTCAGGCGCAGCGCGGCATGGTCTTGCTGGTCAGTCTGGTATTCCTGTTGTTGCTGACCCTGATTGGTCTGTCGTCGATGCAGAGCGCCAACCTGCAGGAAAAAATGGCCGGCAGCGTGAGTCTGCGTAATCAGTCGTTTCAGACTGCCGAGGCGGCGTTGCGCATTGGCGAAAGTGCGGTGCAACTGGACAGTTATTCGCTGGCTGTGTGCAGCGGTACCACGCAATGCGCGCCGCCAGCGGAGTCGTCGGTGGTCAGCGCGGCGGGGCTCAACTCGACTTCCGGGGTGACCTGGATTGCGGCCGGCAATGGATTCTATGGAGTACAGAACATCGGTACGACTCTCACGGCCGTGAACGTACCGAGCAACACCTCGGCGACGTTGTATCGGGTTACAGCGGTCGGCATCGCCGGCACTTCGCGTAGCGTGGTGGAGAGTGTTTATGCGAAGTATTGAGCGCTGCATGTCACTGTTGATCGGCATGCTGCTGAGCTTTTATCTGGCCGCGCCGGCGTATGCGTTCACGCCTTCCGATTCGCCGCTGTTGAGTGCAGCAGCGGTGCCACCCAACGTCATGCTGCTGATCGACGATTCGGGGAGTATGAACAGCATCATTTATGCGGCCGGCTTCGATCCGACGGCTGATCGCACGCCGGCCCGGCAATGTAACGCCTTGCTGGGCTTGTGCCTGAGTTCGACGACGATCAGCGGTGACACGATCTTTCTGTCGAGCCTGCCGACATCAGGCTGTTCCGGCGGGGCCTATGCGTTCTACAACAACAGCCTGGCGCCGTTGTGTCTGAAGCTGCCGGATCCGGTGGGCAGCGGCAACACGCGTTATTCCGGGGACTACATTGCCTATGTAGTCGGGCTGGCCATCAACAATGGCACGCGCGATTTCACCACCGGGGCGATTCCTAACGACTACCGCATCAACGTTGCGCGTAACGTCTCCACAGCTTTGGTCAGCAGCAACCGCACCTTGCGTATTGGCCTGTCGACATTCAATCCGGCCACCAGCAACAATTCCGGCAATGGCGGTTTCATTGCCCGTGCGATCAGCGATTTGTCGCCGGTGTCCGGCAGCGTGACTCAAGCCCAGGCCGACACCAATTACAACGCACTGATTTCTTCCATCAACGGCTTGAGCGCCGTGGCCAACACGCCGTTGGCGGAAACCTATTACGAAATCACTCGTTATATGCGCGGCATGACGCCGTACTACAACAGCACACCGACCACCTACACCAGCCCGATTCAGTACCGCTGCCAGAAAAACTATGGTGTGGTGATCACCGACGGCTTGCCGACCTTCGACCGTACTTTCCCCACCAATGACCCACTGGGCGGCAGCCGTTTGCCGAATTGGGATGGCGTCAACAATGACGGCATCAATCTCAACGGTGACGGTGAAGGGGACACGCTGTATCTGGATGACATCGCCAAGTTTGCCTTTGACATCGATATGCGTTCGACCGGCACCGACGCTGCGGGCAAGAGCTGGAACGCGGTGGATTTTCCCAAGCAGAACATGAACACCTACACCGTGGGCTTCACCGCCGACAATGACATGCTGTCGGACGCGGCCAGTTACGGACAGGGCAGGTATTACCAGGCGACCGACAGTACCGGGCTCAACGCCGCCTTGTCCTCGGCGCTGAGCGACATCACGTCCAAGGCCGGCTCCGGCGGCGCGGGGGTCACCAGTGGCACCACACTGACCTCCAGCAGCAGTTTTTATCAAACCACTTATGACCCCAGGGATTGGCGCGGCACGATCAAGTCGTTCGGCTTCACCTCGGCCGGGACGGTCAATACCTCGGCAGCGCAGTGGACCACCGATACCACCATCGTGCCAGCCGCCACCGCCGCGACCTTTCAGTCGTGGAACACTCTGAGCAACGCAGCGGTAACCCTGGCCTACGGCAACTTTTCCCCGGCCCAGCAGACCACGCTGAGTCAGGGTTTGCCCACCGGCATCAGCGGCGTTGATCTGGTGGAGTGGAGCAAGGGAACCAACAAGGCCGGGCTGAAAGTGCGCAGTGTGCTGCTCGGCGACATCATCAATTCGCCGCTGGTGCTGGCGTCGCCAGCAGACAAAACCGCCGCCGATCTTTCCGGGGACACCAGCTACAGCACTTACCTGGCCACCAAGGCTGCAAACATGAGCGCCAGTCTGCTGGTCAACGCCAACGACGGTTTCGTCAACGTGATCAATTCGGCGAACGGCACTCGCCGCTACGCCTACATGCCGTCCAGTGTGCTGCCGTCGTTGCGGCTGATTGCCGACACCAACTACGTCAACGGCGTGAGCCACAAGTTTTTGGTCGACGGTCAGGTCGGGGTGTTCGACGCCCAGTCCGGCGCGGCGTGGAAAACCCTGGCCATTGGCGGCACCGGTGCCGGCGGCAAAACCTTCTACGGGCTGCAACTGTTTGATGCGTCTGCGGGCAATGTGATCAAGGCCTTGTGGGAGGTCAGTGCGCCGGCCACCGCCAGTACGGCGAACGCATTCAATGATCTGGGTTACGCCTATGCCCGTCCGGAAGTGGCACGCTTGGCCAATGGTCGCTGGGCGACTTTCATCGCCAATGGTTACGGCAGCAATTCGGGCGTTGCAGCTTTGTATGTACTGGATGCGCTGGACGGTTCGCTGATCAAAAAAATCGTTATCGACAGCACCGAAACCAGCAACGGTTTGTCGTCGGTGAAACTCAAGGTCAACTCTTCGAATGTGGTGCAGGCCGCTTACGGCGGCGACTTGAAAGGGCGGTTATGGAAGTTCGACCTGAGTGCCACTTCTCCCGACAGTTGGGGCGTGGCGTTTTCCGGCAAACCGTTGTTCACCACGGCGGGCGGCGCGGCGCAACCGATCACCGCGCAGCCGTTACTGGCGGATAATGCGCTGGGCGGCAAACAGGTCTTCGTCGGTACCGGCAAGTTCAACGAAACGGCGGACAAGACCAACAAGGATTTGCAGGCGTTTTATTCCGTGTGGGACGCCGATGGTGGTTCTGGTCAGTTGACCGTCAGCAGCTTGCAGCCGCAGGCGATCACGGGATCATTCTCCGGCAGCTCCGGGCAGTTTTTGACCACAACACAGAATGACACGACGTATCCGGCGCAGAAGGGTTGGTATCTTCCGCTGGTGTACAACAACGTGCTGACCGGCGAGCGGGTGATCAATCAGGCGAGTATCGTGCTGGGCCGTGTTGTCTTTACCACGGCGAGTGTTGATACCACTGATCCCTGTGCGAGTTTTGGTACTGGCAAACTGGTCGAACTGGATGCGTTCAGCGGTAAGATGCTCAATTACGCCGTGCTGGACACCAATTCTGACGGTTTGGTCGACAGCAATGACACGATCTCCAGCGGCGTGATATTCACCGGTGGCATTCCGACCCTGAACTTCATCTCCAGCGATGGCAAGCGCAAGGGTACGACCGACACCAGTGGCACCATCACGATCATTGTGGAAAAGGGCGGCGGCGGTAGCCGTCGTATCATGTGGCGACAAATCCAGTAAGCGAGAGTTTGAGGCATGCGTAGATCCAACCGTGGTTTCACCCTGATCGAAATCATGATCGTGATTGCGATCATCGGGATCGTCATCACCATCGCCGCACCGAGCTATACCGAGTACCTGAAAAAAGGCCGTCGCGCCGAAGTGGTGTCGCTGCTCTCGGAACAGGCGCAAACCCTCGAGCGCTTCTACACCAAGAACAATGTCTATACCGGCATCACCGGACTCAGCACGGGCAATGATTTCTACACCATCACCCCGACCATTGCTGACCAGACCTTCCTGCTGACCGCGACCCGCAAGACGGGCACGTCCATGGCCACCGACAAGTGTGGGGATTTCACCCTGACCAACACCGGCGTCCGTAACATGAACAATGCGACTACCGGGCTGACCACCAAGGATTGCTGGGGCCACTGAGGCGCTTTCTTTCGGGTGCCTTTTGCGCCCACTGTCTTCTTTACGGTTGGATCAAACATGACCAGGCAACAGCAAGTGGTGATTGTCGGTGGCGGGGTAATTGGCCTGCTGACCGCCTACAACCTCGCCTCCGAAGTGCGCAGCGTGGTGCTGCTGGATCGTTCGAACCTCGGTCAGGAATCGTCCTGGGCGGGTGGCGGTATCGTTTCGCCGTTGTATCCGTGGCGCTATAGCCCGGCGGTTACCGCGCTGGCGCATTGGTCGCAGGACTTTTATCCACAGCTCGGCGAGCGTCTGTTTACCGACACCGGGGTTGATCCTGAAGTGCACACCACTGGCCTGTACTGGCTGGATCTGGACGACGAAGGCGAGGCACTGGCTTGGGCCGAGCGAGAAAATCGCCCGCTACGGGCTGTGGATATCTCGGCGGCGCATGATGCGGTGCCAGTGCTCGGCGGCGGGTTCTCGCGGGCCATCTACATGGCGGATGTGGCCAACGTGCGCAATCCGCGTCTGGTCAAATCGTTGAAAGCAGCGTTGCAGGCACTGCCGAACGTGACGATTCACGAGCAGTGCGAGGTCAGCGGGTTTGTCCGCGAGGGTGAGCAGGTTGTTGGCGTCGACACCTCCAACGGCGTGATCAAGGGTGATCAGGTCGTGCTGACGGCCGGTGCATGGAGCGGGGACCTGCTCAAAACGCTGGACCTGACACTGCCGGTCGAACCGGTCAAAGGCCAGATGATTCTCTACAAGTGTGCGGCGGATTTTTTGCCGAGCATGGTATTGGCCAAGGGCCGTTATGCGATTCCCCGTCGCGACGGGCATATTCTGATCGGCAGCACGCTGGAGCACGAAGGCTACGACAAGACGCCGACCGATGTCGCGCTGGAAAGTCTCAAGGCTTCAGCGGTGGATCTGCTGCCGGCGCTGGCGAATGCCGAGGTGGTCGGGCACTGGGCGGGGTTGCGTCCGGGTTCGCCGGAAGGAATTCCGTACATTGGCCGGGTGCCGGGGTTTGCGGGGTTGTGGCTGAACTGCGGGCATTACCGCAACGGGCTGGTGCTGGCGCCGGCGTCGTGTCAGTTGTTTGCCGATGTGATGCTCGGCCGCACGCCGATCATTGATCCGGCGCCGTATGCGCCTGAGGGGCGCATTTAAAGCAAGATCAAAAGATCGCAGCCTTCGGTAGCTCCTACATTGGAATGCGTTTCCTGTAGGAGCTGCCGAAGGCTGCGATCTTTTAGGATTTAATCCAGACCGAGTTTTTTCAGTCTGTAGCGCATCGACCGAAACGACAGACTCAACCGCTGCGCCGCTGCTGTGCGATTCCAGCGCGTCTCCTCCAGCGCCTGCAAAATCAGCTTTCGCTCAACGTTCTCCAGATAATCCTCAAGATTATCGATCTGGGTCAGATCGGCGATCCCGCCATCCGCCGCGCAGTTGCCTTCGCTCAGACGTAAATCTTCAGCCTCGATCGTACGGTTTTCACATAAGGTGTGTGCGCGCTCGAGCACGTTCTCCAGCTCCCGCACATTCCCCGGAAACCGGTAATTCTTCAACGCTTCCAGCGCCTGTGGATGAAGGCGCGCAACGGGCTGAGCACTGTCCTTGGCCAAACGCTTGAGCATATTGGCCGCGAGCACTTCAATGTCATCACGGCGCTCACGCAGCGACGGCACGCGCAGTTCGATCACGTTCAAGCGGTAATAAAGGTCCTGACGAAAGCGTTCGGCCGCGACTTCGGCATCAAGATCCTTGTGCGTGGCGCAAAGAATCCGCACATCGACCACGCTTTCCTGCTGGCCACCGATACTGCGCACGGCTTTTTCCTGGATCGCGCGCAGCAGTTTTACCTGCATCGACAGCGGCAAGTCCGCCACTTCATCGAGGAACAAGGTGCCGCCATTGGCCGCCTGAAACAGTCCGGGTTTATCCTCGACCGCGCCGGTAAAACTGCCTTTGCGATGGCCGAAAAACTCGCTTTCCATCAGCTCCGACGGAATCGCCCCGCAGTTCACCGGCACAAACGGCTGAGTGGCGCGCGGCCCCTGTTCGTGGATCAGCCGTGCCACCAGTTCCTTGCCGCTGCCCGACTCGCCACTGATATACACCGGCGCCTGACTGCGAGCGAGTTTGTCGATTTGCTTGCGCAGATTGCGCATCGGCGGGGAATCGCCGAGCAAGCGTCGATCAATGGAGGTAAAACTGCTTCCAGCCGCCGGCATGCGCAGGGCCGTGGCGACCAGCTCGCGCAAGCGGGTGAGATCCACCGGTTTGGTGAGAAAGTCGAAAGCGCCGGCTTTCAAGGCGTTGATCGCCGTTTCAAGGCTGCCATATGCGGTGATCATCGCTACTGGCAGTTGCGGATAACGTTGCTGAATATGCTGCACCAGTTCCAGCCCCGTGCCGTCGGGCAGGCGCATGTCGGTCAGGCACAAGTCGAAACTCTCGCGGTTCAGTAGCGCTTGGGCTTCAGCCAGATTGCGCGCGCTGTAGGTGTCGAGTTTCATCCGTCCCAGGGTGATTTCCAGGAGTTCGCGGATATCCGGCTCGTCGTCGACGATAAGAATTTTTTGCCGTGGGCTCGTGTTCAACTTTGTTTCCGTCCGTGAGCAAAGGTGATGCGAAAGCAGCCGCCGCCTTGGCGTGATTGAAAGTCTAGGCGCGCTTGGTTGCTTTCGCACAGCTCACGGGACAGATAAAGCCCAAGGCCGGTGCCCTGGCTGCTGGTGGTGAAAAAAGGTTCGAACAGATGTGTCTGTTCATCGGCGGGGACGCCGGGGCCGTTGTCCTGTACTTCGAGGATCGCCAATTGGCTGTCGGGATCGATAAACAGGGCCAGCCAGACTTGCGCCTGATCGTGCAGCAGGGCGCTGTGGCGCCAACCGTTGCGTAACAGATTATCGAGAATCTGCGTGAGCTGATCGGGGTCCATCAGCGTGATGAACTCCCCGGAGTTGATCCGCAGATGAATCTGCTGGCGCTCGCTGGCTTGTTCGCGGCTTTCGGCGACGAAGTTTTCCAGCCACGGCTTGAGGTCCAGCCGTTGCGGCGCGCTCTGCTGGCGGCGGGACAGTTGCAGGACGTTTTCGATGACTCGGTTCATGCGCTGGGAGTGGTCTTGAATGATCTGTGTCAGACGCCGATCGGCGCCGTCGAGTTCCTCGGACTCACCCAATAGCTGCGCAGCATGACTGATGGCACCGAGTGGATTGCGGATTTCATGGGAGATGCCGGCGGTCAGGCGACCGAGCGCAGCGAGCTTCAGTTGCTGAGCCTGCTGGGCGATTTGCGCGAGGTCTTCGAGAAACACCAGTGTTTGCTGGTTCGGGCTTTGTTCAAGAGCGATGAAGCTCGGTTGCAGTTCCAGACCGTTGCCGGGGATTTTCAGGCTCTGTGGGCGTAAGGTCGGGTTGTTCATCCACAGTTGCAGGCGGTCGACCAGGGCTGGCGAATAATCGTCGATCAGATGGCCCTGCAAGTGTGACTGTGCGAGCAAGGTCTGGGCGCTGTGATTGGCCAGTTGCACCCGGCGCTCCTCGTCGAGCACCAGAATGCCGGTGCGCATGCGTTGCAGGATCAGCGCATTGAGCGCTTCGAGGCCGACGACTTCGCTGGCGCGTTGTTCGGCCAGCGTTTCACTGACCTCCAGCCGCCGAATCAGTCCCTGCACCAGCAACGAGGCGGCAAAGCACAGGGCGCCGAGCGTGCCGGCTTGCAGGTATTCATTGGCGCTCAGGGGATGATCGAAGCTCAGCAGGACACTCGAGCCGATGATACCCAGCGCGCCGATCGCGGCGATCAACAGGCCGATGCGCCGTCGTAGCAAGGTGTTGCTGATTGCCACCGAGACAATCAGCAAATTGCCCAGCGCGCTGCCAACGCCACCGGCAGCAAAGAACAAGCCGCATAAAAGCAGGACATCGACGAGGGCCAGGCTGAATAGTTGCGCCGGCCGTCGTGTGTTCTCGAGGAATACCACCAACAGAATATTGAGAATCAGGTACAGCCAACTGCCGCCACGCAGCAACCCGTCGTTGGCCGACGTCAGCAGGCGGTTGTCCATGTTGCTGGAGATCAGCAACACCAAGGTGATGCCGACGCTTAAACGGTAGAGATGGTAAAGGCGCAGCAGGCGCTGCGCCTGTTTGCTGTCGGCGTGGTTGGCCTCAGCGATCACTGGCACCCGGGCCTTGCTCAAGGTGAGCCTGGCTGCAATACCACTGTTGTTGCACGCTCAGCGCACGGTCGCGCGGCAGATGCACGCCGCAATGGGCGCAACGCACCATCGGCGCGGCGTCCTGCTCGCGTGATGTGCGATTGGATTGAGAGGACGCGGCAGGGGCCTTGAATTTCCGCCACAGCCAGATGGCGGCGAAAATCACGACGATCCAGAACAATAAACGAAGCATGATGAGCGGCTTTTCGACTGATGATCCGGCAGTTTAGCCAAGGACCTGACAAGCGCACAGCGGATTAAAGCGCAGAAACGAAAAAGGGAGATCCGCAGATCTCCCTTTCTTGTCCATCCGGTGTGATCAGTCGAACACGCCGAAAGTCATGTAGCTGAACCACGAACGGTCAGTGTTGCTCGACTCGGGCTCTGGCTCTTCGATCACGTCACCGTTCTCGTCTTTAGGCTTGAGCTCGTTCGGGATCGCGTCTTTCGCGTCCTGGAACTGCTTCTGCACGTCCTGGTTGGCGCGGGTCTCACCCGGCGGCAGCGGAGGACGCGACTCGATCAGACCCAATGTTGCCTTGCTCAGGAACGAACGGTTGTCGGCTTCGGCAACCCGTGGCACGAACTGGCCGTCTTGCAGGCTCGGGTGATTCGGGTAGTTGAGCTTCAGGGTTTCCAGGCTGGTGTTGGCCAGTTCGTCCAGGTGCAGACGCTGGTAAGCCTCGGTCATCACCGCCAGGCCGTCGCCGACCGATGGGGTTTCCTGGAAGTTTTCCACTACATAGCGGCCACGGTTGGCGGCGGCTACATAGGCCTGACGGGTCAGGTAGTAGTCGGCCACGTGGATTTCGTAGGCGGCCAGCTGGTTGCGCAGGTAGATCATGCGCTGCTTGGCGTCTGGCGCGTAGCGGCTGTTCGGGTAGCGGCTGGTCAACTGGGCGAACTCGTTGTACGAGTCGCGCGCGGCGCCCGGGTCACGCTTGGTCATGTCCAGCGGCAGGAAGCGCGCCAGCAGGCCGACGTCCTGGTCGAACGAGGTCAGACCTTTGAGGTAGTACGCGTAATCCACGTTCGGGTGCTGCGGATGCAAACGAATGAAACGCTCGGCGGCGGATTTTGCAGCTTCCGGCTCGGCGTTCTTATAGTTGGCGTAGATCAGCTCCAGCTGTGCCTGATCGGCGTAGCGACCGAACGGATAACGCGACTCCAGAGCCTTCAGCTTGGCTGTGGCGCTGGTGTAGCTATTATTGTCCAGGTCAGTCTGAGCCTGCTGATACAGCTCGGCTTCGCTGAGGTTTTCGTCTACGACTTCCTTCGATGAGCAAGCAGCGGTCAATGCGAGGATGGCGATCAGCAGCAGGTGTTTCACTTGCATGGCGGCTTGCGTCCCTATGACGGCCGCTGTCTTGGGCGGGGCCGTCCTGTTATGATGAGCGCCCCGTTGAAAAGCCTCGGGGCAAAAGACGCCGTATTTAACCACAAGCGCGCAGCCGAAACCAAAAGCTGTGCCGACGCACAGTCAGAGCATGTCCGATAAAATTGAACTTCGCGCAGAGGTGCCGTCCGAATTGGGCGGCCAACGCCTCGATCAAGTCGCTGCCCAACTCTTCGCTGAGCACTCTCGCTCGCGCCTTTCCGCCTGGATCAAAGAAGGTCGCCTGACTGTGGACGGGGCGGTCATCCGCCCTCGCGACATCGTGCACGGCGGTGCCATCCTTGAGTTGACTGCCGAGCAGGAAGCCCAGGGCGAATGGATCGCCCAGGACATCGAACTCGACATCGTCTATGAAGACGACGACATTCTGGTGATCAACAAGCCTGCGGGCCTGGTGGTGCACCCGGCTGCCGGTCACGACGATGGCAACTTGCTCAACGCTTTGCTGCACCACGTGCAGGACATCATCAATGTTCAGCGCGCCGGTATCGTGCATCG
>Ga0160444_100510_pt1 | contig 16239 bp, 21 predicted proteins | sample HID1972K_E1MG_FD_108232 | JGI IMG/M metagenome (GOLD analysis project Ga0160444, IMG submission 108232) | Enriched pill bug-associated microbial communities from UW Madison campus, WI, USA - HID1972K_E1 MG | ecosystem: Host-associated > Arthropoda: Insects > Digestive system > Unclassified ... | reverse complement strand
CTTGTCAGTGAAGGCGTTAAGTCTATAATGCCTTCACCCCTTTTACGGGCGCGTCTTTCGCGGGTGTAGTTCAATGGTAGAACGGTAGCTTCCCAAGCTGCATACGAGGGTTCGATTCCCTTCGCCCGCTCCAGAATCTCCCCAGGTGGAACCGTTCGAAAATCTCCGGTTCTTTCAGCATGTTAGATGATAGTGCCTACTAACATGCTTATGCGTTCTACCATAGTTCACTACTTTGACACTTGTCACGATTAACTACTCGGTGAAATGAGAGTTTAGCTAATCGTCGGCGGTGGTTTCAAGTTCTTACCGCGATAGTCCAACAATGAACGTAAAGCCCTCACCTGTGGCATAGATACATCTCATTGACAGCAGAACGGCAACAACCTTAGCGCGGGATAAACAGGCGTAAAGATGGGACTAACCTGATCGGTAAAGAATCAGGCTCTACCACGGCTTCGATCACCGGAACATAACGATCACCTGATTACCGTTGCCACTGCTGAAAACCTAATGATCCGCCTACGGCGCTTTCGTTGATATACCCATCACGGCGCTTTATGGTTGCTATTGTCTGAAATCAGGGGATTAGTGTTAATCTATAGGGGCGGTGAATCCCCCTGTGCGGCGGGGCGTGGAGTGTTAAGGTCAATGAAGCGCGGGCTTATCAGCAATGTTTAGCTCACCGGGAGGCACCCGGCACCGCAATCTATCCCCCTATGAAAAAAATCCCCTGGAAACAAATCCTGTAGCCCCCAGGGGGGAGCAATTGCCCAGCGTTACAAAGTTCGCACTACATGAGCAGCATAAGCCTTTTTATTCACCCTGTGTATTATTTTGAATCATTCATACACATTTTGAATAAGTCGGCTACGATTATCAGGTAAACCATAATCCGTGCAGTGCTTGCCGTTCATCTGAGCGGCATTTTTTTGTTAGTCACCTTTATATCGGACGTTTCTTGTCTTTTGGTTGTGGTGTGACCAGTGACACAGGTTTACTTTCTTAGAAAATTAATAAGAGAGACACAGCAATGAATGATGAGGACAGGCAGCTTTGGCAGAATTTTAGCGATGCCTTACGGCGGCTGCTCGAACATCCAGATCTTACACAAGCTCAACGGGATTTCATTTTGCAGAATTTGGAAGAGGATGAGACAGGGAATGTGATCGATATCCGTAGTAAGCAATCAAAGACCGAATGGTAAGCGTGGGTTAATACGCATTTAAGCTATGCTAAAAGGGGGCATTGCGCCCCCTCGTATCATTCCTGTAAAGCCCGTAGCCACATCATAAGCAAATGAAGCTGGCTTCCTGTCATAGCTGGCACTTTAACCGCCTGACCTCGTTCTACGTTGCACAGCGCGAGCGCTAACGCCATAATGCTGCTGTTCGGCATTTCCTGATCTCCGTTGGGATTGTTGAATACGGCGGGGGCTGCTGTCTTGGCGGATTTCAGCCCTTGCCACTTGCGGATCGTATGTTAACTTCCTCTAATAATGGTTATAAGCCAGTCTTTCTCCTGCTGTGTTAGCTCCAGTTTGTTCACTCGTGTTAAAAACGTATTGATAACTTGTACGTCAGAATTAGTAATCCGCTTTAACAAGTCGGATGGAATGCCCTTGCTAACAATGGCTTTGCGGTGGCTTTCGTAATTTTTATTACTCATCATCAATCCTCAAAGGTCATAGTGTGCTTACAATGCTGGGACGGCTTGAGCGTAACTGTCTCTGTTCTGGTGGCGTTTTCATAGATGCACACCTTCGCGTTGTCCGTCTCCTGTTCGTCACTGAGAATAAGGGTTATCTGTCCGGCGTGGACTTGTACGCTGATGAATGCCAGTGCAAGCATAAGTAGGCTGTTTTTCATGTGCTTCCCCTTATAAGTCCATCTCATTGATCACCCGGCTAACGGCTTGCTTGTCTAAGTCCAGATAGCGCCTGGTGTCGGTGATGTTGCTGTGATTAAGCACGGTCATAGCGAGGGCGATGTTGTTTGCTGAACGCTTGTAGATGGCATTCCCGCCAGCTTTGCGGAAGCTGTGCGCTGATACAGTGCCATGAATCCCGATAGCTTTAGCGGCTTCTGCGATCTGCTTGCTCACTTCTTCGCGTCGTACAGGAGCTTGCTTGTTCATCGAGCGGTTACGCTGGCTCCTGAACACATGCACATCATGCGGATACTCAACACGGCGACGTGCGATCATCTGCACCACTGGAGCAGGGAGGGTGAGGGCTTTACGTTTCCCCGTCTTCTGTTCTTCTATGTCAATCTCACCGTTGATCACTTCGTCGAAGCGTAAAGCAACGGCATCTCCTACACGCAGTACGGCGGCTTGCATCATTAATGAAACGTCAGCTATCAGGCTCTTGTTATGAGCGTTTAGCCACTCTCTGATCGCTTTGGCTTGCTGTTCGTCTAACACTACTGCTCTGTTCAATTTACCCTCCTTTAAGGTCACACATCTAAACCGATGAAATAAACAATATGATCAATTTCAGTTAGTTGCAAGATAAATGATTAAAAATTGATCGGTGTTGTGTGTGGCGGGTGGCGCGGTTGTGTCCAGTGCTGAACGCGAAGATCAGGCACACCCAGATCGAAATCTGCATAATTTCAAAATATCTTCAATAAAATCAACTAATTGTCATTTATAAACATGTGTTTGGACGTTGCCAAATAGTCAGATCGGCACGAAGAAGAGCGGCAACACCGGAACATCACACTACAGATGGTTGTGTGTGGTTGTTGTCTATCTCATTGATTTTAGGTTGGTAAATGTGGGGGCGTTAGGCGAGGGCGGCGCTTACCTGCCAGTATGCACGGAGTATGCAGAGTTTATTCATTTGAAACTGATTGCATGTTGAAATGATTATCATGCTAATGAATTGGCGGTTTTGGCATGAAAAATCGCGATTAAAATAAATTTTATAAAACACAAGAAGTCTTTAAGCAAATTGCACCTACCATGAAAGTGTTCATTGTGGACAATGATCGCTGTGAGCCGCACGGCGTAAGGCTTTACGTAACGTGAGTGATAGTTACATTTGTTACTGTCTTGATGGGTTTGGCAACTTTACCCCTGTAACAACGGCATTCTTTACCTGCTATTTACCTGCGGATTAGACGCCTGTTTGATGGGAATTATCTAAGATTAATCTTAGGGTTGAGGCATGGACGATTCAGAGTGAGCAGGGCGACGACCTACCGTTGGGTGAAGGTCTGATCGGTACTTTGGATAACCCTCAAATTGAGGTGCATTTGTAGCACTGAATAGGTGAAAGTAACGTTTTGGTACTCTCGTAATGCACGGGAAAAACCCGTCTATCGAAATTAGCAGGATGAAGGATACACGGGAAAAACCCGACTGTTCAGAATGGATACACGGGAAAAACCCGAGTATTCGGCACTGATACCAGGGAAAAACCCGTCCAATAGAAAGAGATTTTAGAAATCGATTCTAAAGAAAGAGATTTCTAAAAGATCTGTGTTTTTGCGCTTGTCGCAAGATCTTTTGCCTGGCGTCTATCGCCGTCACTCAAGGGGAAATGTCCCGGTACGCCGTTTGGTGGCTTCCCGGACACCCCCGTTCCGCTCACTACGCAGCACAGCGTATCCATCTGTAATTGTGCCAGGGCTTCGCCCTCGTGAAACGAGGCACAGAAGCTGTGCGCCGTGTGCGCAATCTCTTTCGGCATAACTTCTGCCTGTCTTCCATGCTCCGCATTTCATCCATGCAAAGTTAGCCACGGCTAAGGCTTAACTATCACTCGTACCGTGTGCCAGTTCCTCCAGCCTCAATCCAATTCCAACACCTATCATCCTGATAACTACGTTATCCCTCTGTAGTTGTGCAATTGGTTTCGGGAAGTGCCAGAGGGCGCGCAGGAGAGTCGTAGAGCGCTTTAAGCAGGGTAGGGAATACGATGGTAGTGCGTATGTATGCAAACCTCCTGTAAGGCGATACAGAGCGTTTTGTGATGATTAATAGAGGTTGATCTCAATTTGAGGGTGTGCTATAGTCTTTAATGGGATATATTTACATTTGGCTATTGACATTTGAATCATTTCATGTTAAAGTAAATTTTGTAGGGTGATGAAAGCATTCATCCTGTCAACTTCTAAGGCATTCTGCCTACCCCTAAAATCCAAATTACACCGCACTATCAGGCAACGTTAATAACGTTCTCCCTGGATGGTGTTTTCGTTTATCTCACGCAAGGAGAATCAAAATTAAGTATTTCAACCCAGAACTTGTCTTCGAGGCTTTAAAGGCCGGAAACCAGACACGAAAGGCACTTAACAGCCAGCGAGCAGCAGCACAGCGTCAAGGTTATTACGAACACGCTGAACGATTACGTAAAGGGATCGAGCTTTACGATCAGTGGAAAGCTGAACAGGCAAATACCACAACCAACAATTAAACGAGAAGGAGAAACCAGAATGATCGAGAAGAGAACCAAATTACCGCCGTCCACATCGTTAATGATACCGGATGCCACGTTCCAGATTTTATTCAAAGAAGCGAAGCGCCGAAAAATGAGCGTAAGCGCACTCCTTCTTGAAGAATGCCAAAGTCTGGCGGTCAAATACTCGAAAGCTGGCGCGTAATAACAGCGTTCCAGCGTTAACATCCACCCCACGAATGAGAAGCGGAGAAAACCAAATGAAGAGCATTCGTAATTTACTGAGCATACACAGGAGCAAACAACGATGGCAAAGAAAAATTTTATCGACGGGGAAGTATACAAATACGCCTCAATCGAAGAAGCATTATTATCAGCAACCCGAATTACAAATCTCAAAACAGGCGAGTCAGTAAAGCTAATCGGTAACGCTAAACTCGCATATATGATCTTGCGAAAGAGATTCTATCACTTCACCAAACCGCCAAAAGATAAGAAATATTTTACGAAGGGCAAGCACTACGACACCATCGAAAGTATCGCTGCGGCAATCGGTGTTTCTGACGTTGGTACAGTGAGAAGTGCAATTGCCAGCCTGGAAGCTGCCGGACTGCTAACCAAAAAGAAATTTGGAAAAACTTATGAATGGACAGTTGTCGATCTCACTCCAGAATTATTTCTTCTCGAACGTAACACCGGGACGGCAAAAAAGCCTGTCTGGGTGGATTGTCTGAAACATCCCGTGTTTGGTAACGCGAAAGAAGACGTAGCGCCAAAAGTGCAGGAAGAAAAGCAGCAGCCTATTCCAGAAGCCGATCCGATGTGCGAGCTTGATGATATGCCGGAAGAGGAAGCGCCAGCACCGGAAAACGTTAAGCCAACACCCACGAAGAAACCAGCGGCAAGGAAAGCGCCAGCCAAACAGCAAACCGTTTCCCCGTTCGAGTTTAAAACGCCACGAGATGAAACAAAGGATTGGTGGTATCTGGAACGGTGTAACGATGCCGATCAGTTTACTGGCCTCACCGATTTTGATTTGCCTTATCTGGCGATGTTTGAAAGGCAGGGGAAGTTAACTAATCAACATTCAATCCAACATTTGAAGATGAAGCGTGAATTATATGCACGACAACAACAAACCTAAGAGGAACAATGACCAACTTATATTTATTGAACGAAGATACAAAGTTTCAACTTGGCTGTAATGAAGTTTGTAAAAGAATCTACCTACATTTATCAAGCCTACATCGAGAGAATGGAACCTTCCGTTCCAGCGTCAAAACTCTGGCATCTGCCCTGGGCTACAGTGAATCCGGCATACGCTACTGGTTATCCCTAATGAAGGATGCCAAGGTGATTACGCTAACGCGCCGTGGTGGCTATTACGATTTCTCCGTGAATGAAAATGTCTCATTCATCACCTCGAACAATTAACGAGGTGCAATGAGCAAAAAAGAACGGAATAACATTCTAAGAATTGGCAAGGCCGCAAGAAAACAGCAACAGCGATTATTAATCACTTCCCTCGAAGAAATCCCCGGCACTTTGATAGAACACGTTGAATTAGTGGATTCACCCCCGCCAGACGGTGAAACGTGGGCGGCGATGAATGACATTCTTTCTTCGTGTCCGGGCGTTTATTACAAACCCCGCAAACGCAAAGTTTACACCTACGATGATAGCCAGCTTCGCCGCTGGCAATGCCTGGGCTTCGACAGCCTAAACCACTATATAACGTATTCAGCCGTGAATAACTCCGTTGCCGGAGTTAGGGAGCTGGACGGATTATTTTTTATGGAGAATGACAATAACAATGATTGAAGAAATAACACAGCAAACACATTTCAAAGACCGTCTTGAATACGTGGAATACCTTTTTGAACAAGCGTTATCTCTCGAACAAGAGAATAACGTTGAAGAAATTGATCACTTAGTCGATGTGCTGGCTACCGAGGCCGCGCCATTCCTTGCAGGGATTCAGGCTATCAAGGGGATCAGGGAGCGTATGCAGAATGCAGGATGAATATGCAATCTGGGCGCAAGATACCCTTGACGCTTTCCACGACCAGCACCATACGCCAATGCTGGCGGCAGTGAATGCCGTCTATCGGGCAAGCCCTGAGAATCTGCCTGAGAGCATTGCAGAGGCGTTTAATCAGATAAGCCTTGCCGCTGCATCCCTGCACGATATTACCTTCTTCTGTGAGCTTGTGGAGAGCTTACGGGACGATCAGGCACTGCTTGAGGAGTTTAACGGGCTGGCGCTGTCTATCCAGGATTGCACCGTACAGCTTTCAGAACTCGCAAATGAATAAATATTCATTTTAATGCATAATGAGCTTGACAAAGTGTCACAAACCATGTTATACTTAGATATAAGCCGAATAAAAATTCACTTCTCTTGTTTTGCTTCCTCCCATAGCAAGCACTTATTTTTCCTCCTTGGAAAATGGGAATGGCTATTCCTCCCCCTTGTAGGATAGCCCTCTTCTCTAAAATCATTCCTTCTTTGATTTTTGGTTGTGTTCTTTATTGCTACGTTTCTAACAAAGGTGAGAACACCTTCCCCATTCTTGGATGATGTGGGGAGTGTCGGGGTGTTCTCTTCCTTTCCTTATGAACGTAATCATTCACAACGAGTGATTTTATAGAAGAGCTTCCAACTCTTTACACCTCAATCCCCGTTAGGCTTGAGTTGTCAGACGATATACCTTTTATACGAATGGAACATTGTTTCTTTTGTCGAGTTGTATTGTCTCCTTATTAATATCTTCCAGATGACCAACATCTTGCAGGTGGTTAATGAGATTCCAATAGGGCGATCATTCACCCTAAGCGTGTTTTGCAACGACACGGAATGATCCCCAGGCTGGTTTATAAGATTTCCAGCTACCCCTAATAAGCCCCTTCACTGGGGTTTATTTTTATTATCAATGTCACAAACTCTGCTAAACAGAAATCCTGTGATAACGACAGAAAGAAAACAAAATAATGTTTCTTATGAACCGTGTGATCACTCACAAATCATCTTCCCTTGTCATCACTGAAAAGATGATGAAACAAGCCGCTGACGCTTTCGGTGTGAGTGTTGAAGATATTCGACAGGCTACAGAAAAATTCTGGCCTATCGCCACGATCACCAAATCAAAAGAAGATTCTCACCCATTAACAGGGCTTGAGGAACGATTAAAACTATTAGCAAAAGGAAAAACCAATTGAATTTTGGAACATTTCAAACTCTGAACGGTGACAACAGTCACGCCCGATACAAAGTGGTGGCTTACGCCTCCGATATGATTATGCAAGACCGCCTGATCCGCGTGGATTCTGTTATCCCAGAACCCCTGATTGTTGGCGACCTTGTGGACGCTACAGGCGCGAAAGCTGCCGCCCCTGGTGATATTGCGTATGTTGTCGTAGAACCTGCACAAGCTGGCGCTAAGGCGTTCATTGTAGCTTCTCCAGAACATACGATTTTAGCACTGTTTGGTGTTGAATTTGGAAGCCTGGATCAATCCCTGGCTCAAGCCCAACTTGCAACGCTTGGCTTCACTTTCGCTGATTACTCTACCGTAGCGTTACGCACCACTTAATAATAAGGATAATAATAACAATGGCTAAAGACCTCTTTTCTGGTGTGGTTTACGACTCGTTCACCAGCCCGTTTACTTTCAGTAATCAGCTAAACACCATCATTTCTAACCTTGGGCTTTTCCGTCAGGAAAACCACACGGTAAACACTATCGCTCTTGAGCAGATTACAGACGTGAAGAATCTCGTTGCGAAGGAAAACTCTCCTTACGCGCAGTCAGATTGGAACAGCGCCCAGCGTCCTACTTTCACCAATGCCCTGTATCAGATGAAATATTTTGCGACTTTGAACAGCGTCACTTCTCTGGATCTGCAACAGTATGCAAGCCGTGGCGTTAGCGATACTGGCGACCAGGTGAGCATTGCACTGAATGATTTTTCAGATAGTCAGTATTCAATGGCAGAAAATGCCGTAGAGATTGACCTTATTAATGCGCTGCTTGGTCTGCGTGTTGATTCCGATTTCGCCGGACAGGGTGATCTTGATTTCTTAGCCGGTGGGGCGCGTACAGAGTATTCCCTTGATATTTCTGACACTGCGAACATCTTCGAGCAACTAAGCGAGATTGCCCGTATTCAAAACGTGGCTCTTGGCGATGGTCTGGCGCAACAGAAACAAGGTGCTGTGATCCTGGCTGCTGGCGCTGCTGCTAAAGCACTCCGTTATCATCCTTCTATCAAGGATTTCATGGTGTATACGCTGAACGTTAACGCCAGCGACAACTTCTATACACGCGCTGTGGCAGATAATCCTGCTTATGAGGTGTGGACTCTGAACGGGATCACCGTGATGGATGTAACAGGCTACAGCCTGATCACTGACAAAATCGGTGTGGACGGGTTCGTGGTAGTGCCACGCATGTCTGAAAATGCTAATGCGCTGGTTCTCCATACTGGTGTTGGTGTTCGTCATCTGACCCTTGGTAAGAGTGCCACCCTTCACAATCAATACGTTGTGTCCGATAGCAAATGGCAATTCCCATCTATTGCGACGGAATCCAGCTTTCTACCGATCAACAATATCCCTACGGCTATTGTTTTCGGCAGCGTTTCAGCAAGCTGATCATAAATAGAAAACTATGAGCATAAAGGGGGCGTATGAAAATACGTTCCCTTTTTTATTTTGAAGGAGTCCAACCAATGGAACTTATTTTAAAAAGCGCCCTGCGTGGTGCAGTAAAAATTGATGATGCGACGGAGCTTTTAACACTCCGTCAGATCTGCATCATTTACGGTGTGTCATATGACGGTGTAAGACAACGTATGCACCGATATTCTGAAACGCCAAACACGGCTATAGATTATTTTATTCAGAAACAAGGCGGTGGTAATGCTTGAGATTAATACCAGTGTTATAAAAAATACCGTAACTTTCACCGTTGATCGTAATTCAATGAAGCAAGCTATGGACGCTTTCGATCAAATCCAGAAGAAAGCGAAAGGTATGAAAGACCCCACTTTGAACATGAAAAAATTCAATCAGGGGTTAAAGTCTGCTGAAAGAGAAGTAGATCGCATTAATAAAAAAGCGTCAAAGCCTCGTGATAATAGCCAGCGTGAAGCCGAGCGAGCAGCAAAGGCGAAAGCGAGAGCAGAGGCTCAGGCAGCAAAAGAGGCCGCGAGAAACGCACAGCGCCGTGAACGTGCGGAATTGAAGCTACTCGACACGGCAAGCAGCTTTAAGAGTATGCAGCACCTAACCAACGTCGAACTAACCCAAGCAGCGCTACAGGCGAGCAAAATCACTAAGGCTTATGCAAGCGGTACTATATCGTTGCAACGCCAAAACAGCGAGATCAAAAGACTCCAGCAGAGCTACAGACGCATTAACGCAGAGCGTAGGGCAGCGGCAAAGGCGGGAGGGGCTAACGCTCTTGCTGGCGGTGGTAAGGCTACAGGGGCTATCTCTGGCTCTCTGATGGGCTTAGGTGGCGGGGCGATTGCTGGCGCTGGTATCGGTGCAGCGGCTTATGGCGCTTATTCATGGGGCAAAGATGCAGTAACGGCACAGGAAGAGCGCAGCGAGATTGTCTCAAGGGCGCGCTTGGGCGGTGTAGATTACAACGTTTTACAAGCACTTTCGCAGTATGCCACGGCTAACGGTATTGACTCCGGTATGGGGCTGCAAGGGCAGCGTAAGCTACTGGATTCAGGAAAGGATATCTCCGAAAAGCTGGCAGACAGCTACACCAATAGCACCTTTGATAAGAAGTCTGGACAATGGAAAGGCGGCTCGGCTCCAGTGGATGCAGCCCTGAACATGGGGTTCACAAAAGCAGATCTGAAAGGCTTTCAATCAAACCCGTTTGGCTTCGTTTCTGCTTACACCAACACCATGCAGGGGAAAGGCTATTCACAAGAGCAAATCCTTCACAACCTGGAAGACCTTGCAGACGATTTAGGCCTGTATCACAAGGCATTTTCTAATCAGGGCAAAGCGATCACCGATCAAGTGGACGTGCTCAAGCGTAACGGGCAATGGTTGAACCAGGAGCAGCAAGATCAGCTTGTAGCTTATCGCAAATTCAATCAGGAAATGGATATTCTCAACGATAGCCAGAAGTTAGCATTCTTTGAGGGGTTTATGGACTCTCTCGACCCTGAAACGGTGAAAGAGTGGAAACAAGCCATGCAGGACGCTTTACCCTTCTTTGAGGGTGTCGGACGAGCGGCGGGGGATGCTGCTGTAGGATTGCTGAAACTCTCCAACTGGATCACAGGTAAGCTGAACCTTCTGAACGGTGACAACACCACTAAAGAGGCGGTTAGCCAGCACTACGGCACGACCTCAGCACCGTTAAAGCCTGGTGATAATGCTGTAGCTAACGCCTACGGAGCCAGCCAGCCTAACCAGGACGGCACACACCCGCATAATGTCTTTGATACGATGCGCGAGTGGTGGAACGGTACGAGCGGGGCGCAGGATGTTACCAGTTACGCACAGAGCGCCAACGGTGATTATTCTCCTGTTTCGATGTTGAAACAATCCGCAGCGACTACGGCGACACCGCCAGCTAATAATGCGATGGTGCAACCTGTGGTATTACAAAATAATCTCCCAGAGGGATTGATTACATTAAACGTACAGCCTGATCCTAACTTTGGAAGAATTATTCAAACTACTGTAGATCAGCGTATTACACAGAATAATCAGCGCATGGTGCTTGCTGTTTCCTCTGGACAATCATCAACGGGCGGGTAATGCCGCCCATTTTCAAGGAATAACAATAAATGGCAACACCAGGTAGTTTAACTATCGGAAACACCTCGGAAGGAATTAATTCCACCTCGAATAGTAATAACAGCAGTGCTACCCGTAACAAAGGTGAAAACGGCTTCACCATCCTTGCATCTGTATATAATTCGTCCTCAGATAGTTATATCCAGAACTATCAGGCGATAGTGTTTGATGCAGTGACAGATACGGGAGTCCGTAGACAGGCTGATATTACCAGCTACCCCGTTGAGAGCGGGGCAGAGGTGAGCGATCACGTTCAGATTAAGAATAATACGTTCAAGCTATCCGGTCTTATTACCGAAACTCCGATAAGGTTGGAAAAAGACCTCTTATACAGTGCTGGTGTAAATGGCACTCGTATTTCTCAAGCTATCCAGTATCTTGATAAAATCTTTGACGGTAGACAACCAATCACATTAGTGACAGAGCATGAAGTGTTTGAGAATGTCATTCTCTCAGGTATCAGTTACGATTATAAATCTGAATTTGCTATGCAATTTGATCTTGAATTTGAACAGGTCAGATTAGTTAGTAAAGCCGAGGTGAATGTAATCGCTACTAAGACTTTGAGTAATAAATCTCTTGGTGGTACAAAAAAACAGAAGGTGGTGAACAATGCACCTAAGAAAACTGAATCTGACACCGTTACTACGGAGTTTAAAAAATAAGGGGCTTACGCCCCTTTTTTCGTTTCTGGAAAGATGATCTCTGGATAATCCACCATTTCCACATAGTCGGATAGCTCTTTCATGGAACAGCCCGCGCTGTACGTCTTAAAGGCTTCTGTGGCAGAAGATAGGGAAGAGTGGCCCGTGATGTATCCAATTCTTTGTTCGGGGACGCCAGCCCGATCCAGGCAGGTTATAAAATGCCCCCTCAAACTGTGGAAGCATTGGCGATCTGTAGCCATAGGCACTACTCGACGGCGTAGCCTGGTGAACGCTTGAGAGTAAAACGGCCCCTTTTTACCGTCTTTGCGCTCGATCTTGTTAGCCTGTGGTAACAGGTAATCTCCGGTGTTCAAACTCAGATAATAATCCACCATGCCGATCAGAAAAGCATGGATCGGTATGTGTCTGATGCCAGCTTTCGTCTTGGATTTGCTAATGTAGAAAGTCCGTACCCCCTCAACCATCACGATCTCTTCTTTCTTCAAACTGGCAATTTCATCCAGCCTTGCACCTGAGAACAAGCCGATCAGAATAACGGCTCTTAGTTCTTGGTCTGCTTCATTGAGCAGGGTAGATAGCTGATGCCATTCAAACGGCTGATAACTTTCTATCGTGCGCCGTGCTTCAAGATTATGCCCATGAAACGGGTTGAGCGGCGCTATAGCGTCGTAGCGACGTTTTGCAAACTCGTAGAGGCTTCCCAGTGACGTTAACCAGTTTTGCAGCGTCTGCGCGGCTACGTCGCGTTTCTGCTGGTCTTCGATGAAGTCACTAACTAATCGCCGTCCTATCTGATCCAGGCTGATATCAACTTTACCGATACTCTGGAGAAATACCTCCACGGCGCGCGCCGATTTGCTCAGTGTGGACAATGAACGCCGATCACGGTAAGCAGTGGCGTATTCGTCACGTAATAGGCACAGGTGAGGAATAGAACTGGCTCGCTCCTCAATCAGAGGCTTATTTTTGTTCTTCCTGATCTGAGAGTGCAGGGAAGTGATCGCAAGCTGAATGCGCCTATCCTCCGTATCCGGCTTGAACTGTTCTTTCAGATTGTTCCACTCAACCAACATGTGATTACGGAAGTGACGCGCCTTGTAAATGTCCCTTGTACCTGTGCTTTTCCGGTACAGGCGCTTCCCGCCGAACATGTGGCGCATGTAAGCAGGAACATAAATTTGAAACTGCCATACGCCATCTGGTGTAAGATAAAGATACTCTTGGCCCTTGATTGTCATGAGACTGATCCTCTAAAATCTCGCAATCAAGTATCAATAATAGTTACTATGTTGATTCTCTGACCGTCGCGCTATGGAAAAATGAAACGGTGTTTCAGATTCCCTTCACCCGCTCCAATCTCTCCCCTTGTTGCAAAACACCGCCAGCTACTGGCTTAAATGTGTTCGCTATCAACAACTTACTTAACATAAGTTGTCTATGATCGTTCTACCATTGAACGACGATCTACCAACAAGAGGTACACTGTTAGTTGTCACGGATAGTTACTATGGAAGTAAGAGTATAACTATTCGACGGCGGCAGTTCCAACCTCACACCGCGATAGCACAACGTGAAGGCAAAGCCTGATCCGGGCATTGATTCTCATAAACTTTCAGTAAAGCGTATTTTTTGCCGATGCTCCCACATGCGACACGTCGTGATGACGTTGCAGGGAATAAACAGGTTTTATGGTGGTCACGGTACTTGCAAACCATATGCAAGCTCTGCCAGCGTCTCAGCCACGTTCTCGAAAGGGTACACGGCGATCCTGATAAATTTCACTGTCTGACATAACCCCGATGAAGTCGCTACGCTCCGCACGTTGTCTTACCACCAACGGGCAATAAGGCTATTTTGTCTAAAATCTGTTAGTTGCACATTTTCTGCACCTTGGATAACCTGAGAATATTATCTCAATCTCAGGTATAAAAATGAACATTGATATCATCACTAATAAAAATGGGAAGGGTATTTTTGATAGAAAGGCATGGATTGACGAATCTAATGATCTTTTTATGTCAGCAAAAATATTACGTAAAGAGAGTGAGAGAAATAGGGTGTTATTGGAAGAGAATACAGGAAGGCGTGATAATATATGGGAGTATGCAGATGTTGTTAGTTCTACCCAAAAAACAAGTCGGCTTTTGTTAGGCTACGCTTTTGAAATGCTCCTTAAATCTGCGGTGCTATTAATGAACTTAGGAGCGAGCAAGAAAACTCTGGAATCAAGATTTCATTTTTATAGCCATAAGTTGGATTCAATGGCAAAAGATTTGATGCTTGATTTAACAAGTAAAGAGTTTGATCTGTTAAATATGGCATCTGATGATATACGATTCAATGCAAGATATCCGATAGGAATAGTAAATTATGACCATTATATTAATAAAATAAATGAAAAACGGCGAAATCTTGGCGATGAAGAAATGTTTAATAATATGATTTCTTTGTATGGAAAAATAAAATCAATAGTAGTTAGATTTGATCGGGATGTAAATAATTGCGCTGATTTTAATGTGTTCAGAGGTCGTTGTTTTACTCTCTTCATGCGAAGTGGTGGTGGTCTTAGGTCAAGAGCTATAGTCTTTTTTTCAGCGGTTGTTAGTGCTGAAAATAAAAATAAAAAATATGTTAAAAAATCTCTCGAGAGTGAATGCAAAGGATTATCAGTTTTTTATACATTTTTTTGGGATGAGTTTGATTTTTTTGAAGATACGGGTAAGATTTTGCGTGAACTGCCAGATGATTAAATTGAATATGATATTATCATATTAAGCGTAGGGGGCTTGTGCGCCCTCGTACCAGCCCGAAGCCACATATAACCAAATGAAGCTGTTGCCATGTCGCTGCCGATTCTCTAACAAGCCTTTTGCCTTCTTGTTGCAGAGTGAGAATGCTACCACCATAATCATTTTGAGTATGTTGGATTACTAAGGCGTACATTGGTGTTTATTTTCCATAGATAGGATATGGCTATGTTTAAATTTAAGATTGCTATTTCAATTGCAGTTTTTATATTTTTTACGCTAATAGGCTCCCTTTTTTCAGGATGTAATGATGGTTGGGCATCACCATCAATAGGACATAGTGGAGCTTGCTCACACCACGGTGGTGTAAGCGGTATGCCTGGCTTATCCATGTTTATTGGATTTGTGGCGGGTGTATTTGCCTTTCTTAAATTATCATCAATAAATAGAATGCGTCACCGAGAAAAAAGTAGCATTGATACGGTGGTTCGGAATGTTGAACGCTTGGATAATCACGAGGCAAAAAACACTGCCAGCAATTTACAGAAGAAAAAAGAACTTATTTATTCTATAGAAAAATACGCCAGAAAAAATCAAGAACCACAATTGAAAATATTTTTTTACTCTGATGGCTTACTGTTATGTGAGGTTTTAAATAGAAGTGGGAGGTATGAGCTTTTTACAAAAAAGTTGAATGTTTTAAAACTACATGATCTCCAGGTTGTATTAAAAGATACTTTAACACAAAACAGTTACAAACCTTGCACGAGTGATAGTGGGAATTATATTAAGATAACAGTTTTCAGTGATAATGCTCATCTACACTCAGAAATAATACTGAAAAATATTAATGAACCGAGCATGTTAAAACTAAAAAACATTTTAATTAATGCTTTGCCTGTTTTAGCAGCAAAACTATAATGGCTCTAAGCTATTATTCCCAAATGTTTGCAAGGGCAGCGCCCACGCTCTTAACGTCAATCTTCAAATAATTCATGGTGACTTTAGGGTCTGAATGGTTCAGTGCTTTCATGGCTAAAGCTAAATTCCCGTTAGACTTCTCCCACACCTGTGTGGCAGAAAACTTGCGAAAAGAATGGCACCCTACCGTTCCTTTAATCCCGACATGGGCTGAGTCGTGGGGGATAAGCGAAGCGAATCCCCACTAACTGACGTGTCTCTTTTGGCTTCAGGCCTTCGGGAAGATCCAGACGTGTTTTTCCGGCAGCGCCAGATGACAATTTTTCGGATCGAGTACCTCGTTACCGTACACCCGAATAACAAAATCATCGCCCACCGTGCGGAACAGATATTCCCAACGATCGCCCAGATACATGCTGGTCAACAGCGGTAACTCAAGCTGATTGTCACCCGGGCCATCAACGATTGCCACGCGTTCCACACGGATAACGGCGGTACCTTCTTGCCCGATTTGTACCCCTTCACCGGCAAGTCCCCACAGCACCCAACCGCGGCCTTCGATCCGCGCTTTGCCGTCGCGCATTTCCGTGATTTTGCCATTCAGGCGGTTATTGCTGCCCATGAACTCAGCGGTAAACAGCGTTTTCGGCGAGCCATACATCTCCT
>Ga0160444_100505_pt1 | contig 16526 bp, 13 predicted proteins | sample HID1972K_E1MG_FD_108232 | JGI IMG/M metagenome (GOLD analysis project Ga0160444, IMG submission 108232) | Enriched pill bug-associated microbial communities from UW Madison campus, WI, USA - HID1972K_E1 MG | ecosystem: Host-associated > Arthropoda: Insects > Digestive system > Unclassified ... | reverse complement strand
TCCGTCAACAGCTTCGCGATGTCCTCCGCATTGCCGTAGCTGATCGGGATGTACTCCGTGGTCATCTCGGCGCGTTCTTCGATCGCGAGGCGCGCGTCTTCCTTGGCCTGCTCGAAGGCGGCAATTTCGCTCTGCGGCGCAACCCAGACCACGTTGCCGCTGCGGCGCTTGTCGAGCGACTTGGCCTGCAACACGATGTCCAGCGCCTGGTCCCACGGCACGTTCTGCAGGCGCAGGGTCACGCTGCCGGTCACGCTGTCGCTGGCGACGATATTGAGATTGGACTCGTCGGCGATCAGCTGCAGTACGGTGCGTACCGGCACGTCCTGGAAGTTGAACGTCACCGGCGCGCCGCTGTAGGCACGGACATCGGAGACCGTCGTCGCGGCTGCCTGGCCCATCGTCGCGGCCGTGGATGCGGCACCCACAGCACGGTCACTGGTGGCAGCGCCGGTGCGGGGGATGATCTCGACGATGTAGTCGCGCCCGCTCTGGTAGGCCATCGGTTCGAACTCGCCGCGTGCGCTGAGTACGACCTGCGTGCCGTCGGCCCCCTGGCGCGCGTCGATACGCTGTACGGGCGTGGCGAAATCCGTCACGTTGAGCGGTCGCTGCAACGCGTCCGGCAGTGTCGCGCTGCCCAGATTGATGACGACGTTGCCGCCCTGCGTCCGCAGGTCGGGCGCGGCGCCATCGCCGTCGAAGCGAAGCACCAGCTTGCCGGAACCGCCATCGCCGCGACGGAAGTCGAGATCCGTCACCGCGACCGCAGCCGCCGGTTGCGCTGCGGCAGCGGACGCCTGCAGCAGTGGCAGCATCGACGCATGCGCCGGTGCCTGCGCTGCATGTGCGCCACTGAACGTCGCTACCAGTCCTATGGCAAGACCGAGCGCGCCGGCACGCACCGATTTCATCCGGCCCGACTGCAGGCTTCCCGCATTGCTCACGGTCATGTTGCTTCCCCTCATCATTGTTCGTTCAGCGCGAGCGAAGCCGGACGTTCCAACCAGCCGCCGGCGCCATCGGGCACGAGCTCGACGAGCTCGATGCGATTGTCATTGACCGAAGTGACGCGGCCATCGTTCTGCCCCAGATAATTGCCCGGGGTGATGCGGTAGGTCACCTTGTCGGGCGCCAGCACCAGCCCGACGATGCGGCCGCCCGTCCCGATCGTGCCCACCATCGACATGCTGTCGAGCGGGTACTGCTCGGTGATCTCCTTGCGCCGGTTCGAATCCGGACGCGGACCGCTGCCGCCGGAGTCGTCGGTGAATGCATTGCTGAAGGGATCACGGATGCCCTGCGCCGAATACTCGAAAGTTTCGAACTGCTGCATCACCGGCAGCGGTTCGAGCGCCGGCGCAGGACGCTGCTTGACCTCTTCGGCCCAGACTTCGAGGTTGGGCGCCTCACCCGGCTCGCTGGTGACACCGCGGCCGCAGCCGCTCGTCGCGAGTGCCAGGGCCAGCAGCGCGACGCCGCCAGCCATCCTGCCCGTCGTTGCGGCCATCACGGCGTTCCCCCTGCCGCCTGCGCGGCCAAGGCCTGGGCGGCGGTCTCTTCCTCGTCGAGATATCGGTAGGTCTTCACGGTACCCGAGAGTTCGAGGCTGGAGTTGGGGCCGATCGCCGCCAGACCGTCGCCACTACCACCACGCGGTTTCAGCGAGATGTCATGCATTGTCATGATGACCACGCGCGGCAACGACGCGACGCCGCTGACAAAGGCACCGAACTGGTGATAGGTGCCCACCATGCGCAACGCGATCGGCTGCTCGGCGTAGAACTCGCGCGGCACTTCCTCGCCCGGCTTGAAGAGATCGTTCTGGATACCGGTGGCGATGGCGGTTTGCGAGATGTCGACGATCAGATCCGGCATCTCGGTCTTGCTCGGCAACTGCCGCAGCATCTGCTGGAGCTGCTGTTCCATCTGCGCCAGCTGCTGCTTCAGCGGTTCGAGGTTGGCCGCCTTGCCCTGTTTGGTCTCGAAATCTGCACGCAGTGTGGATTCCTGCGCCTCGAGATTGGTGAGCTCGTCCCCCTTCTCCCGCGTGATCACATACCACAACAGGAAAAAGATCAGCAGACCCACCAGGATGCAGGCACCGATCCTGTATTCGCGCGGCCACGACCCCGTATTGTTGAAGTCCAGCTCGCGCAGCGACATCTTCTTCTTGCTCACGACGCGGCTCCTTCGGCTTCGGGTGCGGCGGCCGGAGCAGCCTCGGGCTCGGCCGCATCGCCCCCCTCACCTGCGGCAGCCTCCTTGGCCGCAGGCGTGGAGAGCTGCACGCTCAGGGTGAACGCATAGGGCAGGCCCGGCACGCCATCACGCGCCTCGATCACGGACAGCTGCGGACTGGTCATCCAGCCGGAACTGTCGAGCGAACGCATGTAGGTACTGACCCGGGCGTTGGACTGCGAACGACCTTCGAGCGTCAGCGTCTGACCTTCCTGCTTGAGCGAGGTCAACAGCACCCCATCGGGAATCGTGCGCACCAGTTGGTCGAACAGATGGACCATCTGCGACCGGTTACCCTGCAACTGCTCGATCACCGCCTTGCGCGCCAACAGGCGCGCACGCTGGGATTCGAGCGCCTCGATCTCGGTGATCTGGACATCGACCGCAGCGATCTGCTGCTGCAGAAAGGCATTGCGCTCCTTCTGGCCGTCGATCTGTGCGTTGTAATAGAAGTTCACGAGGAACCACAACGCCACGCCGGCCGCCGCAGCGATGCCGACCATGACGCCGAATTCCTTCTGCCGCTGCTTGCGCCGTTCGGCGCGCCACGGGAGGAGATTGATCCTGGACATCAGTCGAAGCTCCTCAGCGCGAGGCCGCAGGCGATCATCAGCGCCGGCGCATCCTGGGCCAGCGCATGCGCCTGCACGCGTGGCCCGAGCGTCATCTGCGCCAGCGGGTTGGCGAGCACGGTCTGCACGCCGAGTTGTTCTTCGACCATGTCGGCAACGCCCGGGATCGACGCGCAGCCCCCCGCCAGTACGACCTGATCCACCCGGTTGAAATCGCTGCCCGCATAGAAGAACTGCAGCAGACGGCTGACCTGCTGGACCATCGCTTCCTTGAACGGCTCGAGCACTTCGACCTCGTAGCTCTCCGGCAGACCGCCCTGGCGCTTGGCCAGACCGGCTTCCTCGTAGCTGAGGCCGTAACGTCGCATCACCTCGTCGGTGAGCTGCTTGCCACCGAACACCTGCTCACGCGAGTACAGGCTGCGACCGTTGCGCAACACGTTGAGCGTGGTCATCGTCGCGCCGACGTCGACCAGCGCCACTACGCCATCGGTGGGCATGCTCAGCGTGCCGGCGATCATGGCGAATGCGTTCTCGACCGCGAAGGCCTCCACGTCGATGACCTTGGCGGTCAGCCCGCCCAGTTCCAGCGCGGAGGCGCGCAGTTCCACGTTCTCCGAGCGCGAGGCCGCGAGCAGCACCTGCACCATCTCGGCGTTGCCGGGCATGGCGCCGAGCACCTCGAAATCGAGGTTCACTTCCTCGATCGGGTACGGAATGTAGTTGACCGCTTCAAGCTCGACCTGCGATTCGAGATCGTCCTCGTCGAGATCGGCCGGCATCGGGATGGTCTTGGTGATGACCGCCGAGCCCGCCACGGCGGCAGATGCATGCTTGGCCTTGGTGCCCGAGCGCGACACCGCGCGTCGGATCGCCTCACCGACGGCCTCGACCTCCACGATGTTCTTCTCCACCACCGCATTGGGTGGCAGCGGTTCGACCGCGTAGTGCTCCACGCGGTATCGATTGCCTTGGCGCGACAGCTGCAACAGCTTCACCGCAGTCGAACTGATATCGACGCCGATGACCGGCACCTGGCTTTTTGTGATGAGCCCCACGGAATATCCCCTTTGCCACGGGCGTTTAGCCACGCCTCGTGTCCCGGCGCATTAAATAGCGGACTTTCCGGGCATTGGCAACACGCACCGTCGATTCCGGACTGCCGGAGCACAGGCCACGCCGGTCCGCGGAATCGCCTCCGGGGCCCGCTCCACGCCCGCACACCGGCGTCCCGCGGACGCCTCCCCTATACTTCGCCGCCATGAGCCCAGCCCCGACGTCGACACCCAAGCCCCGCCCGTCCCGCTTCCGCCGCCTGCTGCGCTGGACCCTGGTCCTGGTGCTGGCGCTCGGCATCCTGGGCGCGATCACCGCCGGCATCCTCTACGCTGCGGTGGCCTCCAAGCTGCCCGACGTCGAGGCACTGCGCGACATCGAGATGCAGGAGCCGATGTACGTCTACGCGAAGGATGGGCGGCTCATTGCCCTGTTCGGCGAGACGCGCCGGTACCCGGTCGACATCGAGGACGTCCCCGAGCGCCTGAAGCAGGCATTCCTGGCCACCGAGGACGCACGCTTCTATGAGCATGGCGGCATCGACTACCGCGGCGTCGCGCGCGCCCTTTGGCTGCTGGCCACGACCAACGACCGCCGCGTACCCGGGGGCTCGACGATCACCCAGCAGGTCGCGCGCCAGTTCTTCCTGAGCTCGGAGTACAGCTTCACCCGCAAGTTCGCCGAGATGCTGCTCGCGCGCAAGATGGAGCAGAACCTCAGCAAGGACGAGATCTTCGAGCTGTATCTCAACAAGAGCTTCTTCGGCAATCGGGCCTACGGCGTGGCGGCGGCCGCCGAGTTCTACTACGGCAAGTCGCTGGCCGAGCTCGAGCTCGACGAGATGGCGTCGCTGGCGGCGATCCCGAAGTTCCCGTCCAGCGGCAACCCGCTCAGCAATCCCGAGCGCGCGAAGGAGCGCCGTGACGTCTACGTACTCGCGCGCATGCAGGAACTGGGCTTCATCAGCGCGCAGGAAGCATCCGCCGCCCGCGCGATCGACATGCACGCCAGCCCGCACGAGCGTCCGATCGAGGTGTTCGCGCCATACGTCGCCGAAATGGTGCGACTGGAGATGGTCGCCCGCTACGGCGGCGACGTGCTGACCCGCGGTTACCACGTCACCACCACGATCGATCCGACGATGCAGGCCGCAGCCGAATTGGCGGTGCGCAACGGGTTGACCACCTACGACCGTCGCCACGGCTGGGTGAAGCCGACGGAAACCTTTGAACTGGCCGCCGACGAAGATGCCGCGACCACCGCGCGCCGCCTGCGCGGAATCGCCCCACAGGGGGGCATGCTGCCGGCTGTCGTCGTGCGCAGTGGCGAAGGCACGGCCGATGTCGTACTCGCGGACGGCAGCACCGTCACGCTCGATGCCGGCACCAGTCGCTGGACCGGCAAGAACCCGGCCGCGCTGCTCACCCGTGGCGATCTCACCCGTGTGCGTCGCATCGAGACGCCGGCCAAGGCGCCTGCAGACACCGCACCCGAGGCGCTGCCGCCACCCGTCATCACCTGGCAGCTCGAACAGTTGCCGCGCGCACAGGCCACCCTGGTCTCGATGGAGCCCGACGACGGCGCGGTCCGCGCGCTGATCGGCGGCTTCAGCTTCGCTGGCAGCAACTTCAACCGGGCCACGCAGTCGCGTCGCCAGCCTGGTTCGAGCTTCAAGCCGTTCATCTTCGCGGCCTCGTTCGAGAAGGGCTTCAACCCCGCCTCGATCGTGCTCGACGCGCCGGTGCTGTTCCGCATGCGCCGCGGTCAGGACTGGCGTCCGCAGAACTCGGACGGCAGATTCGTCGGGCCGATGCGTCTGCGCGAGGCACTGGTGCAGTCCCGCAATCTGGTGGCCGTGCGCCTGCTCGATGCGATCGGCGTCGATTATGCGCGTCGCTATATCAGCCATTTCGGTTTCGAGGAATCGCAACTGCCGCCGAACCTGTCCATTGCGCTCGGCACGCCGTCGCTGACGCCGCTCGACGTGACCCGCGGCTACGCGGTGTTTTCCAACGGCGGCTTCCGCATCACGCCGTGGTTCGTCGACGAGATCCGCGACCGCGAAGGGACACTGGTATTCAAGGAAAACCCGGCACGTGCCTGCCGGGGCTGCGACACAGGCGGCACACCGGGCCAGCCGTCGACACCCGGACACGTGGTCGACGGCTTCAACCTGGGCCCGGCCAGCGAAAGGCGCGAGGTCACCGAGGCGCCGACTGAAGCCCCGAAGCCGCCCGAGCCACGCGCCGACGGGGCTGCTCCGGTGATGGCGCCACGCGCGATCGATGAACGCGTGGCCTACCAGATGGTCTCGATGATGCGCGACGTCGTGCGTCGCGGTACCGGCAGCGCCGCCCGCGTCCTCGAGCGCGAGGATATCGGCGGCAAGACCGGCTCCACCAACGACTATCGCGACGCCTGGTTCTCGGGCGTCGGTGGCAACCTCGTGACGTCGGTCTGGGTCGGGCGTGACGACAACCGCTCGCTCGGCCGCCGCGAGTACGGTGGCCGCGCAGCACTGCCGATCTGGATCGATTACATGCGCGTCGCGCTCACCGATGTGCCGCTGGCGCAGAACGAACCGCCAGAAGGCATGGTGCGTGTGGCGGTGACCGCGGGGGGCCGCCTGCTGCCGACGGCGGCCGAGGGCGGCATCATCGAGTACATCAAGGCCGAAGACCTGGAGCGTATGGAGTCTGAGATCGATCTGCAGATCGACGATGTCCCGGCCGAGGAAGCGTTCGACATCTTCTGATCGGCGCGGGTACTGCCGGCGTACGCGTCACGCCGCCGGCTGATCAGGACGCTGGACAGCGCCGGTCCGAACGCGAAGCGTCTACCAGCTGAAGCGCGTCGCGCCGTGTATTGACCCGCCACGGCGCAGGCGTAAAGTCGATACTAGGTGATCGACGACAGGGAGCGCGCATGCATCGCGCACGTCAGCACGCGGAGACACAGACCCGCGAACGCCGCCATCGCCTCGCGCACGAGGCCGCCCGCCTCATGGCCGAAGGCGGCATCCGCGACTTCCATGCCGCCAAACTCAAAGCCGCGAGCCGACTCGGCATCCATGACGATGCCTCGCTGCCGCGCAACCGGGAGATCGAAGACGCGCTACGCGAGTACCAGCGGGTGTTCCTGGGCGCGCGCCAGACCGATGCGCTGCGTGAGCGGCGCGAAGCAGCGATGCGCGCGATGGGCTTCTTCGAGCCGTTCTCACCGCGGCTCGTCGGCCCCGTCCTCGAAGGCACGGCGGATGCGCATTCCGTGGTGAAGCTGCATGTGCATACCGACGACACGGGCGGAATCGCCCGCTTTCTCGACGATCATGGCATTCCGGCCGAAAGCCGGATGCGTCGGCTGCGCCTGGACCGTCAGCGCACAGGTGATTTCGATGTCTGGGTGTTCGCGGCCGAAGATCTGACCTTCGACCTGACGGTGCTGCCGGAGGCGAGTCTGCGCCAGGCGCCGCTGTCCACAATGGACGAAAAACCGATGCGCCGCGCATCCAGATCGCAACTCGAGCAGCTGATCGCGCTGGAGCACGGCGTCGGCTGAGTCCGCGTGCCGTCGCAGCGACGGCGCGCCCCGCTCCGCTTATTCCATGACGATCTGTGCACTCTGACCCGTGCCGAACACCCGCGCGCGGGCACCGACGCGCAGACCATCGGCGCTCGCGGCGCGGATTGCCGACTCGCTGCCGTCGTCGAATTTCAGCATCACCATGTAGGCCGTGACCGTCGGCACGCCCGCCGCTGGCGCGGCCGCGACACCCTCGACGACATCACGCGCAGCGCCGCTCGCAACCTCATAGGCCTCGTACGAGTACTCGCCGGTGACACGGGATGCCGCCCGCCCGGCCATCCGTCCAAGCGCGCGGCCGAGCGCGCCGGTGGTCTGAGAGGGTTTCGCCTGCGGCTGTGCAGCCCCCGCGGCGACCTGCATCGGACTGATGCCCGTGATCAGGCCACTGCGGAACGACATTTCCTGGGCAGCCACGTTCGAAGCGGTGAACGCCATTCCACAAGCGAGCGCCGCGCCCCACATCCATCGAATCTTCATCCGAGCATCCCCTTCGAGTGAGCCGAGCGCTGCGGCGGCCTGGAGCACAGGACGCGAACCAGCGCGTGTCGAAGCCAGTCTGCCGAGCACCTGGCGTGTCGGCTGCCGGAAAGCACCTGGGACGGATGTCGGAATTATCGTAGAAGCAGGTGGTCCTCCAGATACGACAAAGGCGGCCCGAAGGCCGCCCTGTCCTGACACACCGGGCCGGAGGACCCGCTTTTCGATTCGATCAGCGCTGGCTGCTGCCCTTGTAGTCACGCACGTCGTAGCCGGTGTAGATCTGACGCGGACGGCCGATCTTGGCTTCCGGGTCGACCTGCTGTTCGAGCCAATGCGCGACCCAGCCGGCGGTGCGGCCGATCGCGAACATCACGGTGAACATCTCGGTCGGGATGTTCAGCGCCTTGTAGATGATGCCGCTGTAGAAATCGACGTTCGGGTAGAGCTTGCGCTCGACGAAGTAATCGTCCTTCAGCGCCGCTTCTTCCAGCTTCATCGCCACGTCGAGCAGCGGGTCGTTGATGCCCAGTTCGCCGAGGACCTTGTGGGTCATCTCGCGGATGATCTTCGCGCGCGGATCGAAGTTCTTGTACACACGGTGACCGAAGCCCATCAGACGGAACGGGTCGTTCTTGTCCTTGGCGCGCAGGATCGCCTTCTCGACGTTGTCCGCCGTGCCGATCTCGGCCAGCTGCTTGAGCACCGCTTCGTTGGCGCCGCCGTGCGCGGGACCCCACAGCGCGGTGATGCCGGCGGCGACCGATGCGTACGGGTTCGCACCGGTCGAACCGACCAGACGCACGGTCGAGGTCGACGCGTTCTGCTCGTGGTCTGCGTGCAGGATGAACAGCAGGTCCATCGCCTTGGCGACGACCGGGTTGAGCTCCAGCGGCTCGCTCGGCACTTCGAACATCATGTGCAGGAAGCGGTCGACGTAGTTCAGGCTGTTGCGCGGGTAGCGGATCGGCTGACCGATCGAGTAGCGGTACGCGGCGGCAGCCAGCGTCGGCACCTTGGCGATCAGGCGGATCGCGGCGAGGCGGCGCTGTTCGGGATCCTGCAGATCCAGCGTGTCGTGGTAGAACGCCGACATCGACGCGACCGACGCGGCGAGCATCGCCATCGGGTGCGCATCGTGGCGGAAACCCTGCAGGAAGCTCTTCAGCGACTCGTGCATCATCGTGTGATGCGTGACTTCGTGCTCGAACTTCGCGAACTCGTCGGCGGTCGGCAGTTCGCCGGCCTGCAGCAGGTAGGCGACTTCGAGGAAGCTCGACTTCTCGGCCAGCTGGTCGATCGGGTAACCGCGATACAGCAACACCCCCTCGTCGCCGTCGATGTAGGTGATGGCGGACTTGCAACTGGCGGTGGCGGTGAAACCGGAGTCGTAGGTGAAGCAGCCGGTTTCCTTGGGCAGCTTCGAGATGTCGATGCAGGGGTTGCCGAGCGTGCCGTGCAGAACGGGCAGCGTCACCGTTTTGCCGGCGGCATCGAGCGTGACCTGGTCGAGCTTGGAATTGGATTCAGACACTCTGGAGGCTCCTCATTTCTCCGGACGGCGACGCCATCCGGCGTGACGGGCGGCGCATGCCGCAACGCGTCAATTATCGCATAGCGATTCCATGCGCGCCGGTATGCGGCATTGCACGAAGGTCGAACACGGCAAAGCGCGCCGCGGCATCAGTGCGGCGGCGGAAAGCAGAAAGCCGGAATGCAGACGGCCGCCCAAGGGCGGCCGCTGGTGTCGTCGGACGATGCGCGCCACATTCGCGGCACGCATCATTCCACGCGCGCTTACTTGGCGTAGCGCTTGCGGAACTTGTCGACGCGACCGCTGGTATCGATGATCTTGTTCTGGCCGGTGTAGAACGGATGCGTGGCCGAAGACACTTCGATCTTGATCAGCGGGTATTCGTTACCGTCCTCCCACTGGATCTTTTCCTTCGCCGTGGCAGCGAGGGTCGAGCGGGTGAGGAACTTGAAACCGTCGGACGTGACGTCCTGGAAGACGACTTCGCGGTATTCGGGATGGATGTCGGCCTTCATGGCGGCACCAAAGTTGCGCAAGGGAAGAGCGGCATTTTAACCATCGACCGGACCCTCGCGCAAGCCGGGAAGCGAATCCTGTTCAACGGGACAGCACACGACGGATCCGCGCATGGAACCGGGCGGTGTCGTAGCGCATCAGGATGCGGGCGTTGTCGGGCCGGCCCAGCTGGCGGTTCCAGTCCACGATCGTCGCGCCCCGGGCGGGACCCTGGTCGAGCACGACGTCGAGTGGACGCTCGAGGACTTCCAGCGCCGCCCCGGGGTCGAGCACCCAGGCCATCGCCAGCGCGTCGGCCGAATGCCAGTCGTCGCCGCGGCGGTCCGCGGACCACTCGCGGGTCTTGCGCGAGATCGCCTCGTAGAACCGGCCGACCTCGCCGCCGGCCTGCATCCAGCCGAGCACCGCGTCATGCGGCAGGCCGTGGGCGACAGTGGCCTCCCAGTCCGACAGGTCGAATACCGGGAACGCGTCGAAGACGATCTTCGCCGCTTCGGGATCGAAGTAGGCATTGAATTCGGCGCTGGGCGTGATGTTGCCGTGGCCGGTCACCGCCCCGGACATCGCGACGAAGCGCGCCACGCGAGACGGCAGCGTCGGGTCGAGCTTCAACGCCAGCGCGACATTGGTCAGCGGCCCCAGGGCGACCAGCACCAGGCGGCCGGCATGCACATGCGACAACCGCAGGATCGCCAGCGCTGCGTGCTCGTTCTCGACCCCGCGCGATGCTGGCGTGTAGCCGATGTCACCGAAACCGTCGTTGCCGTGCACATAGGCTGCGTCGGGGGCCGCATGGAGCAGCGGCGACGCGGCGCCGGCGAACACCGGCACATCGGTACGACCGACCACTTCGCAGAGCTTCAGCGCATTGGCGACGGTGTGATGCAGGCCGACGTTGCCGGCGGCGATGGTCAGCCCGACGATATCGTGCGCGTCGTCGTCGAAGGCCAGCAGGAGCGCGAGAGCGTCGTCGACGCCCGGGTCGGTATCGATCAGCAGGGGAATAAGGTCGTCCATGCGGACCAGTATCCCATGTACCAAGGGGCGACCACGACCATCGACACCCAACACCACCGTCAACCTCCAGGCGTCAAGGCGTGGCAGCCATCTCGCCGGACACCCCCTGCATCGTGACTTCTACACGTCTGTTCGGCGCCAGGCATTCGATCAGCGCACGACGCGATGACTCCCCGCATTGCACGACGGGCTCCCGGCTGCCACGCCCCTCGCTGCGGACGGCGCTTGCCGGCACGCCGCGGGACAGGAGATAGGCCTTGACCGCATCAGCCCGCTGGAGGGAGAGCACGCGGTTGGTGGCGTCGCTGCCCACCCGATCGGCATGCCCCACGATGGCAACCTCCTGCAACTGGGACCCCCGCCCACCCTTTGCCAACAGGCCGTCGAGTGCGCGCTGCCCATGCGGGGTGAGGACTGCACTGTCAAAGCCGAACGTGGTATCGGAGACGAGCACAAGGTGTCTTTCGGTCGCATGATCGGTGCCGCTGATGGTAATGGCACCCGAGCGTCCACTGTCGGCATCCAGCACAGACGCACAGCTCGCGGGCGACCAAATCACCTCGCGCACTAACCTCTCGTTGTCGAACTGCAGCTGGTACTGGCATTGTATGGTGCCGCCAGCAGCGGAGCGGAAGTTGAACAGGTAATTCCACGCCCGGACGCCGACGACACCTTCGTTGAAATGCGGCGCGCCGACAAGGTCACGTACCTGGTGCTTGCGTAGGCCCGGCGCGACCAGGCGCAGGCTGTCGATGTTCGGATAGGTGCCGTCCCGCACCGTCGCCGATTCCGTGGCGGGAAAGGTCGGAAGTTCGCCTTGTGATGCCGTGCCGGCACAACCGGCCAATGCCCCCAGGCACACCCCCAGCGCGCAATTGCGCACGCTCCATTTTTTCATCGGAATTTCCCCTTGGCTGTCTGCGGATCGAACCAGTCGAGTTGCCATGCCTCCGTCCGGAACTTGCCGGACGGAGAGACGATGCGTCACCACTGCAGGCCAGCGCCCATGGTCACGCCCAGATCGTTGCGCGTGTTGGTGGTGCCGCTGAACTTGTAGACCCAGCGACCGTTCTCCGAGACCGTCGTGAGCCCGACCGCGATACCGGCCTCCTGCTCGTATCCACTGACGGCCGCCGCGATCATGCTCCTACCCGGGACGTAGGCCTGCGGTAGCCCTGCAACCGCCATTGCCGATGCGACGCCGGCCCGGTACCCGCGATCGATCTCCCAGATATCCGACTGCATCTGGCCCACGCGCATGTCGGTGTAGGCATTGGACTCATGGATCGCGCGCTCCATCCCTGCGTTAAGCTGGTTGACATTGACGGCATCCGTTCCGGCCACGCCGGCCCGCACGTTGCGGATCGACGCGGCATTCCCGCCCCGGTTCAGCGTGATCGATTCCGGATTGGTGTTGCCCTCTCCGTCGGTGTCGTAACGCACAGTGCCCTGCTCGGACTGCCGCAGTTGCGCGAGATTGACCGCATCGGTATCCGCCGTCCCCGCGGCGACATTGGTGATCTGGCGTTCGTTGCCCGCACTGCCGACCGAGACCGAGTCGGCCCTGTCGGCAACCGAGCCCTGACCCAGTGCAATCGCGCTGGCAGCCGTGACCGAAGCTCCCTGCCCCAGTGCGGTGCCGTCCGCTGCCACCACAGAAGCCCCCTCGCCGACCGCGACCCCATTGGTCGCGGCTGCACCGACCAAAGTGTTCGCACCGATCGCAGTCCCACTCATGGCCTCGACTTGGGCATTGCCTCCGATTGCAGTCGCATTGCTGCCGCTCGCCAAGCTACCACCGCCAATCGCGATTGCCTGCTCGCCCTCCGAAACCGCGTCCGCGCCTACTGCGACACCACGCGAGCCTTCCACCACAGAGGCATCCTCACTACCGTCACGCGCACCATCAACCGCAACCAGCGAGTCGCGACCGTCACCGAAAAGTGGCAGGCCGTCGACCCTCGCATTGGTGTCGTCCAGCCCCTGGTTCAGGGCCGCCAGGGCGGCCCCCACATTGTCGTAGGACCCACCTTGGATGAAGTAACTGGGGGGCAGGATGCCTCCTGCCGGACCAATCGAAGCACCGCCGCCCAGCAGTTCCGCGATGCTGGCATGGGTCGAGTACAACTGTCCGCCGTTGATCGCCTGCAGACTGTCAAGGCTGATCTCACCCGCAGCCACATTGCCGACCGTCGTGCCATCGGGGCCCGCCAGCGTCACACGCGACAGGTCCGGGTTGCCGCTCCCGTCATCGTCGTAGCGCACCGCGAACGTACCCACCGCCACCGCATCGCCCAGCAAACCGTCAACCGCATCGAATGCATCGCCGACGTTGCCGTAGTTGCCTCCCTGGATCGTGTACGTCGGTGCGCTGATGCTGCCATCGGCATTCACCGCCGCACCACCACCCAGATGCGTGGCCGCCGAGTCGCTGACGCCAAACAGCTGTCCGCCGTTGACCGCATCCGCGCTGGTCGCACTCACCTCGCCGGCGCCCACATTGCCGATCACCGTGCCGTCCGCACCTCCCAGCGTGATCTGCTCCAGCGTCGCGTCGTCGTACTTCACTGCCAACGCATCCAGATCAACGACCTGATCTTCGACTGCTCGCAACTGGCCGATGTTCGCTGCATCGCTGTCGTCGATGCCGTCAGCCACGTCACTGAGCCGGCGGGCATCGCCGTCAACGTTGGCGAAGCTCACCTGATCACCGCCCGTCTGACCGGCCACTGTCACCAGCAGCGTGCCCGGATCCTGCCGCACCAGCCCTTCCGTACCGTCGAGCAGGTTGTTGATGTTGGTCGTGTTGCTCGCCGTGCGCCCGTCGAGATTCTCCAGCGCGCCGCCGACATCGCCGAAGTCCAGCGTTGCGCCGGTGTCGCTCCCGTCGTCGAGCGTGTAGGTCGGCCCGGTCACCGCCCCGGTCACCGGGTCGATCGCTGCGCCGCCACCCAACGCTGCTACCACCGGCGACAGTTGACCGACGTTCACCGCCTCGTCGTCCTCGACACCCGCAGCCACATTGCCGATCGTCGTGCCATCGGGGCCCGCCAGCGTGATTCTCGCGAAGCCATCGTCGTCGTACTGCACTGCGAGTTCGGCGAGGTCGTTGACCTCGGCGATCGCGCCCAGCATCTGCCCGACATTGACCGCATCCGTGGCTACGCTGCCAGCCGCGACGTTCGTAATCTGGCGGGGAGAGCCGACCGCGCCCACCGACACTTCACCTGCCGAGACCTGCGTCACGCTCCCGAGGCCGGGTGCTAGATAACTGGCCTGCGCGCCCCGTACCGTGATCGAGCCCGCACCGAGCGCGACGCTGTTGGCATGCGTTGACGATGCGTTCGCGCCAAGGATGGTCTGCCGGTCGGCGGTGCCGTTGGCGCCATGGCCGATCACCACGGCGTTGCCGAGCCGTGCGTCGTAGTTGCCGTCGGGCCCGCCGGTCCAGCCGAGGTCCGACGCGCTGACTGCCGGCAGCGTGTGGCTCGCATTCGTGCCCAGCACCACAGTATTGGACCCGTTGGCCGCGGCGCCGTCGCCGATGATGATCTGATAATCCTGCGCAGGCAGCGTTTCCCAGGTATAGGTCCCGAGAACGCCCGGAACGCAGAGGCCGATGCCCAGCACCAGTTCGCAGTCCGGGTCATTGACCTGCCCGGCGTAGTTCCCGCTGGGGATGTTGATGTAGCTGCCGGAACTGGCTCGGCCGATGATCGTGGTGTGATCGGCGGGGCGATTCCCGTTGAGGTCCAGCACATCGGGAATCACCAGCAGGTCGGTCCCGAGCAGGGACACCGACTGGAACGCGTAGCTGAAGTTCTCGCGCGCGATCGTCAGGCACTCGTCGGGGAGCAAGGTGCCGTTGCCGAGCAGGCCACAAGCACGATACTCGTTCGAGATCGGCAACAGGAAATTGGTCAGATGCTGTACCAGGCCGGGCAACGTCCCGCCGGTCAGTCCTCCCGGATTGATGACGCCCATCGGCGTGACCGAGCCGCCCCCCAACGTCGAGCGTGCCTGGAAATCGGCCGACATCATGTCGCTGGTGAACAACAGCGATGACGTCCGATCGTTCGCCGCATCGTCCTGCGACTGCAGGTACCGCTCGACGGCTTTTGCGACCGTATCCGCGTCCGCCCGGGTGGCGGCCACCTCATCCTGCGCCCAGACGCTGCCGGCGCACAGCAGTGCCACGGCCAGAACCGAGATCGCCGGCATAAAAGGCACGCAGAGCGCCTGCCCACCTTCGCTACGCCCTCGCGCCAACTCCGAAGCCACAACGACCTGCCCCAGCGCCCGGTTCCACACCTTGCGGAAAATGCGATTCATCTGCGTCCACTCCCTTGTCGTTGCCTTCTGGACGACAAAGGGATGTGGCGGACGCCGTCAGGCGCCCCACCGGACCAGCCCCCTGTCCGCCTGATCGTTCGCGAGGACGCACACCCAGTGCCTCGCTGCGGTCAGATAAACAAAAGGCGGGTAACCCTGGAATCAGACTATTCTCAAAACTGGACGCGTACTCCGTAATGACGTCACGGCCTCACGGCGTCAAACCATGATCGCGCGCATAGGCATAAAGTTGAATATTGTTGTCGAGCCCTAATTTGTGCATGGCATCATTCTTCTGCCGGCTGATGGTCTTGATGCTTCGTGACAGCCTCACCGCGATCTCGCTGACCGTCAGGCCGCCGACGAACAAGCGCACGACTTCAGCTTCGTGTGGCGATATGCGTACTTTAAGCCTGTCAATCCCGCCGGCCTGATCGAGCACGGTGCGCATCGCATGGCAGAAGTAGATGCGCCCCGCCGAGACCCTATGGATCGCGGTCAACAGTTCTGTTCGCGCCGAAACTTTATCGACGAGACCGCGCACACCGGCATCCACCATTGCGCGCAACATCGCCGGATTTCCGACCTCGGTCAACACGATGATCGGCAGGCCTGGAAACTGCCGCCGCAGGGTAAGCAGCAGCGGCAGGCCATCGCAATCCCGACACTGCGGGCCTCGCATCGAAAAATCCGTGACCAGCAGATCGCCCGGACGCGCGCCCTCCAGAAGCGTCAACAGTGCGGTGCCATTGGGGGCTTCGCCTGCAATCTGTAAGGGCTCGCCTGCCCGCTCGATCTCGACACGTATACCAGCGAGTGTGAATGGATGATCGTCCGCAATGAAGATACGCATTCAAGTATCCCTCGCCCTTCCATGAGCGCCTGAGCCGGACCCACCTTCCGGCAATAGGGTGCTTCCATGAGCATTATCCCGTTGAAATCAAAAATTAACACCGAATTAATGTGATTGACGTCACGTAATCGGCGAATCATCAAGCACTTCTTAAAAGTGATGGGGAAGTGAAATTTGGATTACTCCAGATAATCCAGACCAGGATTTTTTTTACGTTCACGCCGCCGCATATCGTGTCGCGCTTCCGATCCAACGGGACACCACCCGGTCCGCCATCGCCGGTTGCGACGACAGCATCGCGTCGCCGATCCGGTGCACGTCCGGCAGCAGATCGGCGTCCCGG
>Ga0160444_100504_pt1 | contig 16526 bp, 11 predicted proteins | sample HID1972K_E1MG_FD_108232 | JGI IMG/M metagenome (GOLD analysis project Ga0160444, IMG submission 108232) | Enriched pill bug-associated microbial communities from UW Madison campus, WI, USA - HID1972K_E1 MG | ecosystem: Host-associated > Arthropoda: Insects > Digestive system > Unclassified ... | reverse complement strand
GTTCTACTTCCGCACCACCGACATCACCGGTGCGGTGCAGCTGCCGGAAGGCACCGAGATGGTGATGCCGGGCGACAACGTGAAGATGACCGTGACCCTGATCAACCCGGTGGCGATGGACGAAGGTCTGCGCTTCGCGATCCGCGAAGGCGGCCGTACCGTCGGCGCCGGCGTGGTGGCCAAGATCATCAAGTGACGATCTGACCCCTGCGCGCCGTCGGCGCGCAGGGCTTTGTCAGATCGTCATCCTCGAGTGCTTTCATCGGGGATCCAGCGACTTGGCAAAGGCTAGTTCGTCATCCCCGCGCAGGCGGGGATCCAGAACCGGCACAGGCGAGTCTCTGATTCGCCTGTGCCTTTACAGTTAATACGCCAGTAGCTCAATTGGCAGAGCAGCGGTCTCCAAAACCGCAGGTTGGGGGTTCGAGTCCCTCCTGGCGTGCCACTGTCCCGTTCGTCCCGTCGCAGTCTGCGGCGACGCAGTGCAAGGCGGCACATCCGACTTCAATGAACAGCAAGATCCAACAATCCAAGGCGGCGGGCACGTCCGGCAGCGACATCGCCAAGTACGTGGCGGCGGCAGTGCTGGTGGTTGCCGGTCTGGTTGCATGGTGGTGGTTCGCGGGCCAGTGGGCTACGCCGCTGCGCGCGCTGGCCGTCGTGGTGGGTCTGGTGGCCGGCACGGCAGTATTCATCGCCACGGCCAAGGGCAGGGATACGGTCGAATTCCTGTCCGAGTCGCGTTTCGAGCTGCGCAAGGTGGTCTGGCCGACGCGCCAGGAGTCGCTGCGCATGACCTGGGTGGTGATGGTGGTGGTGCTGGTTCTCAGCCTGATCCTGGCTGGCTTCGATTTCGTCATCCAGTGGATGATCGAAAAACTGTTCACGATGGGTCGTTGAGGAGAATTCCGCAGTGAAGCGTTGGTACGTGGTACATGCCTATTCGGGTTTCGAGAAGTCGGTGGCGCAGGCGCTGCGCGATCGCATCGTCCGCAACGGCATGGAAGAGCGCTTCGGCGACGTGCTGGTTCCGACCGAAGAGGTCGTCGAGATGCGCGCCGGCCAGAAGCGTCGTTCCGAGCGCAAGTTCTTTCCCGGCTACGTGCTGGTGCAGATCGAGACCCACGAAGAAGCGGGCATTCCCCGCATCGACAACGAGTCGTGGCACCTGGTGAAGGAAACCAGCAAGGTGCTGGGTTTCATCGGCGGGACCGCCGACCGTCCGCTGCCGATTCGCGACGAGGAAGCCGCTGCGATCCTGGACCGCGTTCAGGAAGGCGTCGAGAAGCCGCGTCCCAAGGTGCTGTTCGAGCCGGGCGAAATGGTCCGCGTGGTCGACGGCCCGTTCAACGACTTCAACGGCGTAGTCGAAGAGGTCAACTACGAAAAGAGCCGCCTGCGCGTCGCGGTGCTCATTTTCGGCCGCTCCACCCCGGTGGAGCTGGAGTTCGGTCAGGTCGAAAAGGCCTGATCCGGTCCCCCGGCGCCGCCCGCGCCGGGAGGTCAAAAACCTGCTATAGTGCGCGGCTCCCTGTCCGGTTGAGCCGGGCAAAACATTGGCCGCCCCTGCAGGTGGCCTTTGTCACGAACGAGAAACGCGAAGTCGGGACGCGTGATTTTCCCGATCCGATGGGGAGCCTGAAGCCCAGGCGCTAGCACCCGGAGAGCATTGAAATGGCAAAGAAAGTTGTCGGTTACATCAAGCTGCAGGTGAAGGCCGGTCAGGCCAACCCCTCGCCGCCGGTCGGTCCTGCGCTGGGTCAGCGCGGCCTGAACATCATGGAGTTCTGCAAGGCGTTCAACGCCGCCACGCAGAAGCTCGAGCCGGGTCTGCCGACCCCGGTCATCATCACGGCCTATTCGGACCGTACCTTCACCTTCATCACCAAGAGCACGCCCGCCAGCGTCCTGCTGAAGAAGGCTGCCGGCGTCGCCTCCGGTTCCAAGCGCCCGAACACCGAAAAGGTGGGCAAGGTCACCCGCAAGCAGATCGAAGAGATCGCCAAGGCGAAGGAAGCCGACCTGACTGCAGCCGAGCTGGAAGCAGCGGTGCGTACGATTGCGGGCTCGGCCCGTTCCATGGGTCTGACGGTCGAGGGCTGAGAAAATGGCATTGAACAAGCGACAGAAGGCCATCCTGGCCGCCGTGACCCCGGGCAAGGCGTATGCCTTCGACGAGGCCCTGAAGATCCTCAAGAGCGCCACCAAGGCCAAGTTCGTCGAGTCGATCGACGTGGCCGTGCGCCTGGGCGTGGACGCCAAGAAGTCCGACCAGCAGGTGCGCGGTTCCACCGTGCTGCCGGCCGGTACCGGCAAGTCGGTCCGCGTGGCGGTGTTCGCACCGGCCGGCGCCAAGGCTGACGAAGCCCTGGCCGCAGGCGCCGAGATCGTGGGCATGGACGACCTGGCCGAGAAGATGCAGGCCGGCGACCTGAACTATGACGTGGTCATCGCCACCCCGGACGCGATGCGTGTGGTCGGCAAGCTGGGCCAGGTCCTGGGCCCGCGTGGCCTGATGCCGAACCCGAAGGTCGGCACCGTGTCGCCGAATCCGGCCGAAGCGGTGAAGAACGCCAAGTCGGGTCAGGTGCGCTACCGCACCGACAAGGCCGGCATCATCCACTGCACCATCGGCAAGGCCTCGTTCGAAGACGGTGCGCTGAAGGACAACCTGCAGGCGCTGCTGGCCGACCTGGTCAAGGCCAAGCCGTCCACCGCCAAGGGCCAGTACCTGCAGAAGATTTCGCTCAGCTCCACGATGGGCCCCGGCGTGACCGTGGACCAGTCCTCGCTGAGCCTGAAGTGACGTTGTGACCCGCGCGCCTTGCGCGCGGCTTTGTCAAATCGTCATCCCGCGAAGGCGGGATCCAGCGACTTGAAGCAAAAACTTCGGGTCGCCGGAAAGATCCAAGTCGCTGGATTCCCGCTTGCGCGGGAACGACAGTGAAAAATTTTGGGGGCAGTCGCCAAAGGCTTTCATCGCCGGAAACGACAGCCGTCAAAGACCGCAGGTGCGGTCAGCGCGCTCCGACGACGGGCAGGGAAGCTCGGTCCTGGCAAGGATTCGGCGTCGGCGCTAGCGGGACTGCTTGATTGGCCACACGGCCAGCCCGCGCAGATGGTGCCGCCTTTATCGGTTTTCTGGTTTCCCGCATCTGGGGCGCCAGTTGATAAGGCCACCAGATGGGATGCATCGGCATCCCCGGCGTCCAGGATGGACGCTGCCCTGGACCGCAAGCGGCAGGAGCCGTGAGCGGAGTTCACAAGAGGAGTGATTAATGGCTCTCAATCTGTCCCAGAAGCAAGAAGTTGTCGCCGAGCTGGCAGACGTCGCCGCCAAGGCACACTCCTTGATCGCCGCCGAATACGCAGGCACCACGGTCAGTCAGATGACCGCGATGCGCAAGCAGGCGCGTGAGTCCGGCGTGTACCTGCGGGTCGTCAAGAACACCTTGGCCGCCCGTGCAGTGGAAGGTACCGAATACGAGTGCACCAAGGACTCGCTGGTCGGCCCGCTGCTGTACGCGTTCTCGACCGAGGAGCCCGGCGCAGCCGGTCGCCTGATCAAGGAATTCGCCAAGAGCAATGACAAGCTGCAGCCCAAGGTGGTCGCCGTCGGCGGCCAGCTATACCCGGCCAGCCACGTCGACGTCCTGGCTTCGCTGCCCACGCTCGATCAGGCCCTGGCCATGCTGGCCCGCGTCCTGGCCGAACCCGCCACGATGTTCGCCCGCGCCGTCAAGGCCGTGGCCGACCAGCAGGGCGGTGGTGATGAGGCAGCTCCGGCCGAGGCTGACGCCCCGGCGGAAACGGCTTAACTACGTATCCCATTCCAGAAAATTTACCGAAGGTAATCACAATGTCCCTGTCCAACGAACAGATCGTCGACGCCATCGCCGAAAAGACCCTCATGGAAGTCATGGAGCTGGTCAAGGCGATCGAAGAGAAGTTTGGCGTTTCCGCCGCTGCCCCGGTGGCCGCTGCCGCTGCTGCTGGCCCGGCTGCTGCGGTTGAAGAGCAGACCGAGTTCAACGTCATCCTGAAGGAAGCCGGCGCCAAGAAGGTCGACGTCATCAAGGCGGTCCGCGCCATCACCGGCCTGGGCCTGAAGGAAGCCAAGGACCTCACCGAGGCCGGCGGCGTCCTGAAGGAAGCCGTGTCGAAGGAAGACGCAGACAAGATGAAGAAGGACCTCGAGGCCGCTGGTGCGACCGTCGAAGTGAAGTAATCGCAATTCGTCGCCTGGTTCCATTGGCGACAACCCAAGGCCGGGGGCGCAAGCCCCTGGCCTTCGGTCGTTGTTGAAAAAGCAGTACGCAGTACGCAACTAGCAAGTCGTAGTGGGCCGCCGACGCGGCCAAGAAATCCACGAGTTGGTAGTTGGAAGTAGCGGGAGATGGCGTGCTGGTGCCGGCAATACCAGCGACTTCCAACTGACAGTTCTTCCCATTCGAAAGAATGTTTCCCCTGGAGCCGCGGACGCGTGGCTCCTCAGATGCCAGAGGCAATGTCCCCATGTCGACGACATACTCGTTCACAGAAAAAAAGCGCATCCGCAAGGACTTCGGCAAGCAGCGGTCGATCCTCGAGGTCCCGTTCCTGCTCGCCATCCAGGTCGATTCCTATCGCGAGTTCCTGCAGGAGCACGTTGACGCCGCCAAGCGCGACGACCGTGGCCTGCACGCGGCCCTCAAGTCGGTGTTCCCGATCTCCAGCTACAGCGGCAACGCCGCCCTGGAATACGTCGGCTACAAGCTGGGCGAGCCGGCGTTCGACGAGCGCGAGTGCCGCCAGCGCGGCATGAGCTACGGCGCGCCGCTGCGCGTGACCGTGCGCCTGGTGATCTACGACCGCGAGTCGTCGACCAAGGCCATCAAGTACGTGAAGGAGCAGGAGGTTTATCTGGGCGAGATCCCGCTCATGACCGAAAACGGCACCTTCATCGTCAACGGCACCGAGCGCGTCATCGTCTCGCAGCTGCATCGTTCGCCGGGTGTGTTCTTCGACCACGACCGTGGCAAGACCCACAGCTCGGGCAAGCTGCTGTACAGCGCCCGCATCATTCCTTATCGTGGCTCCTGGCTGGACTTCGAGTTCGACCCGAAGGACGCGCTGTTCACCCGTATCGACCGTCGCCGCAAGCTGCCGGTGTCGATCCTGCTGCGTGCGCTGGGCTACAACAACGAGGAGATGCTCAACCATTTCTTCGAGATCAACACCTTCCACATCGATCCCAAGGAAGGCGTGCAGCTTGAGCTGGTGCCCGAGCGCCTGCGCGGCGAAACGCTGAACTTCGACCTAGCCGATGGCGACAAGGTCATCGTCGAAGCCGGCAAGCGCATCACCGCGCGCCACGTCAAGCAGCTTGAAGCCGCCGGCGTGGCCGCCCTGGCCGTGCCGGACGAGTACCTGGTCACCCGGATCCTGTCGCACGACGTGGTCGATGCGGCGACCGGCGAACTGCTGGCCAATGCCAACGACGAGATCACCGAGGACCAGCTGGCCGCGTTCCGCAAGGCCGGCGTGGAGACGGTCGGCACCCTGTGGGTGAACGATCTGGACCGCGGTGCCTACCTGTCCAACACCCTGCGCATCGACCCGACCAAGACCCAGCTCGAAGCGCTGGTCGAGATCTACCGGATGATGCGTCCGGGCGAGCCGCCGACCAAGGATGCTGCGCAGAACCTGTTCCACAACCTGTTCTTCACCTTCGAGCGCTACGACCTGTCCAGCGTCGGTCGCATGAAGTTCAACCGCCGCGTGGGCCGCAAGGAAACCACCGGTGAGTCAGTCCTGTTCGACTACAAGTACTACAGCAACCGCAACGACGAAGAGTCCAAGCGCCTGGTCGCCACCAATGGCGAGACCTCGGACATCCTGGAAGTCATCCAGACCCTGACCGAGATCCGCAACGGCCGTGGCGTGGTCGACGACATCGACCACCTGGGCAACCGTCGCGTGCGTTCGGTCGGCGAAATGGCCGAGAACGTGTTCCGCGTGGGCCTGGTCCGCGTCGAGCGCGCGGTCAAGGAGCGCCTGTCGATGGCCGAGTCCGAAGGCCTGACCCCGCAGGAGCTGATCAACGCCAAGCCGGTGGCCGCCGCGATCAAGGAGTTCTTCGGCTCCTCGCAGCTGTCCCAGTTCATGGACCAGAACAACCCGCTGTCCGAAGTCACCCACAAGCGTCGCGTCTCGGCCCTGGGCCCGGGCGGCCTGACCCGCGAGCGCGCCGGCTTCGAAGTGCGCGACGTGCACCCGACCCATTACGGCCGCGTCTGCACCATCGAAACGCCGGAAGGCCCGAACATCGGCCTGATCAACTCGCTGGCCGTGTACGCCCGCACCAACTCGTATGGCTTCCTCGAGACGCCGTACCGCAAGGTCGTGGACGGCCAGATCACCGACGAGATCGAGTACCTGTCGGCGATCGAGGAAAACGAGTACGTGATCGCGCAGGCCAACGCGCTGCACGATGCCAAGAGCCGCCTGACCGAGCAGTTCGTGCCGTGCCGCTTCCAGGGCGAGTCGCTGCTCAAGCCGCCGGCGGACGTGGACTTCATGGACGTCTCGCCCATGCAGACCGTGTCGATCGCCGCGGCGCTGGTGCCGTTCCTGGAGCACGATGACGCCAACCGCGCACTGATGGGCGCCAACATGCAGCGCCAGGCCGTGCCGACGCTGCGGTCGCAGAAGCCGCTGGTCGGCACCGGCATCGAACGCGCCGTGGCCCGCGACTCCGGCGTGACCGTCAACGCCCGTCGTGGTGGCGAGATCGTGCAGATCGACGCCGCCCGCATCGTGGTCAAGGTCAACGAGGAGGAGATCTCCGGCGAACACGATGCCGGCGTGGATATCTACTCGCTGATCAAGTACACCCGCTCCAACCAGAACACCTGCATCAACCAGACCCCGCTGGTGAACGTGGGTGACGTGGTGGCGCGCGGCGACGTGCTGGCCGATGGTCCGTCCACCGACATCGGCGAGCTGGCCCTGGGCCAGAACATGCTGATCGCGTTCATGCCCTGGAACGGCTACAACTTCGAAGACTCCATCCTGCTCTCCGAGCGCGTGGTGGAAGAGGATCGCTACACCACGATCCATATCGAAGAGCTGACCGTCCAGGCGCGCGACACCAAGCTGGGGCCGGAGGAAATCTCGGCCGATATCCCCAACGTCTCCGAGAGCGCGCTGAACCGCCTCGACGAATCCGGCGTGGTGTACATCGGTGCCGAAGTGCGTGCCGGCGACATCCTGGTCGGCAAGGTCACGCCCAAGGGCGAAAGCCAGCTGACCCCGGAAGAGAAGCTGCTGCGCGCGATCTTCGGCGAGAAGGCCTCCGACGTGAAGGACAGCTCGCTGCGCGTGCCCCCGGGCATGGATGGCGTGGTCATCGACGTGCAGGTCTTCACCCGCGACGGCATCGAGAAGGACAAGCGCGCGCGCCAGATCGAGGACTCCGAGATCAAGCGCGTCAAGAAGGACTTCGACGACCAGTTCCGGATCCTGGAGAACGCGATCTTCGCGCGTCTGCGTGGACAGCTGGTGGGCAAGGTCGCCAACGGCGGGACCAACCTGAAGAAGGGCGACACCATCACCGACGCCTACCTGGACGGCCTGAAGAAGGCCGACTGGTTCGCCATCCGCATGAAGGATGACGACGCGGCCGACGCCATCGAACGCGCCCAGAAGCAGATCCAGGCGCACGAGAAGGAGTTCGAGCGTCGCTTCGCCGACAAGCGCGGCAAGATCACCGCCGGCGACGACCTCGCCCCGGGCGTGCTGAAGATGGTCAAGGTGTTCCTGGCCGTAAAGCGCCGCATCCAGCCGGGCGACAAGATGGCCGGCCGCCACGGCAACAAGGGCGTGGTGTCGACCATCGTGCCGGTGGAAGACATGCCGTACATGGCCAACGGCGAGACCGTGGACATCGTGCTGAACCCGCTGGGCGTGCCCTCGCGCATGAACATCGGCCAGGTGCTGGAAGTCCACCTGGGCTGGGCCGCCAAGGGCCTGGGTCGCAAGATCCAGGGCATGCTCGAGGCCCAGGCTGCGGTGACCGACCTGCGCGCGTTCCTGGCGCAGATCTACAACCACGACCAGAAGCTGGGCGAGGACCGCGTGGATCTGTCGCAGTTCAGCGATGCCGAGCTGATCGCGCTGGCCAAGAACCTCACCGACGGCGTGCCGATGGCCACCCCGGTGTTCGACGGCGCGGCGGAAAGCGAGATCAAGCACATGCTGGATCTGGCCGACCTGCCGACCAGCGGCCAGACCCAGCTGTATGACGGCCGCACCGGCGAGGCGTTCGATCGTCATACCACCGTGGGCTACATGCACATGCTCAAGCTGAACCACCTGGTCGACGACAAGATGCACGCCCGTTCGACCGGTCCGTACTCGCTCGTCACCCAGCAGCCGCTGGGCGGCAAGGCGCAGTTCGGCGGCCAGCGCTTCGGCGAAATGGAAGTCTGGGCGCTGGAAGCCTACGGCGCGGCGCACACCCTGCAGGAAATGCTGACGGTCAAGTCGGACGACGTGCAGGGCCGCAACCAGATGTACAAGAACATCGTCGATGGCGAACACGAGATGGTCGCGGGCATGCCGGAGTCCTTCAACGTGTTGGTGAAGGAAATCCGCTCGCTGGCCATCAACATGGAGCTGGAAGACAACTGATCGCGCTGCCGGCGCGGTGGCCAAGCCGCCGCGCCGGACGTCCCCATTCGACCAGCCCATCGACAAGCATTCCTCCTGAGGGAGAACCAAAATGAAAGACCTGCTCAACCTCTTCAACCAGCAGCGCCAGACCCTGGACTTCGACGCGATCAAGATCGCGCTGGCGTCGCCGGACCTGATCCGCTCGTGGTCCTTCGGCGAAGTGAAGAAGCCGGAAACCATCAACTACCGCACCTTCAAGCCCGAGCGTGACGGCCTGTTCTGCGCCGCCATCTTCGGACCGATCAAGGACTACGAGTGCCTGTGCGGCAAGTACAAGCGCATGAAGCACCGCGGCGTGGTCTGCGAAAAGTGCGGCACCGAAGTGACCCTGGCCAAGGTGCGCCGCGAGCGCATGGGCCACATCGACCTGGCCTCGCCGGTCGCGCATATCTGGTTCCTCAAGTCGCTGCCCTCGCGCATCGGCCTGATGCTGGACATGACCCTGCGCGACATCGAGCGGGTGCTGTACTTCGAAGCCTACGTGGTCACCGAGCCGGGCCTGACCCCGCTGGAAAGCCGCCAGCTGCTCAACGAAGAGCAGTACATGACCGCCCGCCAGGAACACGGCGACGACTTCGACGCCGCCATGGGCGCCGAGGCCGTGTTCGACCTGCTGCGCGGGATCGACCTGCAGGCCGAGATGGTCAAGCTGCGCGAGGAAATTGCCAGCACCGGTTCGGAAACCAAGCTCAAGCGCCTGACCAAGCGGATCAAGCTGGTCGAAGCCTTCCTGGAATCGGGCAACCGTCCGGAATGGATGGTCATGACCGTGCTGCCGGTGCTGCCGCCGGACCTGCGTCCGCTGGTCCCGCTGGACGGTGGCCGCTTCGCGACCTCTGACCTGAACGATCTGTACCGCCGCGTCATCAACCGCAACAACCGCCTGCGCCGCCTGCTGGAGCTCAACGCTCCGGACATCATCGTGCGCAACGAAAAGCGCATGCTGCAGGAGTCGGTTGACGCCCTGATGGACAACGGCCGCCGCGGCCGCGCCATCACCGGCACCAACAAGCGCCCGCTCAAGTCGCTGGCTGACATGATCAAGGGCAAGCAGGGCCGCTTCCGCCAGAACCTGCTCGGCAAGCGCGTGGACTACTCCGGCCGTTCGGTCATCGTGGTCGGCCCATACCTGAAGCTGCACCAGTGCGGCCTGCCCAAGAAGATGGCGCTGGAGCTGTTCAAGCCGTTCGTGTTCGCCAAGCTGCAGCGTCGCGGCCTGGCCACCACCATCAAGGCGGCCAAGAAGCTGGTCGAGCGCGAGGAAGGCGAAGTCTGGGACATCCTGGAAGAAGTCATCCGCGAGCATCCGGTGTTGCTCAACCGTGCGCCGACCCTGCATCGCCTGGGCATCCAGGCGTTCGAGCCGGTGTTGATCGAAGGCAAGGCGATCCAGCTGCATCCGCTGGTCTGCACCGCGTTCAATGCCGACTTCGACGGTGACCAGATGGCCGTGCATGTGCCGCTCTCGCTGGAAGCCCAGCTGGAAGCGCGTGCGCTGATGATGTCGTCCAACAACATCCTGTCGCCGGCCAACGGCGAGCCAATCATCGTGCCGTCGCAGGACGTGGTGCTGGGTCTGTATTACATGACCCGTGCGCTGGAGAACAAGGCGGGCGAGGGCATGGCCTTCGCCAACATCGCCGAGGTCAAGCGTGCCTACGACAATCGCGCCGTGCAGCTGCACGCCAAGGTCAAGGTGCGCATCACCGAGACCGTGATCGCCGAGGACGGCAGCCGCGAAAAGAAGACCTCGATCGTGGACACTACGGTCGGGCGTGCGCTGCTGGCCGAAATCCTGCCTGAAGGCCTGCCGTTCGCGCTGGCCAACACAGACCTGACCAAGAAGAACATCTCGCGCCTGATCAACTCCAGCTATCGCCAGCTGGGTCTGAAGGACACGGTCGTGTTCGCCGACAAGCTGATGTACACCGGCTTCGCCTACGCCACCCGCGCCGGCGTCTCCATCGGCATCAACGACATGGTCATCCCGGACGAGAAGAAGGGCATCCTGGGCGAAGCCGAGCAGGAAGTGCTGGAAATCCAGGAGCAGTACCAGTCCGGTCTGGTCACCGCCGGCGAGCGCTACAACAAGGTGGTCGACATCTGGTCGCGCACCAACGAGCGCATCGCCAAGGCGATGATGGACACCATCGGCACCGAGAAGGTGGTCAACGCCAAGGGCGAGACCATCAACGAGAAGTCGATGAACTCGCTGTACATCATGGCCGACTCCGGTGCCCGTGGTAGCCAGGCCCAGATCCGTCAGCTGGCCGGTATGCGCGGCCTGATGGCCCGTCCGGACGGCTCGATCATCGAGACGCCGATCAAGGCCAACTTCCGCGAAGGCCTGAACGTGCAGGAGTACTTCAACTCCACTCACGGTGCCCGTAAGGGTCTGGCCGATACCGCGCTGAAGACCGCCAACTCCGGTTACCTGACCCGTCGCCTGGTCGACGTGGCCCAGGACGTGGTGATCACCGAAGTCGACTGCGGCACTTCCGAAGGCCTGACCATGACCCCGATCGTGGAAGGCGGCGACGTGGTCGAGCCGCTGCGCGAGCGCGTGCTGGGCCGCATCGTGGCCGAGGACGTGTTCCTGCCGGGCAACGACGAGGATCCGATCGTCACCCGCAACACGCTGCTGGACGAAGCGTGGGTGCAGAAGCTCGAAGACGCCAGCGTGCAGTCGCTGAAGGTCCGTTCGACCATCACCTGTACCTCGGACTTCGGCGTGTGCGCCCTGTGCTACGGCCGCGACCTGGCCCGTGGCCATACCGTCAACATCGGCGAAGCGGTCGGCGTCATCGCCGCCCAGTCGATCGGCGAGCCCGGCACCCAGCTGACCATGCGTACCTTCCACATCGGTGGTGCGGCTTCGCGTGCGGCGGCCGTGGACAACATCACGGTCAAGACCACCGGTTCGGTCAAGTTCAACAACCTCAAGTCGGTCGAGCACGCCAGCGGCAATCTGGTCGCGGTCTCGCGTTCGGGCGAACTGTCGGTGCTGGACGCCCATGGCCGCGAGCGCGAGCGTTACAAGCTGACCTACGGCACGACCATCAACGTCAAGGATGGCGATGCGGTCAAGGCCGGCCAGACCGTGGCCAACTGGGATCCGCACAACCACCCGATCGTGTCGGAAGTGGCCGGTTTCGTGCGCTTCGTTGACTTCGTCGACGGCATCACCGTCATCGAGAAGACCGACGAACTGACCGGCCTGGCCTCGCGCGAGATCACCGATCCCAAGCGTCGTGGCTCGCAGGGCAAGGACCTGCGTCCGCTGGTGCGCATCGTCGATGCCAAGGGCAACGACCTGAACATCCCGGGCACCGACCTGCCGGCGCAGTACCTGCTGCCGCCGCGTTCGGTCGTCAACCTGCAGGACGGCGCCGCCGTCGGCGTGGGCGACGTGGTGACCAAGGTGCCGCAGGAAGCGTCCAAGACCCGCGACATCACCGGTGGTCTGCCGCGCGTGGCCGACCTGTTCGAGGCGCGCAAGCCCAAGGATCCGGCGATCCTGGCCGAGCGTTCGGGCGTGGTCAGCTTCGGCAAGGACACCAAGGGCAAGCAGCGCCTGATCATCAAGGACACCGACGGCAACGAACACGAGGAGCTGATTCCCAAGTTCCGCCAGATCATCGTGTTCGAAGGCGAGCACGTGGCCAAGGGCGAAACCATCGTGGACGGCGAGCCGAGCCCGCAGGACATCCTGCGCCTGCTGGGTGTCGAACCGCTGGCGGCCTATCTGGTCAAGGAAATCCAGGACGTCTATCGCCTGCAGGGCGTGAAGATCAACGACAAGCACATCGAGGTGATCACCCGTCAGATGCTGCGCAAGGTGGAAATCACCGACGCCGGCAACAGCAAGTTCCTGGCGGGCGAGCAGGTCGAGAAGCAGCGCATGATCGAGGAGAACGCCAAGCTGGTGGCCCGCAACGAGCTGCCGGCCCAGGCCGATCCGGTCCTGCTGGGCATCACCAAGGCCTCGCTGGCGACCGAGTCGTTCATCTCCGCAGCGTCCTTCCAGGAAACCACCCGCGTGCTGACCGAAGCTGCCGTGCGCGGTACCCGCGACAGCCTGCGCGGCCTGAAGGAAAACGTGATCGTCGGCCGTCTGATCCCAGCCGGTACCGGCCTGACCTACCACGCCAGCCGTCGCCGCAACGCTTCGGGCCTGACCGAGTCGGAAATGGCGGCCCTGTCGGGTCCGGCCAGCGCCGAAGCGATCGCCGAAGGCGGCGAAGCCGAGTCGGAAAGCGGCGCCGAGCAGTAAGCAAGACCGGCCGGCCCTGCGTGGGCCGGCCGTGCCAAGTGGAAAGGGGCGCAGGATGCGCCCCGTCTCCCGGCCGGGGATCGGCCAGACGGCTCGATGGATTTCGTCAGTTGACGGCAAATTCAACGGCCAGCTATACTCTCCTGTCTCGGCGGGCCGCTTTTACGGCCTGCCGTCGTTTTCACGCACAAGGCCCGGCTTCTCCGGCGCCTTCATTCGAAGAATCCAAAGATGGCAACGATCAACCAGCTGGTCCGCAAGCCGCGGCAGGCACCCACGTACAAGAGCCAGTCGCCCGCGCTGGACAACTGCCCGCAGCGCCGTGGCGTCTGCACCCGCGTCTACACCACCACGCCAAAGAAGCCGAACTCGGCGCTGCGCAAGGTGGCCAAGGTGCGTCTGACCAACCAGGAAGAAGTCATCAGCTACATCGGTGGCGAAGGGCACAACCTGCAGGAGCACTCGGTGGTGCTGATCCGCGGCGGTCGCGTCAAGGACCTGCCGGGCGTTCGCTATCACACCGTGCGCGGTTCGCTGGACGCCGCTGGCGTCGCCAAGCGTCGCCAGGGCCGTTCCAAGTACGGCGCCAAGCGCCCGAAGAGCTAAGGGAATAAGACATGTCACGTAAAGGTTCCGCGCCGCAGCGCACCGTTCTGCCTGACCCCAAGCACGGGTCGCAGACCATCGCCCGCTTCATCAACATGGTGATGCTGAGCGGCAAGAAGTCCGTCGCCGAAAAGATCGTCTATGGCGCCATGGATGTCATCGGTGAGAAGAATCCCAATGCCCTGGAGCTGGTCGAGAAGGCACTGGAAAACATCTCCCCGGCCGTCGAAGTCAAGTCGCGCCGCGTCGGTGGTGCCACCTATCAGGTGCCGGTCGAAGTGCGCGCCTCGCGCCGCCTGGCCCTGGCCATGCGCTGGCTGATCGAATCGGCGCGCAAGCGTGGTGAAAACACCATGCCGCGCAAGCTGGCCGCCGAACTGCTGGATGCCTCGGAAAACCGTGGCGGCGCCATCAAGAAGCGTGAAGAAACCCACCGTATGGCCGAAGCCAACAAGGCTTTCGCGCACTACCGCTGGTAATGGCAATGCAGAGGGCTTGATTCATCGGCCCTCAGGCGCCACTTAAGGCGCCACACTGCGGTGATCGCCGCGCCAAAGACCACGAAAGCCGCCCCCGGGCGGCGTTCGGTCTTTAGGAATCCGGTGATCTCCTGCTCCCGTCCGCGCGGCAAACGCGCGGCGTTCTTTCAACATAGAGAGAGATTCCCCGTGGCTCGCACCACTCCCATCGAGCGTTACCGCAACTTCGGCATCATGGCCCACATCGACGCGGGCAAGACCACCACGTCGGAGCGCATCCTGTTCTACACCGGCGTCAGCCACAAGATCGGTGAAGTGCACGATGGCGCCGCCACGATGGACTGGATGGAGCAGGAGCAGGAGCGTGGCATCACGATCACCTCCGCTGCCACCACCGCGTTCTGGTCGGGCATGGACAAGTCCCTGCCGCAGCACCGCTTCAACATCATCGACACCCCCGGCCACGTCGACTTCACCATCGAGGTGGAACGTTCGCTGCGCGTGCTCGACGGCGCGGTGTTCGTGCTGTGCGCCGTCGGCGGCGTGCAGCCGCAGTCGGAAACCGTGTGGCGCCAGGCCAACAAGTACGCCGTGCCGCGCCTTGCGTTCGTCAACAAGATGGACCGCACCGGTGCCAACTTCAACAAGGTCGTCGACCAGCTGAAGGCCCGCCTGGGCGCCTACGCCGTGCCGATGCAGGTGCCGATCGGCGCCGAAGACGGCTTCGAGGGCGTGATCGACCTGGTCAAGATGAAGGCGATCCATTGGGATACCGCCTCGCAGGGCACCGTGTTCGAGTACCGCGACATCCCGGCCAACTTGCAGGAAGAGGCCGAGGCTGCACGCAGCTTCATGGTCGAAGCCGCGGCCGAAGCCAGCGAAACCCTGATGGACAAGTACCTCAACGAGGGCGAGCTGTCCGAGGAAGAGATCCTGTCGGGTCTGCGTGAGCGCACCCTGCGCGTGGAAGTGGTGCCGGTGTATTGCGGTACCGCGTTCAAGAACAAGGGCGTGCAGGCCATGCTCGACGGCGTGATCCAGCTGCTGCCGTCGCCGACCGATCGTCCGCCGGTGCAGGGCATCGACGAAGACGATAAGGAAGACAGCCGCAAGGCGGGCGACAACGAGCCGTTCTCGGCGCTGGCGTTCAAGATCATGACCGACCCGTTCGTGGGTTCGCTGACCTTCTTCCGCGTCTACTCGGGCGTGCTCAATTCCGGCGACGCGGTGTACAACCCGGTCAAGTCGAAGAAGGAGCGCGTGGGTCGCATCCTGCAGATGCACTCCAACAACCGCGAGGAAATCAAGGAAGTGCGCGCGGGCGACATCGCCGCCGCCGTAGGCCTGAAGGACGTCACCACCGGTGACACCCTGTGCGCGCAGGACAAGATCATCACCCTGGAGCGGATGACGTTCCCGGAGCCGGTGATCTCGATGGCCGTTGAGCCCAAGACCAAGTCGGACCAGGAAAAGATGGGTCTGGCCCTGGGCCGCCTGGCGCAGGAAGATCCCTCGTTCCGCGTGCGCACCGACGAAGAATCCGGCCAGACCATCATCGCCGGCATGGGCGAGCTGCACCTGGAAATCCTGGTGGACCGCATGAAGCGCGAGTTCAACGTGGAAGCCAACGTCGGCAAGCCGCAGGTGGCCTATCGCGAGACGATCCGCAAGGCCGTCAAGCAGGAAGGCAAGTTCGTGCGCCAGTCAGGTGGTCGCGGCCAGTACGGCCACATCGTCATCGAGATGGAGCCGGCCGAGCGTGGCGCGGGCTTCTCCTACGAGAGCGCGATCGTCGGTGGCGTGGTGCCGAAGGAATACGTCGCCGCTGCCGGCAAGGGCATCGAGGACGCGCTGAAGAACGGCGTGCTGGCCGGCTTCCCGGTGGTCGACGTGGCCATCAAGGCCGTCGATGGCTCGTTCCATGACGTGGACTCCAACGAAATGGCGTTCAAGGTCGCCGGTTCCATGGCGTTCAAGGAAGCCTTCAGCAAGGCCAGCCCGGTCCTGCTGGAGCCGATGATGAAGGTCGAGATCGTCACGCCCGAGGATTACCTGGGTGACGTGATGGGCGACGTGAGCCGCCGCCGCGGCATCCTGCAGGGTCAGGACGACACACCCTCGGGCAAGGTCATCAATGCGATGGTGCCGCTGGGCGAAATGTTCGGCTACGCCACCACGCTGCGCTCGATGTCGCAGGGTCGCGCGACCTTCTCGATGGAGTTCGACCACTACGCCGAAGCGCCGGCCAACATCGCCGAAGCGGTCACCAAGAAGTAATCGACCGCTTCGCTCAACGCATCTATACAGACAACTTTTGAAGGAAAACGACAATGGCAAAGGGTAAGTTCGAGCGCACCAAGCCGCACGTGAACGTGGGCACCATCGGTCACGTTGACCATGGCAAGACCACGCTGACCGCCGCACTGACCAAGGTCGGCGCCGAGCGTTTCGGC
>Ga0160444_100502_pt1 | contig 16626 bp, 10 predicted proteins | sample HID1972K_E1MG_FD_108232 | JGI IMG/M metagenome (GOLD analysis project Ga0160444, IMG submission 108232) | Enriched pill bug-associated microbial communities from UW Madison campus, WI, USA - HID1972K_E1 MG | ecosystem: Host-associated > Arthropoda: Insects > Digestive system > Unclassified ... | reverse complement strand
TACGCGCCTTTCACCAGGCGGATCATCAGGCGATGACGGCTGCGACGGGCCAGATCGATCACGTAGTCGATCACGTACGGGCAACGCTTCTGGTAAGCCTGGATAACGAAACCGATGCCGTTCCAGCCAGTCAGTTGCGGCTCGAAACACAGGCGCTCAAGCAGATCCAGCGACAGTTCGAGACGGTCGGCTTCTTCGGCGTCGATGTTCAGGCCGATGTCGTATTGCTTGGCCAGCAGGGTCAACGACAGCAGGCGCGGGTACAGCTCGTCCATCACACGCTCGTACTGCGCACGGCTGTAACGCGGGTGCAGTGCCGACAGTTTGATGGAAATGCCCGGGCCTTCATAAATCCCACGACCGTGGGACGCTTTGCCGATCGAGTGGATGGCTTGTTCGTACGACGCCAGGTATTTCTGCGCGTCGTGCTCGGTCAGCGCCGCTTCACCGAGCATGTCGTAGGAATAACGGAAGCCCTTGGCTTCGAACTTACTCGCGTTGGCCAGCGCTTCGGCGATGGTTTCGCCGGTGACGAACTGCTCGCCCATCAGGCGCATGGCCATGTCGACGCCCTTGCGGATCATCGGCTCGCCGCTCTTGCCGATGATGCGGCTCAAGGACGACGTCAGGCCGGCTTCGTTGTGCGTCGAGACCAGTTTGCCGGTCAACAGCAAGCCCCAGGTTGCGGCGTTGACAAACAGCGACGGGCTGTTGCCCAGGTGTGGGTGCCAGTTGCCGGTGCTGATCTTGTCGCGGATCAGCGCATCGCGAGTGCCCTTGTCCGGGATACGCAGCAGCGCTTCGGCCAGGCACATCAGCGCCACGCCTTCCTGGGACGACAGGGAAAATTCCTGCAACAGACCCTGAACAATGCCTGCACGACCGCCGGCACTTTTCTGGTTACGCAGTTTTTCCGCGATAGATGCGGCGAGTTTGTTGGTGGCTTCGGCCATTGGCGCTGGCAGGCGAGCCTGCTCGATCAGCATTGGCACCACTTCCGGCTCAGGGCGGCGGTAAGCGGCAGTGATCGAAGCGCGCAGTACGGATTGCGGCAGGATGCTCTCGGCGAACTCCAGGAAGCACTGGTGTGCGTGATCGGCGTGAACTTCGCCCGCCTCATCGGCGTCCTTGGCGGTCAAACCGTTCAGCTCGGTCAGGGTTGCACCACCCTCGAGTTTTTCCAGGTAATTGAAAATTGCCTGCTTGATCAGCCAGTGCGGCGTGCGATCAATCGAGGTTGCGGCGGCCTTCAGGCGCTCGCGGGTTGGGTCATCGAGTTTGACCCCAAGGGTGGTGGTAGCCATATTTTTATCCTCATGGTTGCCACAGTTGCGTGGCATCAGCTGGCCGCAAGATTAGCCGCGCACTGAAAGAGGTGCAACCGGGTGCAACCCTTTTTTTGTCGGAATAATAGGCAGCTCGTCAGGAATTATTTTCTGGTACGAAAGTGCTGCTCCTGCTTGGTGCTTTTGCTTCTAGCAAAGGGCCATGACTGCCACAAAAGGGAGCAAAAACGGGGTTATTGTCGATAAATCCGACTAGGTGCAACTAATTCTCGCGAAACTGGTTGCACCTTATTTGATTTGTTGCATAGCATTCGCGCCCTAGGTGCAACCGGGAATAACCCGGTGTACCGGCTGATGGCTTTCCTGGGGAAACATCAGTCCTAAATGCGCGGGATCCCGGATCGTCTGCCAAACGTCGTCGTTTGCGTGCGGTTCACCACCGCCGCTACATAAAAACAAAGCCAGGGCGTAACTTAATGAGCGTTAGCAATCCAACCCTGATCACGTTCGTGATCTACATCGCAGCAATGGTGCTGATCGGCTTCATGGCCTATCGCTCCACCAACAACCTTTCTGACTATATTCTGGGCGGCCGTAGCCTGGGCAGCGTTGTTACGGCGCTATCTGCCGGTGCTTCCGACATGAGCGGCTGGTTGTTGATGGGCCTGCCGGGCGCCATCTACATGTCCGGTCTGTCCGAAAGCTGGATCGCCATCGGCCTGATCGTCGGTGCCTACCTGAACTGGTTGTTCGTTGCTGGCCGTCTGCGTGTGCAGACCGAGCACAATGGCGATGCTCTGACCCTGCCGGACTACTTCTCCAGCCGTTTCGAAGACAAAAGCGGCCTGCTGCGCATCATTTCGGCGATCGTGATTCTGGTGTTCTTCACCATTTACTGCGCTTCCGGCATCGTCGCTGGCGCCCGTCTGTTCGAAAGCACCTTCGGCATGTCCTACGAGACAGCGCTGTGGGCCGGTGCTGCGGCGACGATTGCCTACACCTTTGTCGGCGGTTTCCTCGCCGTGAGTTGGACTGACACCGTACAAGCCACGCTGATGATTTTCGCGCTGATCCTCACGCCGATCATCGTCCTGCTGGCCACCGGCGGCGTCGACACCACGTTCCTGGCCATCGAAGCCAATGATCCAAGCAACTTCGACATGCTCAAAGGCACCACTTTCATCGGCATCATCTCGCTGATGGGCTGGGGTCTGGGCTACTTCGGTCAACCGCACATTCTGGCGCGCTTCATGGCCGCTGACTCGGTGAAGTCGATTGCCAACGCCCGTCGCATCTCCATGACCTGGATGATCCTGTGCCTGGGCGGCACCGTGGCGGTGGGCTTCTTCGGTATCGCTTACTTCTCGGCACACCCGGAAGTGGCCGGTCCCGTGACCGAGAACCACGAGCGCGTGTTCATCGAGCTGGCGAAAATCCTCTTCAATCCATGGATTGCCGGTGTGCTGCTGTCGGCCATTCTGGCTGCTGTGATGAGTACCCTGAGCTGCCAGTTGCTGGTGTGCTCGAGTGCCCTGACCGAAGACTTCTACAAAACCTTCCTGCGTAAATCCGCCTCCCAGGTTGAACTGGTCTGGGTCGGCCGCGCCATGGTGCTGTTGGTTGCACTGATCGCCATCGGCCTGGCTGCCAACCCGGAAAACCGCGTACTGGGCCTGGTGTCCTACGCTTGGGCTGGTTTCGGTGCTGCGTTCGGTCCGGTGGTGCTGATTTCGGTGATCTGGAAAGGCATGACCCGCGACGGCGCACTGGCCGGTATCCTGGTCGGCGCGATCACCGTGGTGGTCTGGAAGCATTTCGAACTGCTGGGTCTGTACGAAATCATTCCGGGCTTCATCTTCGCCAGCCTGGCCATCTTCATCGTCAGCAAACTCGGCGCGCCGACTGCTGGCATGGTGCAGCGCTTCGAAGCGGCGGAAAAAGATTTCCACCTGAACAAGTGATTGTTCTGAGCTAGCGCTCACGCGAAAACGGCCCGTTTCCTACAGGAGGCGGGCCGTTTTTTTGTGTCTGTGATTTATCTGATTCACCGCGCTCCCCTGTAGGAGTGAGCCTGCTCGCGATAGCGTTGTGTCAGTCGACATCAATGCTGAATGTCAGACCGCTATCGCGAGCAGGCTCACTCCTACAAGGGATGGTGGTGGGTTTGGGGGATTTGTCTGTAGTTGAAGGCGCTGCTTTTTGCAGGGTTTTTCAACAATAGAAGTAGGAGAAATCTGATTTTCCCGTCACCCATTCATCACCCCTTGCCCCTCATGCAGAATCGCCCGCCCTCACACTGCAGAGAGACATCGGATGTTCGCGCCTGCCAATCAACCGCGTTTCACGTTGACCCTCGAAGGCGCCCAGCATGACCTCAAAGTCCTTGAGTTCACGGGCAAGGAAGCCATCAGCCAACCGTTTCGTTTCGAGCTGGAACTGGTCAGTGAGCGGCCAGATCTGGACCTCGAAAGCCTGCTGCACTGTCAGGCGTTTCTGAGTTTTGATGCTCAGGGCTCCGGCGTTCACGGTCAGATTTATCAGGTCGGGCAGGGCGATTCCGGGAAACGTCTGACGCGTTATCACTTAAGCCTTGTCCCGCGTCTGGCGTACCTCGCGCACCGCATCAATCAGCGGATCTTTCAGCATCAAACAGTGCCGCAAATCGTCGCGCAGGTACTCAAGGATCACTCGATCCTGCGCGATGCTTTTGAATTCCGCCTCGGCAGTGAATACCCGCCGCGTGAATATTGCGTGCAGTACGCCGAGAGTGATCTGGCGTTCATTCAGCGGCTGTGTGCCGAAGTCGGCATTCATTACCACTTTCAGCACAGTCCTGAAGGACATGTTTTGGTGTTCGGCGATGATCAGACGGTGTTTCCACGCCTCGCCGAACCAACGTTGTATTTGCCGGGCAGCGGCATGGCCGGTGGCGCGCCGGCGATCAATCGTTTCATCGTTCGCGTGGAAACCCGCACCAGCGTGGTGACCCGACGCGATTACAACTTCATCAAGCCGCGGCTGCAGTTGCAAAGCCGTGTCGACGGCGAGCAGCGCCCGGTGCTCGAGGACTATCACTTCCCCGGCCAATTCAACGATCGTGAAACCGGCAAGCACCTCGCTCAGCGGGCACTTGAGCGACATGTCGCCGATTTCCGTCAGGCCGAGGGCATCAGCGACGAATCCGCGTTGGTTTGCGGACATTTCCTGCAATTGATCGACCATCCGCGCCACGACTGGAATGACCTGTGGCTGCTGACCACGGTTGAACACCATGGTCGCCAGCCGCAAGTGCTGGAGGAGTCGGTGACCAGCGATGGCGAAGCTTTCCAGGGTTACCGTAATACCTTTCTCGCGACGCCATGGGACGTGTTCTTCCGCCCGGCGCTGGGATCGGAGAAGCCGCGCATGCTCGGCTATCAACCGGCGGTGGTAACCGGGCCGAGCGATACGGAAATCCACTGCGACGAGTACGGTCGGGTCAAGGTGCAACTGGCCTGGGATCGCGACGGCGAGTTGAACGAACATTCCAGTTGCTGGCTGCGCGTGGCCACTAACTGGGCCCATGACCGTTACGGCAGCGTGTTGATTCCGCGAGTCGGCATGGAAGTACTGATCGGCTTCATCGATGCCGACGCCGACAAACCTCTGGTTATGGGCTGCCTGCCCAACGCCGCGACGCCGATCCCGCTGGATCTGCCCGCAGACAAGACCCGCAGCATTTTCCGCAGTCAGAGCAGCCCCGGCGGTGGCGGCTACAACGAACTGCGCATCGAGGATCGCAAGGGCGCCGAAGAAATCTACCTGCGCGCCCAGCGCAACTGGACGCAGCATGTGTTGCACGACCAGCAAGTGCAGGTCGACAACCAGCGCAGCATTGTCGTCACCGGCATCGCCAAACATGAATTGAAGGCCGACGAACAACGCATCACCCACGGCCAGCGGCAGACCGAAGTGAAGCAGGACGATCATCTGACGGTGGCGGGCGATCGACATATCCGCGTGAGCAATCAGGCGATCAGCGCCAGTAAGCAATTCCACGTCAGCGCCGGTCAGCAAGTGGTCATCGACGGTGGCGCGAGTGCGACGATTCAGGCCGGCGGGCAATGGATCAACATCGGCCCCGGCGGCATTTTCAGCAGCGTGCCGATTGTAGTGGGTGGTGCGCCGATGGCGGCGATGAGTGCCGCGCCGGTTGTACCGGGATTGCCGGAGAAACTCGCCGCCGCGCCGGCGGCCATGCTGACTGCCGCACAAATCATGAGCTTCAAGGGTGATGCGCCATTCTGCGAAGAGTGTGAGCGTTGCAAGGACGGTCTCTGTGCAGCCTGATTTTCTTTTGCCTGCTGATTGGTTGGCGCGGGAGCCGTTGAAAGTATCCGAGCAATTGTTCGCGGTGTTCAGCAATGCCTGCGAGGCGAAGCCGCTTGAGGGCTGGCCAGAAATGGCGAGTCCGATTTGGGCCGGTACGATCTATGCCGAGTGGGAAGCGGTGATGCCTTACGTGGGAATTGTCGCCGCCAACAGTGAGTTTCTGCATTGGGTCGCCACTACCGAGTCGCGGGATTGGGGATGGTTGGCGGTTTCTTCGGCGAGTCTAGAAGAGGTGGTGGCGCACTTTCGCAGCCTGACCCAAGTGCTGATGCCTGGCGGCAAAACGGTGTTTTTTCGTTTTTGGGACGGGCGGTTTCTGTTGCCGATTCTTCAGGCCGATGAGATGGATGCGGCGCAACTGTTTGCGCTGATCGGGCGTTGTTTGATCAATGGTCAGGCGCTGGAAATTGGTGGCAGGGCGCAGGTTTCGGGGCGGATATTTCCTTGGTGGCAGGTGCCGGAATCGGTGCTGGCGCAGCAGGGTAATGACGTTCGAACGGCTAATGCGTTGCAGTGGTTGAGCGAAGAATATCCGACCCTTTTCGAGACCTTTCCCGAGGTGGTTTTGCGTTGCAAGGTGAGGCGGTTTTTTCAGGTTTCAATGTCGGAAGAATCGTCGCAATCGGCGTTGCTGGCGTTTTTGCTGGCAGAGTCGGAGTGAGTTTTCGGGGCGAAGGTCTCGGACGATTCCTTCGAGTTGCGGCGGTTTTCATGAACTGGTGGGCGGTGGGTTGCAGGGATAGTCTTTTCGTTGTCACTGCGAGAGCGGTGACAGGGCGTAGGACCCCTGTGAAATTCACCGCGCACCAGCGTTGTCGTTTGATTGCGGCACTTAATATGTGTCCGTAGCATCGTTTGCGGCAGCTGTGCGCGGGAACGCTTCGGCGTGACTGAGTTTGGTGGGTTTCTCAGTTTCCTACTCTCGCGTACGGCTGCCACCTATACCCGTAGGAAGGTCACTTGGCAGCCTCTCTAAACCTATTGAGGTAAAACTGATATGACTATGCTTAAACCCGATCCACCCTACGAAAAGATCATCCCCCATCCCGACAACCGCTTCATGGCCCTCACCGGCAATTGCAGTGACATGCCGACCCTGTTCATCGACACCCACGTGCCCCTCGACATCCTCATGGACGCCGCCAACCACCGTTTGCGCGCCGTGATCCAGGTGCTGGAAAACATGTGCATGCGCGGCTCGGTCGAATGCGACTCCGTCATCCTCAGCGACTTCGCCCAGCTCTGCGTAATTCCTTTGCGCGACGGCTGTGATGTGCTCGATGTCATCGGCAGGCGCCTGCGCAGCATGACCGCCTGAAAAAGATCAAAAGATCGCAGCCTGCGGCAGCTCCTACACCGGAATAACGTTCACCCTGTAGGAGCTGCCGAAGGCTGCGATCTTTTGATGTTGATGGCGATCGGAGCGTCAGTCGGAAATGTACGCGTCCTGAGTGTTGATAAAGCGGTTGAACGCCTCGGAGTTGTAGACCTTCAGGCACGCAAGGAACACTACTTTTTCATTCGAGTATTTGCTGTTTGAAGGTGTCTGCTCGTAAGCCGTCAACAGGTAGTTTCGGGTTTCTTTGTAGGGATCGTGCAGCACCTGCAGCGTGTCTTCATTTTGCAGAATGGTATGCATGCCTTTGCCCATGAACGAATAAGCATTGGCGGACAGTGCAATGTCTTTTTCCAGCGCGGAGCGTTCGTTGAATGGTTTCAGAATGCAGTGGCTCAGGCCGTAGTTCTTCAGTGTCTGGCGTGCCTGTTCAATGTGGGTTTCGTCGGCACGGGCGAGGTATGGGCTAAACAGGCTGAATAAGCAGATGATCAGATATCGCATGAGTTTTTGACTTCCTGTCGTTCATTGTTAGCCAGTTTAACGCCATAAAAGCAAAGCCCCTCACCCTAGCCCTCTCCCAGAGGGAGAGGGGACTGATCGAGGTGTCTGGGGGATATACGCCGACTTGCGACTTTAGTGGTGAACTTCGCTTGGCCAAGCCTTGATATGAGTTTTCTTCAGGGGGCTGACCGAGTTGTCTGGGTGATGTACGCCGACCCCGCGCGGATCTTCGCTTGGCCAAGCCTGGATGGAGTTTTTGTTTCGGGGGACTGACCGAGTTGTCAGGGTGATGTACGCCGTCCTGCGACTTCCGCGCTGATCTTCGCTTGGCCAAACCTGAGACCACGCTGATCTTTCAGGTCGATGTCACTCGCAAGATCACCACCGTCAGTTCCCTCTCCCTCCGGGAGAGGGCTAGGGTGAGGGCAGGCTTTTGTCCGCTCGGCCGCCAACCCCTGACTTGCCGCGCGGTAAAAGGTAAACTTTGCGCCCTTCGCAGGAGCAGCCATGAATTATCGTCACGCCTTCCATGCCGGCAATCACGCCGATGTGTTCAAACACCTGACCTTGACCCGCCTCATCGCCCTGATGTCGCGCAAGGAACAGCCGTTTGCCTATCTCGACACGCACGCCGGCATCGGTCTGTATGACTTGCAGGGCGATCAGGCCAATCGCACCGGCGAATATCTGGAAGGCATCGCGCGCTTGTGGGATCAGCCGGATCTGCCGGCGCTGACCGCCGACTACATGAAGGTGCTGCACGAGATGAACCCGGATGGCCAATTGCGCTATTACCCGGGTTCGCCGGAGCTGGCGCGGCGTCTGACCCGCCCACAGGATCGGGTGATGCTCAATGAGAAGCACCCGGAAGATGGCGTGCTGTTGAAAGACAACATGGCCGGTGATCGTCGGGTCAAGGTTCATCTGGGTGAGGGCTGGCACGTGCCGCGGGCGATGTTGCCGGTGCAGGAGAAGCGTGCGGTGATGTTGATCGACCCGCCGTTCGAACAACTCGATGAAATGCAGCGTTGCGCGGCGTCGTTGAAAGAGGCGATTGGTCGGATGCGTCAAACCGTGGCAGCGATCTGGTATCCGGTGAAGGATCAGCGTGCGTTGCGGCGTTTTTATCAGGACTTGGCCGGCACCGGTGCGCCGAAGTTGTTGCGCGTGGAGTTGCTGGTGCATCCGCTGGATACGCCGAACAGCTTGAACGGTTCCGGGATGGCGATTGCCAATCCGCCGTGGGGGCTGGAGGAAGAATTGCGTGAGCTGCTGCCGTGGTTGTCCAAAAAATTGGGCCAGACCCAGGGTGGGTGGCAGATGGATTGGTTGATTGCCGAGAGCTGATCAACGGCAAGATCAAAAGATCGCAGCCTGCGGCAGCTCCTACAGTGATCGTTCCCATGCTCTGCGTGGGAACGCCTCAATGGACGCTCTGCGTCCGCTTTGGGACGCAGAGCGTCCCGGGCTGCATTCCCACGCGGAGCGTGGGAACGATCAACCGGCGGAGTTAGTTACCCGCCAAACTCGCTGGCATGCACACGCCGGTGCCGCCAATCCCGCAGTAGCCCTCAGGATTCTTCGCCAGATACTGCTGGTGATACGTCTCAGCGAAGTACACGGTCGGCGCCTGTTCGATCTCGGTGCTGATTTCGCCCAGGCCTGCCTTCGACAGCTCAGCCTGATAGGTCGCCTTGCTCTTCAGCGCTGCGTCCAGGTGCTCTGGTGAAGTCGCGTAGATCACCGAACGATACTGCGTGCCGATGTCGTTGCCTTGGCGCATGCCCTGCGTCGGGTTGTGCAGTTCCCAGAACATCGCCAGCAGCTCTTCGTAGCTGACTTTGGCCTTGTCATACACCACCAATACCACTTCAGCGTGGCCGGTCAGGCCCGAGCAGACTTCTTCGTAGGTCGGGTTCGGTGTGAAGCCGCCGGCATAACCGACGACCGTGCTGACCACGCCTTCACGCTGCCAGAAGCGCCGCTCGGCGCCCCAGAAGCAGCCCAGACCGAAGATCGCAAAATCGACGTCCTGAAAAAACGGGCCAAGCAACGGGGTTTCTTCGAAGACGAAGTGCTTTTCAGGCAGGGTCATCGCGGTTTCGCGGCCGGGCAGAGCTTGTTCTTTGGTCGGGAGCACGTTTTTGTTCACCAGAATTTCCGAGCGCAGAACCATGATCGTTCCTCTCAGTCAGGTTGTATGTAAAAAGTCAGACCGCCAGTGTGCCCAATGATGCCCGACTTCGCACTATCCAATGCAGGAGCTGCCGAAGGCTCGGGCCGCGATCGGACGATCTTTTGACCTTGTCTTTGAAAAACAGGATCAAAAGATCGCAGCCTGCGGCAGCTCCTACATGAGGGGTGGCGGAGGTTAGAGGCAGAGCGGGCCGCGCGGGTAGCGCTTGAGCGCCTGGATCAGTTCGCCGCCGGGGATCGGTCGGTCGAACAGGTAGCCCTGGCCGACGTCGCAACGGTGGCGGCGCAGGAACGCCAGTTGCTCGGCAGTCTCGATACCTTCGGCCACAACTTTGAGCTTGAGGTTGTGCGCCATGGCGATCACCGCTGAGGTGATTTCCATGTCGTCCTGGTTGTCGGGGATTTCGTGGATGAAGCTGCGATCGATCTTGATGATGTCGATCGGGAATTTCTTCAGATAGCTGAGCGACGAGTAACCGGTGCCGAAGTCGTCCATGGCCAGCGTCAGCCCGAGACGCTTGAGCTGATCGAGCTGCAAGTGGGTGTCTTCGGTGGCTTCCAGCAGCAGGCCTTCGGTCAGTTCCAGTTCGAGCAGGTGGGCCGGCAGCGCTTCTTCCTTGAGGATGTTGGCGATGGACGCCACCAGATCAGGATCGGAGAACTGCTTCGGCGACAGGTTGATCGCCACTTGCAGATTGCCCATACCGGCGGCGGTGAGCGATTTGCTCATGCGACAGGCCTGACGCGCAATCCACTTGCCGATCGGAATGATCAGGCCGGTTTCTTCCGCCACGCTGATGAATTGATCCGGGCGAATCATCCCGCGCTCCGGGTGGTTCCAGCGCAACAGTGCTTCCATCCCCAGCAAACGACCGCTGCGCAGGCATAGCTTCGGCTGATAGAACACATCCAGCTCATTCTGCGTCAGCGCGCGGCGCAGATTGTTCTCGACGAACAGTTTGTAGCTGGCCTCGGCGTTCAGCGCCTCGGTGAAGACTTGTACTTGATGCTTGCCGTTGGCCTTGGCCTTGTGCAGCGCCAGACCGGCGTTACGCATCAGGGTTTGCGGATCACGACCGTGCAGCGGCGCGCAGGCCAGGCCCACGGAGCCGGTGACGCTGATCAACTGGTTGTCGACGAACATCGGCTTGTCGAGGGTCGCCAGCAACTGGTTGGCGATTTTCTGGCCAGTCGCAAGGTCGGTCTCGTCGAGTAGCACGGCAAATTCGTTACTGGCGAAACGTGCGAGGCTGCCACTCGGGCTCAGGCTGTTGCGCAGACGCCGGGCCAGACTGATCAGCAGCTTGTCGCCGGTCTGGTGGCCGAGGCTGTCGTTGATCCGCTTGAAGTTGTCGATGTCGACCAGCAACAGGCTGATCGGGGTATCGCTATCCCGGGCGAAGCGTTCGTCCAGGTTACGGATAAACGCCGGGCGGTTACCGAGGTTGGTCAGGTTGTCGGTGTACGCCAGACGCTCGATGCGCTGCTGCGCCAGTTTGGTCTGGGTGATGTCTTCGTAGATGCCGATGTAGTGCGTCAGCTCACGGTTGTCGCCGTAGACCTTGGAGATCGACAACTGGCCCCAGTACGGTTCGAGGTTCTTGCGCCGGCTTTTGAATTCGCCCTGCCAACTGTTGCTCTTGGCCAGCGCGGAAGGCGCGTCGAATAGCAGCTCGCTGAGGTTTTCCAGGGCCGGTAGCTCGGACAGGCGCTGGCCGTGGACTTCTTCGGTGGTGTACTGGGTGATGGCGGTGAAGCTTGGGTTGACGTATTCGACCACGCCGTCGCAATTGACCAGCAAAAACGCGTTGGCGCTTTGCTCGACCGCCCGCTGGAACAGGTGCAGGGCGCTGGTGGCAGTGCGGCGGTTGTGGTTGTTGATGACTTGCGCGAACTGGTCGGCGAGCTCACCGGCAAAGGCGATTTCATCCGACTGCCAGGCACGGGTCATGCCTGTCTGCTCCAGACACAGCACGCCGACGACCTGGCCGTCGACACGGATGCTGGCATCGAGCATTGCGTTGACGTCCCGCGGGCGCAGCGCCTCGGCCATCTCGCGGGTGCGCGGGTCACGCATGGCATTGTGTGCGTCGATGGCGCGGCTGCTGTGCAACGCTTCCATGTAGTCAGGGAAGGTACTGACGTCGATCACGTCCGGCAGGATGTATTCCTGCGTCGTGCGGTGATACGCGGAGATCGGTACCAGTTGCTGGCCTTCGAGGTTCCACAGGCTGGCGCAGTCGATTTCATAGATATCGCAGGCGCAGCGGGTAATCAGTTCGGCGGCTTCCTGCAACGAGTTGTGCGTGCTGTAGCGCTGACGCGCGAGCAACAGAATCAAGTCCTGTTGGGCACGTACGCGTTCGAGGTGTTGCAGTTGTTCCTGCTGGGCGCGCTGGTTCAGTTCGAGGGCGATTTGCAGGCGCGAGTTCTGGGTCTCCAGATCGACCGAAGGCTGTAGCGGCTCTTCGGCGAACACGTCATCGACCGCCAGCAGGTAGCCGCGCAGCAGATGACGGTTGTGTTGTTTGTAGGCTTCGCCAAGTTCGAGGATGCTTAGCGCCCCGGCCGCAGTGTGCAGGGTATAGCGCACCAGATAATGTGGGCTGGCGGCCAGTTGTTGCTGGATCGCGTCATGCAGTTGATAGCGCGCTTCGGGCTCCATCAGGCTGGCGTAGGGTGAACCGACCAGAGCGCACAGCTCGACAGCCGGTTGACCGAATTGGCGTTCGCAGTTGGGATCGAGGAACAACATTGCCCAACTGGCTTCATTCAAGCGCTCGAAACGCAGCATGCCGAGCCGCGAGGGCACAGGCAACTGCGTCACTACCTCGGCCGCCATACGGCTGGCAGCATCGGGTTGGCTCTTCATGAAGGGAACTCGCTTGAAATATGCTGAACGCGGGGGCTCTCGCCCTCTTTAACGTTGCCTGCGGCAAGGTTGCATCATTGCGGCACTGACTGACAAGAGAGATGAAGGCCAAGTGCTATAAGAATGTGTCGGCTGCGTTGATCATTTCTCCAGCATGGGGGTGAAAAGAGCCAAACTTCGCAGCCTGCGGCAGCCCCTGCAGGGCAACGCGAGCAATGCAGGAGCTGCCGAAGGCTGCGATCTTTATCGCTTAGCGCAGTTTTATGGTGACCGACTGAAGTGGCTTGCCATCGCGATCATGGTAATTGATCAAAATATGATCACTCTCGACCAGCATATGAGCGAAGTTGTCCTGGCTGATGACTTCACTGGTCAATTCATGCACATAGTCACCCGCCGCCGTGCGCGCAAGGGGCTGATCGAGGACAAACGTTGACGCCTTGGCATACGGCAGCAGCTTGCTGTTGCACAGCGGCGAAGACACCACGGTGTGGATTTCGAAATCGGCATCCTCGCGATGGCGCAGGCGCGCAGTCAGCGAGCCGTGCACATCGCCGGAAACGATCACTACATTGTTTATCTTGTGCGTGCGCACGGTTTCCAGCAGCCGCAGTCGCTGCTCGGCAAAGCCTTGCCAGGCATCGTCGCCATTCGCCTGGCGATCCGGGAAGAACATCACGCTGGTGACGACAAACTTGACCCGCGCCTTGCTGTTGATCAGCCATTGGCATAAGGCATGTTCCTGAGCTTCATCGAAGATGCGGCGCTCAGCGCTCGACAGATCGCGTCGGCTGCGAGTGTCGGTGACAAACCATTCGATATCGGCATCGCTGAATTGATACCAGTAATGCTTGAGTGAAGCATGATCAAGTTGTCCGTTAGTTGTCAGTGCATAAGCCGGACTATGGCTGGCCTGGTATAACTCGTATGCCGCCATGGCGTTGCGATATAACTCTTCATCTGAAGTTTCGGCATTCGCCGGCCAGTTATCTTCGATTTCATGATCATCAAGTATCATGTAAGTCGATGTACCCGACATTAGTCGTTTTATGCCCGGCTGTGAAAAGGCTGCGCGGTATTTGACGAGGATGTCTTTATAACTTCGATCGGGGGCGATGCGGTTCAGGTCATCGACATAAATCTGGTCGCCGGTCATGACGGTAGCGCTGATTGGCGGTTGCTGGCCTTCGATCAACTGGTTGATCGACGTAAAGATCCGGTCCCCCAGTAATGGCAGTACCGGCACGCCTGCCGTCAGGCGCAGATAGCGGCAGGAGCCGAGAATATAAGCGTGTGGCCGCAAGGGCTGGCTGCTGCGGGTACGCAAGCGATAAATCTCCCGCGGCCATTGCAGCGGCAATTCTGCGACGCTGTCCACGGTGTGGACCGGGCTCATCGGGCTGAACCAGCCGGTTTGAAATTCATACTCGGTATCCTCCAGCAAGTCCTGCAGGATGAATACTTCACACATGTCGCGTAGTTCGCCAAGTCTGCAGAACAGGGTGTTTGACCATGCTTGTGAGTTGCTCGGCCGATAACGCAGTCCGGCAAATACTTGTAGATTCTTTTGATATTCACCACGGACGAATATGCGTGCGTGGTTAGTTGTGCTGTGGCCAATAATGGGGCCGATCGTAGATTTTAACATATTCGAGTCCATTCGAATGAGTGAAGGAAAGCGCATGCGCTGCGCAAAAGTTGATGCCCTGACTTTGTTGTCGCAAGACTAGTTGCCGACAGAATAAAAATATCGGTGTGAAGTGGATTCAGGTCGTAGCCGATCTCAACGGGCTTTGTAGGAAAAGTACCAGTTGATAAAACTCAGGCAAAAAAAGCCCCGCCAAATTGACGGGGTTGAGGTGCGAGCGTGTGGCGCTCGAAAACGTGAAACACAAGCGGCCCGCCGTTACCGGAGGGCCGCCTGGGATTACAGCAGGATGGTGCGGATGTCCGCCAGCAGGCTGCCCAGACGCTGGGTGAAGCGTGCGGCAGCAGCGCCGTTGATCACACGGTGATCGTAGGACAACGACAGCGGCAGCATCAGTTTCGGCTGGAAGGCTTTGCCGTCCCAGACTGGCTGGATGGTTGCCTTGGAAACACCGAGGATCGCCACTTCCGGCGCGTTGACGATCGGCGTGAAGCCGGTGCCGCCAATGTGGCCGAGGCTGGAAATGGTGAAGCAGGCACCTTGCATGTCGTCAGCGGTAAGCTTCTTGTCGCGGGCCTTGGCGGCCAGCGCAGCGGCTTCGGCTGCCAGTTGCAGCAGGCTCTTCTGGTCGACGTTCTTGATGACCGGTACCAGCAGGCCATCCGGGGTGTCGACGGCGAAGCCGATGTTGACGTATTTCTTGCGGATGATCGCTTTGCCGCTTGGCGCCAGCGAACTGTTGAAGTCCGGCAGTTCCTTGAGCATGTGCGCGCACGACTTGAGCAGCAGCGGCAGGATGGTCAGCTTGACGCCAGCCTTCTCTGCAACAGCTTTCTGCGCAACGCGGAAGGCTTCCAGCTCGGTGATATCAGCCGAATCGAACTGAGTCACGTGCGGGATGTTCAGCCAGCTGCGGTGCAGGCTGGACGCGCCGATCTGCATCAGGCGAGTCATCGGCACTTCTTCGATTTCGCCGAAACGGCTGAAATCGACGACCGGAATCGGCGGGATGCCCGCGCCACCGGTTGCGCCAGCAGCAGCGGCCGGTGCTTCCTTGGCCTTCTGCATCATCGCTTTGACGTAAACCTGCACGTCTTCTTTCAGGATACGACCGTGCGGGCCGCTGGCGCCGACAGCGTTCAGCTCGACGCCGAACTCACGGGCCAGTTGACGCACGGCTGGGCCGGCATGAACTTTCGCACCAGGCTTGGCCGGCGCGGCGGCTGGAGCGGCAGCAGGTGCAGGCGCAGCGGCAGCCGGAGCAGCAGCGGCAGGAGCACTTGGAGCAGCGGCGGCGGCAGCTGGCGCCGGGGCAGCAGCAGGGGCTGCGCCTTTGACTTTCAGCTTCAGAATCAGGTCGCCGGTACCGACTTCGTCATCCAGCTTGATGGAAACGCTTTCCACCACGCCAGCGGCAGGCGATGGAATTTCCATGCTCGCCTTGTCGGATTCCAGAGTGATCAGCGACTGGTCGGCTTCAACGCTGTCGCCAGCCTTGACCAACACTTCGATGATCTTGGCTTTGCCCGACGAACCGATGTCCGGAACGTGGATGTCCTGAACGCTGTCAGCAACCGGAGCTGCTGGCGCGGCTGCCGGAGCAGGCGCTGCGGCAGCGGCCGGAGCAGCAGCCTGAGCCGGAGCGGCAGCAGCAGGGGCCGCAGCACCCGCCACTTCCAGATCCAGAATCAGGTCGCCAGTGCCGACTTCGTCGTTGAGCTTGACGCTGATGGCCTTGACCACGCCAGCGGCAGGCGACGGGATTTCCATGCTCGCCTTGTCGGATTCCAGAGTGATCAACGATTGATCAGCCTCGACGGTATCGCCGACCTTGACCTGGATTTCGATGATCTGCGCCTTGCCCGACGAACCGATGTCCGGCACGTGCACTTGCTGAACCGAAGCGGCAGCAGGGGCAGCGGCAGGCGCGGCAGCAGCAGGAGCGGCGGCCGGTTTTTCTTCAGCCTTTTTAGCCGGTGCAGCAGCCGGAGCAGGGGCCGCTTCAGCGGCGCCCTCGACTTCCAGCTCAAGCAGTTCGTCGCCTTCTTTCAGACGGTCGCCCAGCTTCACTTTCAGGCTTTTGATGACGCCGGCTTTCGGGGCCGGCACTTCCATGCTGGCCTTGTCCGATTCCAGGGTCAGGATGCTCTGGTCGGCTTCGATAAGGTCGTCGACCTTCACAAACAGTTCAATTACTTCACCTTCACCGCTGCCGATGTCAGGTACGCGAATGAGTTCGCTCACAAAATGTCTCCTCAGCAGTCCAGTGGGTTGCGTTTTTCCGGGTCGATGCCGAACTTGGTGATGGCTTCAGCCACAACCTTAGGTTCGATATCACCACGGTCAGCCAATGCTTCCAGGGCTGCCAACACCACGAAATGACGGTCGACTTCGAAGAAATGACGCAGTTTTT
>Ga0160444_100500_pt1 | contig 16742 bp, 13 predicted proteins | sample HID1972K_E1MG_FD_108232 | JGI IMG/M metagenome (GOLD analysis project Ga0160444, IMG submission 108232) | Enriched pill bug-associated microbial communities from UW Madison campus, WI, USA - HID1972K_E1 MG | ecosystem: Host-associated > Arthropoda: Insects > Digestive system > Unclassified ... | reverse complement strand
TTGGCGGTACCAGCGTTGCTGACTTCGACTCTATGAATCGTAGTGCCGGTATTGTTCTTGCAGATGACCACGTTCGTCTGGTCGTTTTATCTGCCTCCGCAGGGGTTACAAATCTATTAGTCGAACTTTCTGAAGGGCTGGAAAGTCACGAGCGGATGGATAAAATCGATACCCTTCGCGCTATCCAGCACAACATTATTTCCCGCCTGAAATCACCGTCGGTTATTGGTAAGGAAATCGACCAACTCCTTGAAAATATTACCCGTCTTGCCGAAGTGGCATCGATAACGCCGTCTTCCGCGCTGAGTGATGACCTGGTCAGCCATGGCGAGATAATGTCGAGTCTGTTATTTGCCGAAGTGCTTCGTGAACGTGAAGCCCGGGTTGAATGGTTTGATGCACGCAAAGTCATTCGAACTACCCCCCTTTACGGCTGTGCCGAACCCCATCTCAACCTTGTCGAAAAACAAGCTGAAACCCATCTACGCCCACGCCTTGAACAGGCAATAGTCGTCACGCAGGGATTTATCGGCAGTGATGAAAATGGGCGTACGACGACACTTGGCCGGGGTGGCAGCGACTACACCGCCTCCCTGCTTGGGGAAGCATTGCACGCCGCGCGAATCGATATCTGGACTGATGTGGCCGGGATCTACACCACCGATCCTCGCATTGTGGCGCAGGCCCAACGTATCGACCATATCTCCTTTGCCGAAGCCAGCAATATGGCCGCTTTTGGTGCGAAAGTGCTCCACCCAGCGACTCTGTTACCGGCAATGCGGAAAAATATCCCGGTATTTATCGGTTCCAGCAAAAATACCGCTGCCGGTGGAACGCTGGTTCGCCGTGAGACGGAAGCCCCTCCGCTTTATCGTGCCATTGCCGTTCGGCGCAAGCAGACCCTGCTGAAATTGCACAGCCTGAACACGCAACCGACACACATGTTTTTTGCCAAAATGTTCGCCATTCTGGCCGAGCATCAGGTTGATGTGGAGTTAGTTACCACTACCGAACAAAGTATCGCGTTGGCCCTGAACGGCACGGGTTGCACGTCAGGAAACGATAATAGCCTGCCCACCGCGCTACTGACCGCCCTCTCTTCGCATTGCCGGGTTGAGAGTGAAACCGGATTGGCGCTGGTAACACTGATTGGCAATCAGCTCCATAGCAGCGTCGGCGTGTGCCGGGATGTATTTTTCGAGTTGGAAAAGTCTTGTGTGCGCATGATTTGCCATGGCGCAGCGAATGACATTTTGTGTTTCCTGCTGCCAGATGACGTCGCCGATGACACGATCTCTGCGCTACACCGTCGGTTATTTGAGTAAGCCAGAAGGGGGCGTGCACACGCCCCTATTTAACTCTGTACCAGCTTGAGTCATTGCCCCTGCAGCCATCTTGTTGACCACTTAGCTTTGCGTTCATCAGCTACCCTCCTTTAAACCTCCAAGAATCTTTCTTCATTATTTTTTCGTTATATCAATCCGTTAATCTGCTCTTTAGTGAATCTAAAAATATCTGTAAGTAAGGATAATTTCCATACATACCATATGTATTAATAATGATTTTATGTCGATACATTCAGCTAGTCGATAAAATCTATTTATATAATTCTCTTGCTAATTCTTAAGGTTATTCAGTGAAAACAAACATTCTGGTAACGCTTACACTTATTGCGTCTGCGATCGGTTCTTCTTATGCAGCGGAAACAGCCACGCTGAAAGTTAAAGGTACTTTAACCAATGCGGCTTGTACGCCCACGCTTAGTAATGGAGGCACGATCGATTACGGTACCCTGCACCTTGGCGAACTCAGTGCGACTAACGTCAATCAATTGGGCGCTCGCGATATTAGGCTGACCATTAACTGTGATTCGTCGACAAAGGTCGCCTTTACGTCAACAGACGATCGCCAGGACAGCGATGCACATGTCGAGGTTGCCAGTCCCTATGACCCTTCATCGATGGTTCCTGTTGATGACGATAGCACCTTTGGACTCGGTAAAACGGCTGGCGGAGTGAGTATTGGGTCTTATGTTGTCGTGGCCGATATCGACAGTGCATCGGCCGATGGCTCAGCTGCGCCAATCATCTACAAACCAACAGACAAGCTAAATGACGACGGCGTTGCATGGACGCATCTCACCTCACTTTATAGCTTGCCGCTCCAGGACAAAAATGAGGGAAATATGACTGTTGGAGATCAGTCTTTTGTACCGATTGCCTTCAAAACGGCAACCTTCTATCTAAAAGTATCAGCGGCCATTCAGCCGACTGAAACACTGGCGATTACAGATGTTACCGATCTGGATGGTCAGGCAACTATCAGCCTGGTTTATCTATGATTTAAGATATGTCCAGTTCTTTCAAAGCATTACCAAATGCGTTAGAAATGCTACATATCGATTTTAGTTTTAATAATGTCACTAAAGACCCTTTGACAGGATAATGAGTTCGCTCGAAAGATACATTCTGTCTATGGGATGTTATCTACTTCTCTATGATTAATTCGGTAGGCTTTTTAATGAAGAAAATAATACTGGCCAGTGTGCTTGCGGCTGCCACCTGTTCGTCTTATGCAGCAGAAACAGCAACGATGAAAGTACAAGGTGTATTAACCAACTCAAGTTGTACACCCACGCTCAGTAATGGTGGAACAGTAGACTTCGGTACTTTTCACCTTGGTGATTTAAGTGCGTCAGAAGTAAACCAACTGGGTAAAAAAGATATTACGCTGACGATCAACTGCACAGCCCCTTCCAAGGTTTCATGGAATACACTTGATGATCGCAGAGATTCTCTTAAAGAACTTCGCATCACTAACGCTTTCGCAAATGGTAGCGATGCCACGTCATATATCAATGAGTTCGGTATCGGTAAAACAGCGGAAAACGTCAGTATGGGGGCGTACAGCATCGGTATTAATCCCGCCGCAGTGACGGGTGACGGCCAACCTAAAACCCTGGTGGCCCGGAGCGGAGATGGTATGTACTGGAATGAAAGTACAGGTCAGACCGGTGCTGCAGGCCCGGACGATGGATGGTTGAGAAACTTTACGATTACTGATCCCGGTAAAATTAATCCGTGTGCCTTTACCGAAGCGGTATTCCCGCTCACGATTGCTGCCGCTATCGATTCAACCACTAATCTGGGTATTACTGATACAACCCAACTGGATGGCCAGACAACGATCAGTCTTGTTTATCTTTAAATATCGATATCTCGTTATTGTTAATATTCACTCTTAAAGGTTTTTCAATGAAAAAATATATTCTGGCCTGCGCAGTCGCAGCCGCCACCTGCTCATCTTATGCCGCAGATACCGCTACACTGAAAGTAAAAGGTGTATTAACTAATGCGGCTTGTACACCTACCCTCGCTAATGGTGGAGTTGTAGATTTTGGCGCGATTCATCTCGGCGAATTAAGTGCGACTGGCACTAATCAGTTGGGAACAAAAAGTATTACGTTAAATATTATTTGTGATAGCCCGACCAAAGTCGCATGGACCACTGTCGATGACCGTAACGACTCAGTTGAAAATCTGCAAATTGCTGCGGCTTATGCGGATGGTTCAGATTCAAGTTCTGTGTCCAGTCAGTTTGGTTTAGGTAAAACAGGCGAAGGAAAAAATATTGGGGCTTACGCCGTTGCTGTGGACATAGCGGGAGTATCTGTGGGCGGCACAAATAAAGATACGGTAATACGTAACCTGAGTAATGGTACTGAGTGGAGCAAGTCGACAGATGGCGCCATTCTAAACGGTACGACAGGCTATGCTCGCGATATTACCGTCGCAGATGCAGGCACCACTGACCCGATAGCCTTTAGCCAGGCCGTTTTCCCACTGAAGGTTACTGCCGCTATTGATTCTACCGATAATCTGGCCATCACCGATGATACCAATCTTGATGGACAAGCTACGATTAGTCTGGTTTATCTCTAATTATTACTTGTTTAAAAATATCAAGGAGGAGTGTACCCCCTCCTTGTTTATCTAAATGACATCAGGCAGTAAATAACGTAATAAATACCGCACGGATTGGCGGTGAGTCTTTATTTCTCTGAAGCAAAAGCAGCAAAATATTTTATATCGCCAATCTGAAGCTGTCTAATAATGGGGCTTCAGTAACCACAATTACGCCCAATAAATGGGTTACGATTACAGGAACCACTGAACATGTTTTTCCAGTCATATAAATATCGTATTTTATTTACCCTTCCGCTGTTATTTGCAGCCGTAAGTTCATTTCAGGTTAAGGCTGCAGGTCTGGTGCCAGAAACATCTTTATTGATGATTGAGGAATCAGATATGGGCGGTACGATAAACCTGACCAATACAGACACGCAACCCAACCTGCTCTACACCACCATTACCGACCTGCCGGACGATAAAGGCACGCATCTGGTGGTGACACAGCCGGTGGTACGTGTTGAAGCCGGTCAAATGCAACAATTACGCTTTATTTTGCGTACCGACGCCCCGCTGACAACCGAGCATTTAAAACGCGTGGTGTTCGAAGGTATTCCACCGAAAGATCCATCGAAAAAAATGAAGATCGGTTTTAACCTGCGTCAGGATATTCCGGTACTCATTCACCCTAAAAATCTGCCCGTCGTTAAAGATGCCTGGAAACTGCTGACCTGGTCTACCGTCGGTAACACCCTGACGGTGAAAAACCCTAGCCCTTATGTCGTGCGTTTATCGCAAGGTGTAACAACGCTGCCTTCCGGCGCGAAAGGCTTACTGTCTAAAACCTATGTATTGCCCGGTGAAACACTCACTACCACGCTGAACAAAGCATCAGGGGCTGACAGCCAGTTGAAATTTACCCCTGCCAGCCGCTACGGGATTGATGTACCGAGCTTTACCGCGCCGTTGAATCAGTAATTGCCCCTTTAACCGACCATTCTGGAAATCGTTAATGTTCAAGCTCTCCGCCGCGGCCTGTGCTATCCGCACTCTGCTACGAATCTCTTTGCCTGTACTTGTGGTTTTCAGCAGTACAGCGCAGGCCCGGGAATATACGTTTGATGCAGAGATCCTCAAGCAACGCGGCGTGGACTCGAGCGTCAATGCTCACTTCGCGAAGGAAGCAAAATTCCTGCCCGGCTTACACTCGGTTTCGCTTAATGTTAACGGTAAGGATAAAGGCACGTTGGCCGTACGTTTTGGGCCTGAAGGCGAAGTCTGTGTCGATAATGATTTTCTGTCAGCGGCTGGCCTGTTACCGATAAAAGATCCTGCCCCGCAGGATTGTCACAATTATCGCCAGGATTACCCCAGCGCTATCATCACGCCGATGCCAAACACGGAAAGTCTGCAATTAGTGGTACCCAGTGAAGCATTAGATAGCAATCTCAATGCGATGCCCGCGAATGTGCAGCACGGCGGGACGGCGGCGTTGCTCAATTACAACCTGTTTGCGACCAACAGCCGCTACGATGGCGGTAGCTCCGAATACCGTCAGGCGTCACTTGAGGCCGGAGTGAATTTCTCCGACTGGTTGTTGCGCAGTAATTATATGGTGACCGACAACGACGGCAAAATCAGCGCTAACAGCCTGTACACCTATGTGGCGCATACGTTTGTCGACCAGAAAATGCAACTTCAGGCAGGCCAGGTGAATGCGGTCTCCGGCCTGTTTAGCGGTGCGCCTATTAACGGTATTCAGCTGACCCCGGCAAGCGCGCTCATCGCGGGTGATTCGGGTATCACCGTCTCGGGGATAGCGCGCGGCGCACAGGCGCGTGTCGAAGTCCGTCAAACCGGGCAGTTAATTTATTCCACACTGGTTCCGGCCGGGCCTTTTAGTCTTGATAACGTGCCGATCATCCGGACGAATACTGACCTGGACATTACAGTGGTGGAAGCTGACGGTTCCTCAAATCACTTTGTCATCCCTTCCTCTACGTTGAAGGCTAAGCGTCTTTCTCGTCCGCAGGGTTTATCCATGTCGCTAGGACAGGTTCGCGACGTCGATACTGATTACGATAAACCCCTGGTGGCGAATATTTCTGATGGCTGGCGGCTTAGCCCGAACTTTACCCTCTCGGCATCGGGTGTGCTGGCAGCGGATTACCAGGCTGCCGGCGCTGAACTTGACTATCTCCCCGTTGATAACTGGATGATTGGCACTAGCGTGCTGGCCAGTAAAGAGTCCTTTGGCGAGGCGACGAATGGCGTAAAAAGCGAGCTGACGACCAGCTATTCGCCAGTGTCGTCGCTGTCGATTTCGCTTTCAGGGGCAAAATACAGTGAAGATTATCGTGAACTTACCGATGCCTTAGATGACGATTACACCAGTTATGACAGCAGTTATGGCGCGGGGATTAGCTGGAGTAGTCACATTTTAGGGACCTTTTCCTTCGGCTATAGCCTGAACAAGGCATCCGGTGATAATTCAGATTCTCGTTACGTGAATGCTTCGTGGGGCAAAACGTTCAAGTACGCCTCTGTACAGGTGAACTGGCAAAGCCAGGTGGGCAGTACTGATGAGAACGATAAAGATGAAGACCTGGTGTATGTCAACGTCAGTATCCCATTCGGCTCGCAGAGTATCAGTACGCACTACCGCCAACAGGGTGATGACAGCTCTGCGGGGGTTTCAACCAGCGGCTCGGTCACTCAGAACACGGCATATACCATCTCCGTTGACCGCGATCTTGAAGATCAAAGCGATAATTTCAACGGCAACATCAATACAAATCTTCACTACACACAGCTGAGTGTTGGTGCGGGTGGAGATACGAATCATCAACGCAACTTTAACGCGACTTTAAGCGGCGGCGTGGTGGCACATGATCACGGCGTCACCTTCTCACCCTACAGCGTAAAAGATACGTTTGCCATTGCCCGTTTGAGCGAACCCGTTAGCGGGATTGAAATGTCCACTCCGCAGGGAACAGTCTGGACCGATGCCTGGGGCCAGGCGGTGGTGCCGGGGATGCCACTGTACCGGAATGCTCGTATTGAAATTAACGCCAACTCTCTGCCGCAAAGTATGGATCTGACCAACGGAACCAAAATGATCGCCGCGGGGCACGGTTCTGTCAGCAAGCTTGGTTTCAAGGTAATGAATTCGCGCCGGGTGATGATCGATGCAAAACGCACTGACGGCACATCGCTCAGGAAAGGCAGCAGCATCGTTGATGAGAAAGGCAATTATATTGTGACCGTGGTCGATGATGGTCATGTCTTCATTAATGACATTGAAGGTCTAAGCGTGCTTTACGCCACAGATGACGACGGAAAACGTCTTTGCCAGTTGCACTGGAAGCTGGCCGATAAGCAAGACAAAGAAGCATTTTACGAACAAACTGAGGGCGTATGCCGATGAGAACACTTTCCCGATTCAGATTCTTTGCCACTGTGATGCTGGTATTAAGCATATTTACCATCGTCCGCCCTTCATTCGCTGACGATGACTGTCAGATAACCTTGTCCCAGGCGACGGTTGATCTACGAACTTTGCGTAAAGAAGAGGCGATTAAGTCAGCTCAGGGCTGGAATAAAATGTCAGAAAAGGATGTCAATGTGAGTGTATTCTGCCCTTCCTCTCGTCAAATGGCGGTATTTTTCGGCGGCGCGGCTGGTGAACAAGGGCGCTTTAAATTTGGCACCCAAAGCGGTGTTGCCATGAATATCAGCCAGCTCACTCTGGATGGTCAACACTATTCGATTGCAAAAACCACCAACCCGGGCAGTTTTTTGCCCGACGGCAGCGGTGCTGAATCGCAGTTGATACATAATCATCAAGGCATCATGCCCATTACAGGCAATACCGTAGCGCGGGGTCAACAACTCAACTTTACGTTAACCGTCACACCCCTTCTCAAAGATGGTGAATTTCAGGTGACCGACAGAACCACGATTACGAATGAAATATCCATGGCCGTTATCGATCAGTAATGCATTTTACCGACTAAAAAAACGCTTATCCGACACGGATTAATTATAAACGCCTATACTTGCTAAAATGTAGCCGTAATTTATGAATCCATTTCAGCAGAGTGAAGGTGGGCACTTTATGAACAGAAATAAAAAAATAATTGGGCAAAATATCTCCCTGCCGAAATTTGATCTCAATTTATTGACATTATTTAAGCTAGTCTACTTCCATAAAAGTGTATCCAAAGCGGCCGACCTTCTAGATATTTCAGCCTCTGCGGTCAGTCAGAGCTTAAGGCGGCTACGCGTACATTTTGACGATCCATTGTTCGTTAGGCATGGCGCAGGTATAGAAGCAACAACCTTTGCGACCCGAATTTATGAAGAGCTTCAGAAGCCCTATGATGATCTCCTTATAAAATTACAGGACCTCTCCCCTACGCGAATGCAAGCACAAATTAACATATCATGCTCGCCCTATTTGTCACTGATAATAATGGGGCCGTTAACAACAATAATTAATCGAACATCACCAGAATGTAATATCTTTCACATGATCGATGATAATTTCTCAGAAAAAAATGATGAAGCTCTCACCTATCGAACAATGGATATTATTTTCGATATACATCCGTATTATAATTTATCCAGAGTTTCTACGGTCATTGCTCAAGACGAACTGGTATTTATATGCGCAAAAGATCATCCCCGGATGAAAGGTATCGTCAGTCGGGAGGATTTGTGGGCAGAAAATTTCACCCTGCTTGGGACAGATAAAGCTGCCGTCGCTAAGCAACAAAATGAACACACCAATATTTTAGGCGCTGAGAGAAATATAAAATTTTCAGCCGGGTCTAGTTTTGCGGCCATCGCCATGATTTGTGCATCAGAAACCGTAGGGATCATGACTCGTCGCCTGGTGGATATGTTTACGCATAACTTCCAGATTCGTGTGATTGAAACGGATGTAAAACTCCCCTCGATGCCCATCTATATGATATATAATAAGACAGCGCTAAAAAATGAATTACTCTCATCAGTAATTAGGGCGATGGAAAATGAATATCCCAATATAGACCAAAAAAATCAGTCATCATAAATCTTGAATTGTGGCTACCGACGGGGGAAAGAATAAGCCACATAATACCAACAGCCCTCTCAAAGCCCCCTTCGTCATTTTATTTTAGCATTGAAATATGTCAAAAAAAGATATTAAGTATCATCGTATCGCAACGAATCTAAAAGCTCATCAAAATCTGCTCCACTACATTAGCAAAGAATTTATTATGTAAGGCACTCTTATTATAAATCATATATATATTGACTTCTGGATGAGGAAGGTCAGTTTCTATCTTTCGTATAGCACTTGTTTTTTCAATTTTATTATAGAGAGACAGAGGTATAAAACCGATGAGCTCAGAATGTTCAATAACAGAAACAATGGAAAAACTGGATGGTGAAACAAAACCAATGTTTCTGGCTCTCCCCAATGCTTCATCGATTTTTTTTTGCCAACCAATTACGTCACTATTATCACTATCAAGTAGTGTAAATGATTCTTTACTGGCCTGCTCTGCCGTAAGGAAATCGCCAATGCGAGGATGAGACCTGGAACAAATGAGCACTGACTGGTCACTGAAAAGTAATTTTGATTCTCGCGTAGAGCTATTGTGCGCATGAATATCAAAAGCAATATCTGCTTTTCGGTAGGTCAATAGATCATCAATCGTGGTGGCAGAATTATCATTGATAGAATGAATTAATCGGCATGTTGGTTCACTATTAGTTATTATATTAAATATATTACCAAGGATTAATGTTGACAAAAATGGTGAGCAGTTGATAACGAGCTGTTTTTTACTATAAACATGAAGACCCTGGAATTTGGCCAGTAAAATATCATAAGCCTCGTATAACTCTTCATGGATACTGTAAGCGAGTGTGGACGGTTCCAGATGCGAGCCATGCCGAATAAAAAGAGGATCAGAAAAATAGCCCCGTAATCTATTTAACGCCTGGCTAACTGCTGAAGGGGTTATGTGTAACTGCTTCGCCGCCTGCGTAACGCTTCCATAAATGAATACAGCTTCAAAAACTGTCAGAAGGTTGAGATCAAAACCATTAATTGCCTGAAATCGCTCAGTTAACTGATTCTTTTTCATGATGAATGTTATAACTCCAAGGAATGTGCCATTAGGCGAAGATGTAATATCCACAACCGCAATTCAGCAAACTGAATAACTCATGTAGAGTCAGGGCCTATCATATTGTATGTGCTAATAGGATAATAATAGCCTATCTGCCCCAACATGTTTAATTAATTTTAATCATATAAGATGATTTTTTTTGCTTTTAGGAGTTTCTAACTAATGGAGAGTATATCGATGTTTAAAAAATCACTGCTTGTAATGAGTCTGACTGCTTTTATTTGCGTGCCCGCTCTTGCGGCTGATAGTCAGGGGGCGGGTAAAATCACTTTTAAAGGTCAGGTCATTGATTCACCTTGTTCAATAGCCCCAGGAGATGAAGATTTAACGGTTAATCTTGGTGAAGTTGCTACAACAGTGCTTAACAGCGGTGATAAGCAATCTTTAGCAGAAGATTTTACTATTCATCTTCAGGATTGCATTCTTACTGATGCTGAAGGCACGGCGACAGATAAAGTAAAAATTACTTTCACTTCATCAGATGATACCAGTGGAACAAATTTACTGAAAAACACCTTTGAAGGAAACATTGGCGGTGCAACGGGCGTAGGTGTACGCCTTCTGGACGAGCAGAACCAAACTATTGCATTGAACACTGCTCTGAACATTAACTTCCCCGATCAAAATAGCTATCAGGAGCTTAACTTTAAAGCGCGTATGGAAGCAATTGATGGTGAAACTGCAACACCAGGTAACCTAAATGCTCAAGTCAATTACATCCTTGACTATAAATAATATTCAATAAGAAATCCTTTCAATTTTCAGGGTCGACTTTTCTTTCAGAGTCGACTCTTTAATCCGTTATTTTCACTTGTTTTTTCAAGAAACTATGCATCAATATACTAAATACGCTAACTTCCAGGCTGGGTGTCTTAGATTCATGATTAAGAACACGGTGAGAATAATATTTTTCTCATCTATGGTCATTGCCCCAGCCATTGCAGTTGAATTTAATACCAACGTTATTGATGTTGAAGACAGACAAAACATTGATGTAAGCCAGTTTGAGAAAAAAGGTTATGTTACGCCAGGTGAGTATTTGGTTCATATTAAAGTTAATACCAATACACTGCCGGAGCCTGCATTAGTCAACTGGTTAAAAATTGACAGCGACAAGACATCACGTATTTGTATGACATCTGAATTAGTCAAAATGCTAGGGTTAACTGAAGATTTTACAAAAGATCTTAAGACCTGGCAACAAGGTCAATGTCTCTCATTTGAAAATAAACCTGAGGTGATATTTGTTTTAAACAAAGCTGATATGGTTTTAACCATCACCGTTCCGCAGGCATGGTTAAAATATCAGGCAGCTAACTGGACACCACCTGAGTTTTGGGATGACGGTATTGCGGGAGCATTAGTAGATTATAATCTTTATGCCAGTCAATATGATCCACAAGGTACCGACAGCACTCAAAATCTTAGTGCTTACGGTACGCTGGGGTTTAACCTTGGCGCCTGGCGTTTACGATCCGATTATCAGTATGATCAGGACTTTGTTGACGGGAAATCCACCCATAAAGAAGCAGAGCTTTCTCAGACCTATCTTTTCAGACCCTTGCCTGCTCTGGAATCTAAGCTGACATTAGGCCAGTTTGATATTAATTCCGATATTTTTGATTCGTTTCGTTTTACGGGCTCAACGCTTGAAAGCGATGAACGGATGCTCCCGCCGGACTTACAGGGTTACGCACCTCAAATAAGCGGAATAGCCCAGACAAACGCGAAAGTGACGGTGATGCAGAATGACCATGTCATTTATCAAACGACTGTACCGCCGGGCCCATTTACCATCACTGATTTACAGGACACCGTCCAGGGTCAACTGGATGTCACTGTTGAAGAAGAGGACGGCCGTAAAAGTACCTTCCAGGTGGGATCGGCCAGCATTCCTTTCCTGACACGTAAAGGGCAACTGCGTTATAAAGCATCCGTAGGGAAACCAACCACCAATGATCATAATCATGTGGAAGATCCTTTATTCTTTATGGGCGAATTCTCATGGGGATGGTTAAGTAATACCTCGCTCTATGGCGGAACGATAATGACGGGAGACGACTATCAGGCTCTCTCCTCGGGTATTGGTTTCAATTTAAATGCTTTGGGTTCGTTATCTTTTGACGTCACACGTTCAGACGCGCGCCTACAAACAGATGCGCAAAAAACCGGCTATAGCTATCGATTCAACTATGCCAAACGGTTTGAGAGTACCGGCAGCCAGGTCACATTTGCAGGTTATCGTTTTTCCGATGCTGACTATATGAGCATGAGTGAATTTATCAATCAAAATGACGATGATGACAATAATGACGAGAATGAAAAAGAAAGCTATGTATTGTCATTCAGTCAATATTTTGACGCTATCTCAACCAATAGCTATTTAAGTATTACGCGTGACACTTATTGGGATCAGAAAAGTACAACCAGCTATTCAGTATCACTGAGTCGTAGTTTTGAGATCGGTGATTTCAAAGGTATCTCCGCTTCTCTGGCAGCGAGCCGTACACGCTGGGATGGAAAGGATGAAACGCAATATTACGTGTCGATATCTTTACCCCTTAGTCAAAACAGAAGTCTCTCATATAATATGCAACGTAACGCTGATAGCGATTTGTCGCACACGCTTTCTTATTATGATTCGTCTGACAAAAATAATACATGGGGTATATCCGGTGCTGGCGAAAGCAGTGAATGGAGTGAAGGTAAAGCGGCTTTGCGGGGCAACTATCAGCATTACTCACCTTATGGAAGAATGAACATATCCGCCAGCGTGCAGCCGGATAGTTATAACTCTGTGAGTACAAGCTGGAGTGGTTCCGCCACGGCCACAAAATATGGCGCTGCATTCCATAGTAATAACAATGGCAATAATGCGCGTATCATGGTGGACTCTGCTGACATTTCTGATGTTTCACTCAATAACAGAAAAGCTGTCACCAATGCGTTTGGCATCGCTGTTATTCCCTCAGTCAGCAGTTACCAGGCAACAACGGTTCGTGTCGATAATGACACCTTACCAGATGACGTTGAAATTAGTCACTCCGTTATTCGTAACACCTTCACTGAAGGGGCTATTGGTTATGCACCCCTTACCGTCTCAAAAGGCTACCAGGTGGTCGGCGTGATTCGGCTGGTCGACGGACATTATCCACCGTTAGGAGTAAGCGTCGTCGACAAAACCGACCAGCGTGAAGTCGGATTGGTCGCAGAGAATGGATTCGTATACTTATCAGGATTACAAGATAATCATCTGCTGGAACTCCAGTGGGGAAAGACAACCTGTTATATATTGCCACCAGCACAAAGTAGCCTGACAGGAAAAGAAATTATTTTGCCATGTAAGAATCATTAATCTTAATTATTTGTGAATGAGTTTATTATGAAATCAGTTTTGTTCGCTATTCTTAAATCCACCACCTGCTTGATGACAATTGTGGGTTGTGGTCATGCGGCTGTCGTACCGGACAGAACCCGCGTGATTTTTAATGAGCGCAGCACGAGTGTTTCACTCGTCCTGAGCAATCAAAGCAAAGCACTCCCTTATCTGGCACAATCCTGGATTGAAGACGCCACAGGTAGGAAGAATCGTAATTTCATTATTGCTCTCCCCCCGTTATTACGTCTTGAACCAACAGAGCAAACTCAGGTGCGCTTAGCGAAGCAACTGTCTTTAAATCAGTTACCTAGAGACCGAGAAAGTTTGTTTTATTATAATGTTCGTGAAGTTCCGCCAAAAGCAGACAAACCGAATACAATGCAAATTGCGATGCAAAGTAAAATTAAGATTTTCTATCGCCCCAAAGCTATTGAGATAAAAACCGGTGAGGTGCTGCCTTTTGATAAAGTCATTGTCGAACGCACTAATGAAGGTCTTAACTTCTCTAACAATACACCTTACTACATTACGCTAGGCTATATTGGCATGGATGGTAAATCACTGTTTCCTCAGTCAGAAAGTGTAATGCTTTCTCCTTTTAGTAAAGGGGGCGCAAAAGTGAAGAACCTACCGGCAAAATTTAAAATTGGCTATATCGGTGATTATGGTGGTTTAACCCTATTCTCAGTGAACTGCAACAGCGTGCAGCGACAGTGTGCACAAGCTGCAATCGAAAGAGGGAAATAAAATGCGGAAATATTTATTTCTCTGTATCATTCTGTTTGTCGGCCTGATGAATAATACCTGGGCGGTAGATTGTTATCAGAACCATAAGGGAGGAAAAATTGAATACAAAATGCAACTCCCTACTTTTACCGTGCCAAGTGATGCAGTATTAGGAGCCAAAATTTGGGAAAGCCCCGATTTTAATATTACTGTATACTGTGATAATGCAGCGGAGTGGCATTCATCAAACCAAACCGAGGAACTTTATGCATGGATCAACCTTACTGATGCTTCAGTCAATGACCCTGCGGTAATTAATAACCCTTATTTCACTTTCGGGGTAACCTACAATGGTGTGGATCACGAGTCTCTGGACGAAGGGATTAATACGAATGAATGCCTGGATAAATATGAGTCTATTTATGATGGGATATATCACGATCCTGTCTGTAATGGACAGACTTTGCAAAAATCCACTACTTTTAATGCTCGTGTTAGATTGTACGTTAAACTTAAAGCAATACCACCTGATCCCACGGCACCGATTGATTTTGGTGAAATAACGGTAGTGCAATTTGATGGCGAAGGTGGCGCGAATCTCCAGTCAAATGCTAAAAATTTACGTTTTAAAATCACTGGTCTGGATAATATCCACTTCCTGGATTGTAGCGTGGATATTCGAATTGAGCCTGAGAACCAAATTGTCGATTTTGGTGATATCACTACCCACGTCATTAAAAATCAGAGCGTGAATAAACCTTTTACTATTTCGACCGTAAAAGACAGTGCCGCAGGTTGTACCCAGCAGTTTGATGTAGAGAGTAGTTTTTATACCGATGATAACGTCATCAATAGTGATTCGCTTGATATGGGAAATGGGCTGCTAATGCGCATTATCAATGCCAGTAATGGTCAAGCTGTGGAATATAATCAGTATGAAAACTTTGCGACTTACGATCCTGCAACTCCGGGTACAGGCGTGGTATCTAAAAATTATACCGCTGAATTGCGCTCTAACCCAAATGCAACTGTCAGCATTGGGCCATTTAGCAAGGATGTCATTTTCAAAATTAACTACCATTGATAAGGGGGGCAATGAGAACCCCCACAGTTCGTTGACTTCCCCCTCAATGTAGGGGGGAGCTTCAGCGACGAACCTACTCCATCATTCCCGACGGAATACACATACTCTTTTGTCCCTTCGTGCTATGGTGAGGCCCGTTCATTGAAGAGTTAATCATCATGTCTTTGCTCAACTACGCAATGAAGCTTATTGGTGGGGCGTCAACGACGACGGTCACCTGCCCCAATTGTGGTTTTAAATCAACGCAGGCTGCCTCAAAAATACGACTCAAACAGGCAATGCTGTGTCCGGGATGTAAATCCCTGTTTGTCGCGTCACGCTAAAAATGTATTTATTCAACGTCCACCAGTGAGTCGCATTAATCCTGCGGCTTTTTACCCTGCCAGTTAGCCCACGGGCCTTCATCATCATTGTTCGCCTGCTCGTCATGCAGCGAATCAACGTACAGGTCTTCAACTTCTTTGCGGGCCCACGGCGTACGACGCAGGAATTTCAGGCTCGATTTAATGCTCGGGTCGCTTTTGAAACAGTTAATTTTGATGCGTTTCGCCAGTTCAGGCCAGCCGTATTTATTCACCAGTGTGGTGAGTAGTGCTTCAAGTGTGACGCCGTGCAGCGGATCTTTGGAGGACGGGTTAGTCATTCTGTTTCCTGCGATTCCTGTGAAATTGCGCACACCATACTGGCTCCAAAAGCCATGTGCAACCTACGGGGGGCGCGGCACCCGCTTCAGGTCGAAAAAGCGGGAATGCTCGATGTGAAGCGCTCCCGCCAGGTTATTACTTTTTATGCTTTGGCACGTTGGGCGATGATGTCATCGGCGACGTTGCGCGGCGCTTCGGCATAATGATGAAACTCCATGCTGTACGTGGCACGGCCCTGAGACATCGATCGCAGCGTGGTGGAGTAACCGAACATCTCCGCCAGCGGCACATCGGCGCGAATGATTTGGCTGCCGAATCGTTCCTCCATACCCTGCACCATCCCCCGACGCGAAGACAAATCGCCCATGATATTCCCGGCATAGTCTTCCGGCGTCTCCACTTCCACGTGCATTATGGGCTCCAGAATTGCCGGGTCCGCTTTACGAAAGCCCTCTTTAAAACCAAAGATTGCCGCCATGCGGAACGCCAGTTCTGACGAGTCGACGTCATGATATGAGCCAAACGTCAGCGTCGCTTTCACATCCACCACCGGATACCCGGCCAGCACACCGCTGTTCATCGCTTCGCGCAGGCCTTTTTCCACCGAAGGAATGTATTCGCGCGGAACCACGCCGCCTTTGGTTGCGTCTTCGAATTTGAATCCGCTACCCGACTCTTGTGGTTCAAGGCTCAGCACCACATGACCGTACTGACCTTTCCCTCCAGACTGGCGCACAAACTTGCCTTCGATTTCCTTCACCGGTTTGCGGATCGTTTCCCGGTACGTGACCTGCGGCCGTCCGATATTCGCGTCCA
>Ga0160444_100496_pt1 | contig 17171 bp, 14 predicted proteins | sample HID1972K_E1MG_FD_108232 | JGI IMG/M metagenome (GOLD analysis project Ga0160444, IMG submission 108232) | Enriched pill bug-associated microbial communities from UW Madison campus, WI, USA - HID1972K_E1 MG | ecosystem: Host-associated > Arthropoda: Insects > Digestive system > Unclassified ... | reverse complement strand
GTCGTGGACGATGCTTCGTTCATTCGTGACCTGGTGAAAAAGTGCCTGCGTAATTACTTCCCGGGGATCCGCACCGAGGACGCCGTCAACGGTAAAAAGGCCCAGGCCATGCTGGCCAGGGAAGCCTTCGACCTGGTTCTGTGCGACTGGGAAATGCCGGAAATGTCCGGTCTCGAACTGCTGACCTGGTGCCGCGAGCAAGACAACCTCAAGACCATGCCATTCGTCATGGTGACCAGCCGTGGCGACAAGGAAAACGTCGTGCAGGCGATTCAGGCCGGCGTTTCCGGCTACGTCAGCAAGCCGTTCACCAACGAGCAACTGCTGACCAAGGTCAAACAGGCGCTGAACAAGGTCGGCAAGCTCGACACCCTGATGAACAGTGCGCCGACCAAAATGAACTCGGCGTTCGGCAACGATTCGCTGAGCGCATTGACTGGCGGCAAGCCTGCCGTGGTCGGTGGTGCGCCAGCGGCGGCGGTCAACCCGTTTGCCAAGCCTGCCGCTGCCGCTCCTGCGCCCGCCGCTGCGCCATCGCGTGGTTTGCTCAATAGCCCACCGGTCAAGGCGCCAGTCGCCGCGTCGGCTCCGGCCAGCGGGCGCGGTCAAGGTCAGTTGCGTCTGCCAAGCGGTACTCAGCAATGCGTGATCAAAGCGCTGAGCATCAAGGAAGCGTTGCTGGTGGTGAAACGCACCGAGACCCTGCCGCAGATCCTCGATAGCGCTGTGCTCGATCTGGAGCAGGGCGACAACGCCGAGATTGCCCGCCTCAATGGCTACCTGCACGCGGTCGTTGCGTTCGAGCCGAAACCGGACAGCGACTGGCTGCAACTGACCTTCCGTTTCGTCGATCAGGACGCGCAGAAGCTCGACTACATCTCCCGCCTGATCGCCCGCGGCACGGCGCAGAAGCACTTCGTTCCAGGCGCGTGATCTTCGTCGCCTGACAGTCCGCTATCGCGAGCAGGCTCACTCCCACCCTGGAATGCATTCCAAATGTGGGAGCGAGCCTGCTCGCGAAGGGGCCATCACTTGCACCACCAATCTCCCAGACTGGCCAATTTGAAACATCTGTCGACTAGCCTGGTCTGTCTCAGCTGCTAGGCTCATTCCCAGGCCTTACTTCGACAGACTCTTGCCCATGCTCGCGCGCCTGCTGTTTTTCTATGGTCTCTTCGTGGCCTCCACTTCGGCTGGGGCCATGACCATTTACAAATCCACCGATGCCAACGGCGTGGTCTCCTACAGCGACCGGCCGAGCAAAGGCTCGCAGGTGTTCGTTTTTCAGGACCGCATGGTCGAGCGCCTCGAGCGGCAGGTCTATCTCGACATCAAAAAACAGAAGGGCACTGACGTGGTGTTCGTGCGCAACGATCTGTATGCACCGGTCGAGGTGGCGCTGGCGTTTACCGGGATGAGTAACGTCCGCGGCGCGCCGGCACAAACCATCCGCCGGGTGCTGCCCGCGCGCAGCAATACGCGTCTGGCCCTGCTGACGGCGATTAGCGGTGGCAAACCGTTGGTGTATACGCCGCAGTTCCATTACTCCCTCGGCGACCCCACAGGCACCGCGCAGGGCTATCGCTACCCACTGCCATGGCGTGGCGGACCGTTTCGTCTGAGTCAGGGCGCCAACGGCCAGTACAGCCACTATGGGCCGAAGAACAAGTATGCGATGGACATCGCCATGCCGGTGGGCACGCCGATCATTGCCGCGCGGGCGGGGGTGGTGGTGAAAACCGAAAACGCGCAGAGCGGGCGCGGCAATGATGCCTCCGGCAATTTCGTGCGGGTGCTGCATGACGACGGCACCATGGGCGTGTACCTGCACCTCAAGCAAGGCTCGGTGAGCGTGCGCGAAGGGAAAAGGGTAGCGGTGGGCAGTCCGTTGGCGCTGTCCGGTAATACCGGCAACAGCAGCGGCCCGCATTTGCACTTTGTCGTGCAGCGCAATACTGGCGAGGGGCTGGTGTCGATTCCGTATCAGTTCAACCAGCCGCTGGGGGCCTTGCCCAACTTTGCGCTGGGCAAGCAGTAAAAAGCAAAAGATCGCAGCCTTCGGCAGCTCCTACATTGGAATGCGATCCCCTGTAGGAGCTGCCGCAGGTTCGGGCCGCGATCGGACGATCTTTTAGCAGGCAATGCGGTCACCCGCATTGCACTCAATCCAGCATCAACACCTTCGCCAGCACAATCTTCGGCCCTTTCATCTTCTTGATGATGATGCGCAGACCTTCGACTTCCAGCACTTCTTCCTCTTCCGGCACCCGTTTCAGGGTTTCGTAGATCAGTCCGGCAAGGGTTTCCGCTTCAATGTGGTCAAGGTCGATGCCCAGCAGGCGTTCCACCTTGAACAGCGGCGTATCACCGCGAACCAAAAGCTTGCCCGGCTGATAGGCGAGGATCCCGCGCTCAGCCTTGCGGTGTTCGTCCTGAATGTCGCCGACCAGCACCTCCAGCACGTCTTCCATGGTCAGGTAGCCGATGATGTTGCCGTCAGCCTCCTCGACCACGGCGAAGTGCGAGCCGCCCTTGCGGAACTGCTCCAGCAACTGCGACAGCGGCATATGCCGCGACACGCGCTCCAGCGGACGGGTCAGCTCGGCCAGGTTGAACGACTCGGGAATGTGGTCCAGTGCCGCCAGTTCCAGCAGCAGATCCTTGATGTGCAGCAGGCCGACGAACTCCTGGCGCTCGCTGTCGTACACCGGATAACGGCTGAACTTGTGGCGGCGGAACATCGCCAGGATTTCTTTCAGCGGTGCGTTGAATTCCAGCGTGATCAGGTCTTCGCGGGAGTTGGCCCAGTCGACCACTTCCAGCTCGCCCATCTCGACTGCCGAGGCCAATACGCGCATGCCCTGATCGCTCGGATCCTGGCCACGGCTGGAGTGCAGGATCAGTTTCAGTTCTTCGCGGCTGTAATGGTGTTCATGGTGCGGACCGGGTTCGCCCTGGCCGGCGATGCGCAGAATCGCGTTGGCGCTGGCATTGAGCAGGTAGATCGCCGGATACATCGCCCAGTAGAACAGGTACAGAGGCACCGCCGTCCACAGCGACAGCAGCTCGGGTTTGCGGATCGCCCAGGATTTCGGGGCCAGTTCGCCGACCACGATGTGCAGGTACGAAATGATGAAGAACGCGGTGAAGAACGACACGCCTTTGACGATTTCCGGCGACTGCACGCCGACCGCGCTCAGCAGTGGCTCGAGAATGTGCGCAAACGCCGGCTCACCGACCCAGCCGAGGCCGAGGGAGGCAAGAGTAATACCGAGTTGACACGCCGAGAGGTACGCATCGAGCTGACTGTGCACGGTGCGCAGGATATGTCCGCGCCAGCCGTTCTGATCAGCGATGGCCTCGACCCGGGTCGAGCGCAGTTTGACCATGGCGAATTCCGCCGCAACGAAAAAGCCGTTGAGCAAAACCAGGATCAGAGCAAAAAGAATCATGCCGAAATCGGCGAATATTGTTGCGAGGGACAAGCCAGGGGAAGGGTCCATGATGGAGTTTTGCGGGTTCCGTGTGATTCAAAAGAGAGAAAAGTCGCGCCTGAAAGGCAGGCACAAGTCAGCCAATGTAGCGGCTGACCTGGCGATTGCCTAGTGCGACATTACTCAGCGGTGCTGATCGCCCGTGCGCTGGCCACTTGCGCCGGGGCGAAATGGCAGGTGAAGGTGCTGCCATGACCGGGCACGCTGCTGATCTCCATGCGCGCGCGGTGGCGCAGCAACACGTGTTTGACGATGGCCAGGCCAAGGCCGGTGCCGCCGGTGTTGGAGTTGCGGCTGGAGTCGACGCGGTAGAAGCGTTCGGTCAGGCGCGGCAGATGTTTGCTGTCGATGCCGATCCCGGAATCCTGCACGCTGAGGTGCGCGCCCTGATCGTCGCCCCACCAGCGAATGCGGATGTTGCCCTCGGCCGGGGTGTACTTCACGGCGTTGAACACCAGATTGGAAAACGCGCTGCGCAATTCCGCCTCGCTACCCTTGAGCAGGAGGCCGGCGTCGGCTTCGAGGGTGATGCGTTGATTCTTCGAGCCGGACAATTGCTGCGCATCGCTTTTGATCGATTGCAGCAAGGTGTCGACCTGCACGGGTTGGTTGTCCGACGGGTAATCGGTGGCTTCCAGTTTCGCCAGCAACAACAAATCGTTGAGCAGCGTCTGCATGCGCCCGCCCTGTTGTTGCATTTGCTGCAGGGCGCGGCTCCAGCGCGGATTCACTTCCTCGACGTTGTCGAGCAGGGTTTCCAGATAGCCGCAGATCACCGTTAGCGGCGTGCGCAATTCGTGGGAGACGTTGGCGATGAAGTCTTTGCGCATCTGCTCCAGCTGATGGATGCGCGTAACGTCGCGCACCAGCATCAAGTGCTCGTTGTTGCCGTAGCGGGTCAGGTACAGCTGAATGCGTACGCGATCATTGGTCGGCGAGGGGATTTCCAGCGGTTCGGCGTAGCTGTCCTGCTCGAAATATTCCTTGAAGCGCGGATGCCGCACCAGGTTGGTTACCGGTTGACCACTGTCTTGCGGGGTCTTGAGGCCGAGCAGGGTTTCAGCAGCGCGGTTCCACCATTCCAGGTTGCCGTCGCTGTCGAGCATGATCACCGCGTCTTTCAGCGCTGCGGTGGACTCCTGCACCCGGTCGATCACCGCCTGCAGGCGCCCGCGCACGCGTTGGTCGCGGCGTTGCAGGTGGTAGATGCTGTCGAACACTTCGCCCCACAGGCCATAGCCATCGGGCGGTGCTTCATCGGGTTGGTGCTGACGCAGCCACTCGTGCAGCCGCAGCAATTGCTTGAGCGTCCAGCCCAGATAAATCCCCAGTCCCGCCGCGAGGCTCCAGCCGTAATAGCCGGTGATCAGGCCGATCACCAGGCAAGCGGTGACCAGCAACAGCATGTGGCGAATCAGGGTGCCATGCCAGTTTTGATTCACGGAGCGTCCTTACGCAGCTTCGAGTTTCAAGCCGCAAGCTTCAAGCTAAAGCGGATCGGCTTTTACTTGCCGCTTATAGCTAGAAGCTTGCAGCTGCTTTTTTATGCCTTGGTGGAAAACCGGTAGCCGGTGCCGCGCACGGTTTGTACCAGATTTTCGTAGGCGTCGCCGAGGGCCTTGCGCAGGCGGCGGATGTGCACGTCGACGGTGCGCTCTTCAACGTAGACGTTGCCGCCCCAGACCTGATCGAGCAACTGGCCACGGGTGTAGGCGCGTTCCTGGTGGGTCATGAAGAATTGCAGCAGACGGTATTCGGTCGGGCCCATCTCGGCGGGTTTGCCGTCGATGGTCACGCGGTGGCTGATCGGGTCGAGCAGCAGGCCGCCGACTTCAATCGGCGCTTCGCCGTCGGTCGGACCGGCGCGGCGCAGCACGGCTTTGAGACGGGCAACCAGTTCACGCGGGGAAAACGGTTTGGTGATGTAGTCGTCGGCGCCGACTTCCAGACCCTGGATCTTGTTGTCCTCTTCGCCCTTGGCGGTGAGCATGATGATCGGGATGTCCCCGGTCAGCTCATCGCGTTTCAAGCGGCGGGCCAGTTCGATGCCGGAGGTGCCGGGCAGCATCCAGTCGAGCAGGATCAGGTCCGGCTTGCGGTCGACGATGATGGCGTGTGCCTGCTGCGAGTTCTCTGCCTCGAGGCAGTCATAGCCGGCCATTTCCAACGCAACGGCGATCATTTCGCGAATGGGCGCTTCGTCGTCGACGATCAGAATGCTCCTGCCAACCATGCCTTAATCCTCTTGTCTTTAACTGTCTTGCGCCGCATTAGATAACGGAATTATTGCAGTCGTGTGACAGTATTTTAGTCCGGCGGCGATTGGACGAATCCTGAACTAAGCTCTTAGTCCGAATCCTGACAACCACAAAAGAAGGTTTCCATGACTCAAATGACTGTTTCTTTCAAAGCCTTGTTGATGGCTGCTGCGCTTACTCTGCCTGGATTTGCACTGGCCGCGGATCCCGCGATGGAGAAGGACGGCATGTACACCGATCACAAGGGCATGACCCTGTATACCTTCGCCAAGGACTCCGCCGGAAAGTCCGCTTGTAACGACAAATGCGCTGCGAATTGGCCGCCGTTGAAGGCTGAGGCCGGCGATAAGTCGATGGGCGACTGGACGGTGATCAAGCGTGACGACGGCTCAATGCAATGGGCTTACCAAGGCATGCCGCTGTACACCTTCGTGATGGACAAGAAAGCCGGTGACATGACCGGTGACGGCAAAATGGACGGCGCGTGGAAAGTCGCCAAAGCCAAATAAACGCGGTCCCCCTGTAGGAGTGAGCCTGCTCGCGATAGCGGTGTGTCAGTCAGCATTTTCGTTTCTGACACACCGCTATCGCGAGCAGGCTCACTCCTACTTTGATTTGCGCTTAGTGCAACGCGTAATCCAGCACGATCCCGACGAATATCGCCAACCCGGCCCAATGGTTGTGCAAAAACGCCTTGAAACAGCGCATCCGGTCGCGATCTCGCGTGTACCAAAACTCCCAGGCATAGCACCCAGCTGCGACCAGCAAGCCAAGGTGAAACCACGTCCCCAACTCGAACTTCGACCCCGCCAGCAACAGACAGCCCAGCGACAGCGCCTGCAAACTCAGGATGATCACCCGATCCGCTTCGCCAAACAGAATCGCCGTCGATTTCACGCCGATCTTCAAATCGTCATCGCGATCAGTCATCGCGTAATAGGTGTCGTAACCCACCGTCCACAGCAGGTTGGCGATCCACAGCAGCCACGCCGCCGCCGGCAGCTCGCCGGTTTCGGCGGTGAACGCCATTGGCATGCCCCAGGAGAACGCCGCGCCCAGCACCACTTGCGGGTAATAGGTGTAGCGCTTCATGAACGGATAAGTGAACGCCAGCGCCAGACCGCCCAGCGACAGCCAGATGGTCGGTGCATTGGTGCACAGCACCAGCAGAAAACTCACACCCATCAACAGCGCAAAGAACACCAAGGCTTCTTTCGAACTGATTCTGCCGGCCGCCAAAGGCCGTTGTGCGGTGCGTTTGACGTGGCCGTCGACCTTGCGATCCGCCCAGTCATTGATCACGCAGCCACCGGCGCGGGTCAGCACCACGCCGAGGACGAAAATCACCACGTTGGCCAACGACGGCGAGCCTTTGCCGGCAATCCACAACGCCCACAGCGTCGGCCACAGCAGCAGATAGATGCCGATCGGCTTGTCCATGCGCGTCAACTGAATGAAATCCCACGCGCGCGGGTTCAAGCGGTTCAGGGACTTGAGCAGGCTTTGATACATCAGCAGTTCTCCGGATGGGCGCCGGCGGCGCTCCACAGGCTCGGCAGAAAGATTTCCGCCACCAGTACGCTCAGCGCGCCACGGTCGAACCGGGAGCGACGTCCCCATAAACCGGGCGCTTTGGCGGCCTGCGGCAACCATTCTTCAGGGTAGTGGCAAACTTCGAGGGCGCGGCGCTGGAACGCCTGATCACAAAACAGCAGTTCGCCCAGCGAGCGACTGCCCAGTTCGTCCATGTGCAAACCGTCGCCCTGCAGAGCGGCGCGCGAGGCCACGCTACGGGCGAAGACCCAGGCTTCGCCGTGGCCGCGCAAATACACTTCGCGCACCCAGCCCTCGCTGCCTTCGGCCAGATCCAGCGCAGCGCATTCGTCGGCGCGCAGGGTGTCCCAGCCCTCGAACAATGGCGTGACGCTGAAGCCATCGTTGGACAAACGCGTGAGTCGGCGGGTCAGGGAGCCTTCGTCGAACAACCAGTCCAGCGTCAGCGAATCGGGGAGAGGCGTCAGTCGGTTTTGAGTCAGCCAGAGCGGGGCCGGGCCGGAATTTGTCTGTTGCACAATGAGTCATTATTGGCCGCAAATGAGGCGCCGAGCTTACCATGGCGGGCAGCGACATTGATTGATCCGGGGTGCCATTGCGCCGAACAGGCTTGCATCTGCCCGGCTCCATCAGTACAAAACGCCCTGAGCCGGATGGCAGCGCAACACCCATCGACTATCCGCGCCGGCAATAAGCCTGAACCCTGAGGAAGTACCTGAATGAAAAAGTGGCAATGTGTGGTCTGCGGCCTGATCTACAACGAAGCCGACGGCTGGCCGGATGACGGCATTGCGCCGGGCACCCTGTGGCAGGACGTGCCGGAAGACTGGCTGTGCCCGGACTGCGGCGTCGGCAAGATGGACTTTGAAATGATCGAAATCAACTAAGCAAAACAAGGGAGTAAGGCATGAGCGCACCTGTCGTAATCATTGGCACCGGGCTTGCGGGCTACAACCTGGCCCGCGAGTTTCGCAAGCTTGATAGCGAAACCCCGCTGCTGCTGATCACTGCCGATGACGGCCGCTCTTACTCCAAACCGATGCTCTCTACCGGTTTCGGCAAGAACAAGGACGCCGATGGTCTGAGCATGGCCGAGCCGGGCTCCATGGCCGAGCAGTTGAAGGCCGAGGTGCGCACTCATACGCGCATCAGCGGCATCGACGCTGGCCATAAACGCCTATGGATCGGCGAAGAAGCGGTTTATTACCGTGATCTGATCCTCGCCTGGGGCGCAGAAACCGTGCGCGTGCCGATTGAAGGCGATGGCAGCGATCTGGTGTTCCCGATCAATGACCTCGAAGACTATGCGCGTTTCCGTGCCGCTGCGGCGGGCAAGCGCCGGGTGCTGCTGCTGGGCGCCGGCCTGATCGGTTGTGAATTCGCCAACGACCTGATCCTCGGTGGCTACGACGTGCAACTGGTTGCACCGTGCGAACAAGTCATGCCGACTCTGCTGCACCCAGCGGCTGCGGCAGCGTTGCAGGCAGGGTTGGAAAGCATTGGTGCGAAATTCCATCTCGGCCCGGTGCTGACCCGCCTGCAAAAAGTCGCTGACGGTCTGGAAGCGCATCTGTCCGACGGTCAGGTCATCCCGTGCGACGTGGTGGTGTCGGCGATCGGCCTGCGTCCACGCATCGATCTGGCGGCAGCCGCCGGCGTACAGGTCAACCGTGGTGTCGTCGTCGATCGTCACCTGAAGACTTCTCACGCCAATATCTACGCCCTGGGTGACTGCGCGGAAGTCGATGGGCTGAATCTGTTGTACGTGATGCCCCTCATGAGCTGTGCGCGAGCGCTGGCACAAACCCTGGCTGGAAACACTGCGGCGGTAAGCTACGGTCCGATGCCGATTACTGTGAAAACCCCGGTTTGTCCCTTGGTGGTTTCGCCACCGCCACGTGGTAGCGAAGGTGTTTGGACAATTGAAGGGCAGGGCGCCGACATCAAGGCGCTGTGCCACAGCGCCGACGGTCAGTTGCTTGGCTATGCGCTGACCGGCGCTGCAGTCATGGAAAAACTCGCCCTGAACAAACAGCTTCCGGCCTTGCTGGCGTAAATACCGGTCGTTCTGTCGGAATCACCCCGCTTTTGCCCCTACAAAGGTCGCGGGGAGACTGGCGCCGCCGGTATCCGCGTGCCATTCTCACTCCCGTCTGCCGCAGAGTAGAGCCTGCGGCGCCTTGGGCGCTGTTCCAACGAGAACAGCACGGACATAACAACAAAAAACCGTCAAAGGGCTTCACTAATGCGTAAACCAGAACTCGCCGCTGCAATCGCTGAAAAAGCAGATCTGACCAAAGAACAGGCCAACCGCGTACTCAACGCCGTTCTCGAAGAAATTACCGGCGCTCTGCACCGCAAGGACAGCGTGACGCTGGTAGGCTTCGGCACCTTCCTGCAACGCCACCGCGGCGCCCGCACCGGCAAAAACCCGCAAACCGGCGAACCGGTGAAAATCAAGGCCAGCAACACCGTTGCGTTCAAGCCAGGCAAGTCGTTGAAAGACAGCGTTAATCCATAATTGCGGCGGATCCCCTGAATAGCGGGGGAACACCGTAATAAAAAATGGGCACACCGATTGCGGTCGGGTGCCCATTTTTTGTGGCTGCAAGCCAGGTTATTGGCGGCGGAAGCAGGCTTTGCCGTTGCCAAAATCCACTGCCAGGCAATTTGGCTCAACGGCCAATTGCAGATCTTTGAACAACACAGAAAGATCGCCGTTGGCAGGGTCAGGATAGGCTTGCCAGTCCAGCGTCGCCCATCTAGTTTTCGGCATGACGGTGAACCACTCGATTTCATCAGGAGAATTTTGTGTATGTAAGCCGATTTTCGCCAATGCGTTGTTTGGGGAAAACGGCACTGTCAGCGTGTTTTGCTGCGAGTCTGTCCAAACCTCCTTCAACGTCGAACCGTCTTCGAATTGCCAATGAACTTCCACTGGATGGATCGCAGGTGGTGAGACCGGATCGAAGTGATAAAACGTCAACCAATAGTTATGGTCAACTCGTTCTCGCTCTTCTGGAGTCAGATATTGGCTGGTGGTCGCCAGATCAAATCCGATTGGTTGTTCGAACGTTAAGGGCTGGTTTTTTCGTTTCTTCCAGCCAATGTTGAAGGCTCGGCTGTCCCCCGCGACATCGAACCATTGATAAGCTCCACGATTAGGATCTGTGCCAAAGCCAATTTTTTTCAGCGTTCTCTGGTGATCGTAAGGAAACCAGAGGTCTGTTTGTTGATTCGAGTTCAAGAGCAATTGACCCGGTGGGCCTGAATTGAACTCAAGACTGACCATCACGGGCTTCAGGGGCGGCGGCGGAGGCTGGTGATCGTACCGTAGCTCTAAAACGTAGCTCTCTTTAGCCAACTCATTTTTTTCTCTGTCGGCATATTCCTTGAGTTCGACCAGAGTTCTCTCGCGTGAAAGATTGTAGGAAAGCTTCTTTGCTGGCTGGGCAGCAGGCTCTTGCTCCAGCATGAGAGTGTTTTCCTCGACATACCAGTTTCCCTTGGCGACACCGCCAGCCGATCCGTAGGCGATACCAGCAGAAAAAGTGCCGTCCTTACGCAACAGCAACTCGGCGGCCATTTCCATGGCACCAGACAGGTAGTAATGACCGTCCAGTGGCGAGGTGTCTGCGGATGCGTGGGTAACGGGAAGCCACATCAGCGCTGCGAACAACAGCGGTTTCAATTCCATGAGGTAATGCTCCTTACCAGCTCCCGAAGGGAATGCCGAATTTTTCGATGTAGGCTTTAGATTCAGGTGATAGAGACAGTGCGTACCGCCCCTCGTTTTTTCCTTGATACGGGCCTACCTTCATTACACTCCCTTCGACCCGAGTAATCTCGACAGACTCGAGGCAAGCGGCCCCTAGCCAGACCTTTGCAATACCGCCGGGTGCCAAGCCAATACCCATGTTATCGCGGTAGTCCGTGATCCATTTTCCATCAGCCCTGCAGAAAGCTTTTTCCGGCTTTCGCATGATTTCCCGAGCCGATTCGGAAATGGTGATGTAAGCCTCATAGGTTTGAGGTTCGGCCAGGGATTGCCATCGTACGTAGATCAAGCGGGGCAGGTCGGCGCCGGTGATATCCCGTCCTGCGCCACTTCCGGGGTTTTCTGGCCACCCTGCGGGCGTGCCTTTGTTATCAGCGGGAGCTCTTACCGAAGCAATCCCGGCTCCGGCACGTCGGAATACTCGCTCTCGAATATCCACCACATCGGCGGTTTCAATCCAGACCTCCATGTAGTCCGGTGCTCCAAAGCCAAGGAACCATGGATGCTTGTCCGCAGCTTGGGAGACGTCTAGTCCGCAGCCGGCCAATAATATGCCTAGAAGGAAGTACATTGTTTTCCTGATAGGTCGAGTGAAGTCATTCATGGGGGTGCACCACTCGTTGGTTGTTCTTGGTTGGTCGGTTGATGAAAACAATATTCAAGTCGCTGCTGTTCAAGCCCTTGGCCGCATTCCAGTGAGCAGAGAGATGTATATAGCGGCTACGTAACAATGACCTTTCTTTGATAGTCAGGCCTTCGACGGGAGACTCGCCCAAGGCGTAGGACTGGAGCTTCCTGTGAATGGGGACCAACTCTTCGGGCAGATTCAGATTCGGCGTATCTGGGATGACCTTGAACGGCACATTTGCTCTGACCGCAAGCTCACGCATGATGCGCAGATACACCAGCGACAGCTCGCTATGTACTGGCCGCTCAATGCTGGTCGCCGCGTAAACCCGCTTTTGAGGATCCGGGCTTGATCTACCATTTGCTGTTGATTGAGTAACGGCTCTTTCCCAAAAATCCACGCGCAAATGACTGCCCGGGAGGTCCTCATCGATGACGCCTTTTGCAAACCAGGCAAATGCTTCTTTCTCGGCAGCAACATAGGCTGCACTGCGGGTCGCGTCCTTGTCTCGGCTGATAGTGCTGGTGATCGGGTTGCTCAGCAGAAGTTTTTCCTTGGCTCTGGGCAAGTAGCCGCCGCCCAGATCCGAGTGAGCGCCGGGCAAAACCTGATCGATGTCGCCCAGGCTGTTGAGTGCAAAGTTCTCGCGATATTCATCGCGCGCAACCAGATGGACTACTTTGTTGGCGCAACCATCAGGCAGCTTTAAATCGAGTCCGGAGTTTCTGCTGTTAGCGCCGGTAAAATCGAACAGCCATGGGTTGGCGATTGCTGCAACGGTGTCAAACAGACCAATGAAATTGATGCTGATGCTCGATTGCGGACGCCAGTCAAAGGTGCTTGAGAGTGCCGGAGAACCTGCTGGAAGCGCATCTGCGAGAATACTGCGCTCGCCTTTGAGAACCTCATTTGCAAAGTGTCGAGCCGCGGCGGCACCACGACTGAAGCCGAAAATATCGAACTCGATCTTTTCTATAAGTAGATTGGGATTCTTACCGATCAGTGAGCGCACTTGACCGATAATTTTTTCAGGGCTCTGCTCCACACGAGCTGATACGCCAGTCTCTCCTCGGCCTGTCGCTTGTGCGTAAAGTGAGTCACCTGCGTCAGCTGTTGTGCCAATACCTTCGATGTACACGCGCAAAGAGGCGTTTCTCGTTTTCTCCGACAGTGTTTCGAAGGAATGATCCGTATACAGCTCATACAGCCGCACAATATTGCTCGCATCATTTCCATAACTGTTGTCCGGCGAACTCCCGTTTCCGTCGTAACCGTAGGTGGCGCAGTGCTGCTGGATCTCTGCAGCCGCTTCCGCGAGATTGGCGTCTGCGGCGTAGCACGCGGCGACCGTCTCGCTGTTGTCCTTGTTATTCCCGGTGCCATCGAAAAACACGCCGATACGCAGAGTAATTCCCCCCGGCGTCTCATCGTCCAGGTCGACTTCTTCCTCCTCTTCCTCGAGCTCTTCCTCTGCACGCGCGTTTACCGCTGGCGCAACGCGTAATGCGCTATCCAGTCCAGGCAGCAGCAGATGGGGGGCTTCACTGTCGTGTGGCTTGCGGCCCGTTTCGATTTCCGTGCTGCTGAAAATGCCGCCCGCATCGATCACTAGGTGATGGCCGCCGGCTTTCAGCGTGATGCTGGCGCCGGCATCCAGCACCACACTGGCGCCGGCCTTCAGGTGCACTTGCTGGCCGGCCTCGATGTCGAGAGACTTTCCAGCCTGGGTGTAACTGCTGCCATTGATGGTTTCGCGGCGTTCGTTGCCCACTTCCAGTTGAAGGCTATTGCCGATTTTCTGTGCCATGTCGCGTTGCGCGCGCAGGTAGATCAGTTCCTGTCCGGCGCGATCTTCAATCGACAGTTCGTTGTAGCCGCCATTGCGCGGCGAGCTTTCGCTGCGCAAGACGGTTCTGGTTTTGTGGTCGGGTAAAGAGTAGGGCGGCGTGGTAACTCTGTTGGCCACACACCCGGTGATCAGCGGTTTGTCCGGGTCACCCTCCAAAAAGGACACCACGACTTCCATGCCGACCCGCGGAATGGTCACGGCTCCAAAATGATCTCCGGCCCAACTGCTCGCCACGCGTACCCAGCAACTGCTGCGCTCACTGTTGAGTTCTTTGCGATCCCAGGGAAGTTCGATCTTCACGCGACCTAACTCATCGCAGTAAATCTCTTCGTCTTCGGGGCCGGTGACCCGTGCGGTCTGGATCACCAGCGGGCGGCGTGGTGCAGGCAGCGGTGGCCGGAAAACCACCTCAGCGGGAATCACGCTAAAGCGATTTCGGTAGCCTTGGGTGAAACCATCGGCGGTTTTGACGTCGCTGGGGCCGAACTCCTCAAGCACTTGTGGCTGTCGGCCTTCATGGCTGACGCTGAGCAAAAGCCACAGGTCGTTGCACTTTTTACGCGGGTGTCCGGTCAGCTCAAACAGGTGGCCACAACGCAGATTCGTCTGATCGCTTTCGCCGTCGCCCAGTTCGTAATCGCTACGGTGGCGCTCGAGTGCCTGCCGAGCAATTTGCTTGCCGCGCCTTTCGTTCTCGATCAGCAGCGGATAAAAGTAGTCCTCCAGCGTTGGAGTGAATCCGGCGGTGAAGCTGCTTTCAAGCAACAGGCTCGGGCGTTTCAGGTCGTAGTCACGACGGGTGACGGTGCTCGTGCGCGTACTGTTGCGCACCCAGAATCGGCTGATAACCTGATGCTCGGCCACCATGCCGGATTTCTGCAGATATGGCAGCGCGGCCACCTTGGGGAGAAACACCCGGTCATCGGTGAACACCAGCAAATGGCCGTCCGCCGAATGCTGGTGATGCCAGGCGATCCCGTCTTCAGCGCACAGCCTCTGGATAAATTCAAAGTCGCTTTCCGCGTACTGAGTGCAATAGTCGCGTGGCGGGTTCGGGGTGACATGAAAAGTGAACGCATCACCTTGAATACCGTGATTTTGGAGCACCTGCGCGATGATCTGCGGCACCGTACGCTGCTGGAAAATCCTCTGGTCATGACTGAACTGCAAATAATGCAAGGCAGGCACTAGCTTCAGCTCATAGTGGGTCAGGCGTTTTCCGCTTTCACCGACCCGCACATCTTCAATGCGCCCATGAATACCTTCGTTGTTGAACCCGAATTGCAGAAATGCTGGCTGACTGAGCAGGCCTTCCAGATCGATATTCGCTTGTTCACTGATCAGTTCGACCCGGATGGCGTACAGGCAGCTGATGGCTTCATCACCATCAAATGCGAGCACCTTGAAGTCGTGGCGAACTCCGGGAATCTGCAGGGTAAAAGGCGCGCAACTGCCCGTGCTGAACATACGCTTGTCCTTAAGCAAAATGAGTCGATGCGCGGTGTTTGATCGTCCCTGATCGCCACGCGTAAAAAATTTGCCAAGGCACGCTAGCTGCGGGGGAAATAAATTGATGTAAGAACCGTCTCTGACATTTGTCAGAGTCTTCCGGGTTGTAAGGTGTTGTATGAATTGAAGGAAATGACTTAGGAGGGAGAGTTCGATAACTATTGAATTAGCACGAATGTGCAGTGTTTCCGGCCTGCTGAAAGTTTCACAAAGTAATTTGCTATCAAATTGATGGCACTTTTCCCATTCGTCATTGTCTTCGCCGAATTGTTCAAAGAAGCCGATGAATTTTAGGAAGAGTCCTACTTCTATTTTTTTCAAGAGTTGTCATGCTTGCCGCCGTGTATTGGGGTGGGCAAGCGGCAAGAGGCCTTTTCGGAGGAACAGAGCCCTCTAGCTCAAGGTTTTGGCGGGGGATAGGAAAATGCGGCGAATATAAATGACTCTCAGGGATTCCCTTGCGACATATAGGGCAATCTCCTACAGGCCCCAATGAACACTTCGTCTTGTTGTTTAATCAGATGCTTGCTAGTGGCCATCATTGTGATTACGATGCGCCCACTTGAAAGAGCACATCTCAATTGGATGAGTCGCTGCACCGCTCTTCGATACTGTCCCGCGCCGCGGTTATTCCAACAGGCGCCTGACTGTAATCCTTAATAAAGGCCATGGATGTCCTACTCAAGCAAACTTTCCGCCCATTACCTCGAACTCGCTAAAGTCTCTGTTTCCAAAGAGAATTTCGCGGGCGAAGACGTTCGTTTCTCGAGCGAATTCGAGGCCCTGGAAAGCGAGCTGGCCAAAGCCTCGTCGATGCACGAAAGCGGGCAGATCGACTGGCTGAAAATTCGCGAAAACAGCGAAAATCTGTTGCGTACCCAATCCAAGGATTTGCGTGTCGGTGCCTGGCTGACATGGTCGCTGTACCAGCGCGAATCCTTCCCCGGACTGCTCGCCGGCCTCGGGTTGCTGCACCATCTGTCGGAAAACAACTGGGCCGACGTTCACCCGCTCAAAGCCCGTACCCGTGCCGCCGCCATTGGCTGGCTGGTGCCGCGCCTTGAGCAGGTCATCACTGAAAACATCGCGATCAAGGAACAGTTGCCGATGTTCCGGCAGCTCTCCGAGCACCTGTCCGGTCTCGAAGCGGCGTGTGCTGAGCACCTGGGCGATGATTCGCCGCTGTTGCTGCCGATCTCCCGTCGCCTGAAAACCATGATCCAGCGCGCGGCCGACAATCAGCCGGCCCCCGGTGTGGTCGGTGCGGCAGTGGCGCAGGTCAAACAGGCTGCGAGCCAGTTGCTCACCCCCGGCGCACCGATCGACAACGAACGAGACGCCCATAAAGCTCTGCGCGCCCAGCAGGAAAGCGCTCGGCCGTTGTGCGCATGGTGGCTCAAACAGAAAGCCACCGACCTGCGCGCCCTGCGTCTGAACCGCACGCTGCTGTGGATGACCATCGACGCGGTGCCCGAGCGCAACGCCGAGCAGATCACCGTGTTGCGCGGTCTGCCGCTGGAAAAACTCAAGCTCTATCAGGACCGTTTCGATCAGGGTAAATACGCCGACCTGCTGGTGGAACTGGAGGCGAGCCTGGCGAAGGCGCCGTTCTGGTTCGATGGCCAGAGGATGGTCTGGGAATGTCTCCAGAACCTCAACGCCGAGTTGGCAATGCGCGAAGTGGAGATCCACTTCGCGCTTTTGATTCAGCGTCTGCCCGGCATTGTCGAGTTGCGCTTCCATGACGGCGCGCCGTTTGCCGATCCGTCCACCCGGGCGTGGATCGCCGCCAACGTCATGCCGCATCTGCAAAGCGCGAGTGCGCCGCGCAAGGTCGAAAGCGAAAACGTCGAAACCCAGCCGGCCTGGGAAAAAGCCCTCGAAGAAGTCTTGCCGCTGCTGCGCAAAGAAGGCCTGAAGCCTGCCGTGCAGACGCTCAAGCAGGGTTTGCAATCCGCTCACGGTGGCCGCGAACGCTTCTTCTGGCAGTTCGCGCTCGCCCGACTGTGCTTCATGGCCAAGAAATACGAACTGGCCAAGAACCAGCTGGAAACCCTCGATCAGACATTACAGGACTCAGGCCTGCACGCCTGGGAGCCCG
>Ga0160444_100493_pt1 | contig 17318 bp, 24 predicted proteins | sample HID1972K_E1MG_FD_108232 | JGI IMG/M metagenome (GOLD analysis project Ga0160444, IMG submission 108232) | Enriched pill bug-associated microbial communities from UW Madison campus, WI, USA - HID1972K_E1 MG | ecosystem: Host-associated > Arthropoda: Insects > Digestive system > Unclassified ... | reverse complement strand
GCTGGACGAAACGTTCTCGGTATCCGGTCCGGAATCATCAATGACCAGGCATCCCTGAGAACGCTGCAGGAATACATCACTACCCAGTGCCTGAAGTAATTCGTCACCCATATTAAGACAAATAGAGCCTGACTTCGATCTGGCTTTTTTACGCCCGCAGTAAACACCGCGCCTCGCAGCGCAAATCATCCCGAGTCTTTCAGAAAGCTGAGCCTGAGAATTGCCGTATATGGTGGCGACCATCTCGGGGCGGCTTTTCTGTGCGAGCAGGCTCATCTTTCTAAAAGGTAATCGCTATGCAATATCCAACCGTAGTAGTAAACGGCGTTCCAGTTCGCGTCGATAACGAGGGGCGCTACAACCTCAATGATCTGCATGCAGCAGCCGTAGCAAATGGAGAGGCCACTGAGTCACAGCGACCTGGTGTGTTTTTGAAAAGCAAGCAAGTGAAGAGATTTGTTCAAGCTTTAAGCGATGCAACAAAAAGTGCATCGGTCAATATCATCAAGGGAGGCCTGCAGCAAGGCACCTGGGCGCTCGAGTTGGTCGTGATTCGCTATGCAGCCTGGCTGAAGCCAGAGTTTGAAATCCGGGTATACAACACATTCCGCGAAGCGGTACTGAACGGCGTTGGCAATATGACTCGTCTAAACAGGCTCGACTTGCTGATCGCGAACGAAACGAAAGAAGTGAGCAACTGCGCCAAAACCATGAACAAGTGGGGCGTTGGTGGACGTAAGCAGTTACTCAACTGCGCGCGCGACCGAATCATCAATCAGATGGATCCCGACATGGTTGCACTAATGGAAGGAAAGGTTGCTTAACCCGCGAAAAGTTGCGCGTTCAATTTGAGAGCCACTTTCACAACGGCCCTTCATTACAGAAGCCATTCAAGCAGTGGCTTCGATAATGACAACCAGAGGTATCACCATGCCCAAGTACAACGTAACAGCCAAGAAGAAAGACGGAACTGTCTACGAAGGCATCATGACCGTTAAAGAGCCTCAACTGGTTAATGGTCTGTTCGCCGTAGCTAACAAGGATGGTGAGTGGCGCTACATTCCGCCGGATGAACTAAGCGAGATCCTGTTTACGCCGGTAGTGGAAGAAACTAAGGAATAACACATGGCAGGTCTGACAATTAAGCAAGAGGCTTTCTGTCAGGCATACATCGAGACGGGTAATGCTTCAGAGGCTTATCGGACGGCGTATGCTGCTGACAAGATGAAGCCGGAGAGCATTAACCGCAAGGCTAAGGAATTGCTGGATAACGGCAAGATTGCGGCAATGGTGGCTGAACTACAGGGGGAAATTAAGCAGCGTCACAACGTCACTGTAGACTCGCTCCTTGCTGAGCTTGAAGAGGCGAGACAGAAAGCATTGAATGCTGAGACGCCTCAATCATCTGCTGCTGTGGCTGCCACAATGGGTAAGGCCAAGCTGGTTGGGTTGGATAAACAGATTGTCGATCACACATCATCCGATGGCTCCATGACGCCGAAGCCAACCACTATTCAGCTTGTCCCGGTCGAGGCAAAGCATGCATGAAACCGTTCAACTTCCAATCCCCGCTAAGCTCGCACCACTATTCGTAGCTACCAATAAGCGATATCGCTGCTCACACGGTGGGCGCGGCTCTGCTAAGACTCGAACCTTTGCAATGATGACGGCTGTTAAAGCCTACCAGGCAATGATGAATGGCGAAGCCGGGGTAATACTTTGCGCCCGTGAATTCATGAATTCGCTGGAAGAGTCGAGCATGCAGGAGGTGAAGCAAGCCATTCTCGGCGTTCCGTGGCTGGCCGCTCACTTCGATATTGGCGAGAAGTACATTCGCACGATAGATAAGAGCGTGAGCTATGTTTTCGCTGGCTTGCGCCATAACCTCGACAGCATCAAATCGAAAGCGCGCATCCTGCTCTGCTGGGTTGATGAGGCCGAATCGGTTAGCGAAATAGCCTGGCAGAAGCTCAGCCCAACGGTGCGCGAAGAAGGTTCTGAGATTTGGGTTACGTGGAACCCCGAGCGAGACGGCAGCGCCACTGATAAGCGATTCCGCAAAGAAGCGGGTGACGACTGCATTACCGTCGAGATGAACTATACCGATAACCCCTGGTTTCCTGATGTGCTTGAGGGTGAGCGGCTAAACGACTTTCGCCGTCTTGACCCTGCAACCTATGCATGGGTGTGGGAAGGGGCTTATCTCGAAAACTCCGATAAGCAGGTGCTGGCTGGAAAATACCGCATTGCTGAATTCTCAGACACGCTGTGGAAAGAAGCAGAGCGGTTATTCTTTGGCGCTGACTTCGGGTTTGCTAAAGACCCCAACACGCTAACCCGCTCATTCATCCTGCATAATCGCCTCTACATCGAGTATGAGGCATACGGACAGCAGACCGAGTTGGACCATATGCCGGAACTGTACGACACAATCCCCGGCGTTCGTGACTGGCCTATCAAGGCTGACTCTGCGCGACCTGAGACCATCAGCTATCTCAAGCGGCAGGGGTTCAACATCTCAGCTGCTGAAAAGTGGCAGGGCAGCGTTGAGGATGGTATTGCCCATCTTCGCGGATTCGACGAAATCATTATTCACCCTCGATGCGCCCACGTAGCACGTGAGGCCCGATTGTGGTCGTACAAAACAGACCGCATAACTGGTGAGGTATTGCCGAAACTGGCTGACGGTAACGAGCACTGTTGGGACGGGATACGCTACAGCTTGGACGGACACATCAAACGCAAGATTCAGGGTATCGGCATGATGATCCCCAAACGACTACAGGGCAGATAGCTCACTAAAACGGAATCAGCATGAATAAAAATCTCCAACTGGCCGTCAACCACGCGTTGAACGACGCCAGGCTTGCTCGCGCCCGTATGGGGCTACTTAACCCTTCAATGGGACTCGATGCCAAGCGCGGCACAGCTTGGTGTGAGTACGGTTTCAAGGAAGAGTTAACCTTTGATGATCTGTACAAGCTATATCGTCGCGGTGGTATCGCTTATGGCGCGGTGAATAAACTCGTCGGCCTGTGCTGGAAAACAAACCCTGAAGTAATCGAGGGTGATGCTGACGACGACACTAAAGACGAAACAGCGTGGGAGCGAAGCAATAAGCGCGTATTCACCCACCGTTTCTGGCGTTCGTTTGCTGAGGCTGATAAACGCCGCCTTGTTGGTCGCTGGGCTGCGTTGCTGCTCCATGTTCGCGATGGCAAGAAGCCGAACGAACCGGTTACCCGAGGTCGGGGACTGGCTAAGATCTCCCCTGTATGGGCCAGCGCGCTGAAAGTAAAAAGCCGAGACAATAACGGCAACATCACGATGTGGCAGTACACCGAAACACAGGCTGACGGCAATCCTGTGCAACGCGATATCCACCCAGACCGTGTATTCACCATCGGCGACATGTCTGATGATGCAATTGGCTTCCTTGAGCCCGGATATAACGCCTGTGTGAGCCTTGAGAAGGTCGAAGGCGGCTCCGGTGAGTCTTTCCTCAAGAACGCAGCACGACAGCTTAACGTTAACTTTGAGAAAGAAATCGACTTCAATAATCTCGCCTCACTCTATGGTGTCAGCGTTAGCGACTTGCAGGACAAGTTCAACGAGGCTGCTGTAGAGGTTAACCGTGGCAACGATGTGCTGCTGACCACGCAAGGGGCGTCTGTTACGCCGCTAGTAACTGCCGTTGCAGATCCGGGCCCAACGTATGACGTGAACCTGCAAACCTTCGCTGCCTCAGTAGACGAACCAGTAAAGATTATCGTCGGTATGCAAACCGGAGAGCGGGCCAGCTCCGAAGACCAGAAGTATATGAATGCTCGCTGTCAGTCACGACGCCAAGACCTGTCATTCGATATTGAGGATTTGGTCGATAAGCTTATCGTCTTGCGAATCGTCACTCCTGTGACCGAGAAAACGGTTGTCTGGGATGACCTGACAGAAGCAACCGGTGGCGAAAAGCTCGATAACGCCGCGAAGATGAGCAATATCAATCAGACATCACTGGCATCTGGTGGGCAAGTCTTTACGGTTGAGGAAATACGGGTAGCAGCTGGTTACGAGCCTGATGGCGGAGAACCGCTCTGGGAGGGTGAGGATGACGACGAAGAAGCCGAAGTCACCGATACTACCCAGTAACCACGCAGACCCAACCGGTGCTGACGCCTTAGAGCGCAAGGCGATGAAAGACTTCTCCCGGCGCATCAATCAGGTCAGAAAGGTCTATCAGAACGCATTAAATCGAATACCAGCATCACCCGCAGTCAACGCCCGCTACGAGTTTCAACTTAACCCAACCGTCCTCTCACAAATACTTACCGATGCCAGCTACCTGGTAGATCAGATATTGCTTGAAGGCGGTGAATATGACCTTTGGTTCTATGACTATGTTGGCCAGGCATCAAAGCGTGGGACAGGCCAGTCATTCGCAAATCTTAGCCAGCAGTCAGCAGCCTATGCGGCTGAACGTGAGTCATTAGCCGCAATCCTCATCAGCGAACCCTATCAACGCCGTATGGCGCTGGTTAACGCGCGTGAGTTTGAGGAAATGAAGGGACTGACGGCGCAGATTAAAGCAGACATGGCGCGGGTGCTGACGGATGGAATAGGGCGCGGGCTTAACCCTCGAGAAGTGTCGCGGAACCTGACGGATCAGGCGGGGATCGAGAAAGGGCGTGCTAACCGCATTGCCCGAACCGAAATCACTACCGCATTACGCCGTGCTCGATGGGATGAGGCGGACGAAGCGACGACGTTGCTTGGTCTGAACATCAAGCTCATGCACATCTCCGCACTAAGTCCGACGACGCGCCAGGCACACGCACTGCGCCATGCACATCTTTACACCGTTGAAGAGGTGCGTGAGTGGTACGCGACAGGTGCCAATGCAATTAATTGCAAGTGCAGCCAAGTTGAGGTGCTGGTTGATGAAGCTGGCAATCCGCTTTATCCAAACGTCATCGAAATGGCTAAGAAGGAATTCAACAGCCAGTGGAAAAAGATGAAGGTCAATCACTCAGTCTGTCATTGCTGCAAACATGCAGCCTGATGAGGTAATCCATGTCAATGCATGTGAACATCACCACGAAGGTGAACAGCAAATCTATTCGTCGAGAGACATACAACGGGCGGGAGCATCTTGTTCTGCCGAGCTACACGCTACCGGCTAACGTCGTGATGAACGGCGGGCTCTATACCGATGCAGAGATCAACGCTCATTACACCGGACTCGAAGGAACTCTGGCCCCGCTCGGACATCCTCAGGTAAACGGGCAATTCGTGTCGGCATTCTCCCCTGAGGGGCTTTGCGTGGGATTTGTTGGCGCATGGAACCGCAACGTTAAGAAGTCCGGTAACCGCGTCTACCTCGAAAAATGGGTTGATACAAACCGGGCGCAGGAATCAGAAGGCGGGCGAGAGCTGCTTGAGCGGGTTGCTGCAATTGAGCGCGGTGAAGATGTGCCGCCTATTCATACCAGCGTGGCCGTATATCTCGACCAACTGGAAGCCAATGAAGAGCAAAAAGGAATGGGGGCCGATTGGGTCGCCAAGATTCATGGCATGGACCATGACGCCATCCTGCTTCATGAGGTCGGGGCCGCAACCCCTGAGCAAGGCGTTGGCCTGATGGTTAACGCCGATCTGGCTACACCGATGAAAGTTAATTCCGGTGCGCTGATTGGCGAATCCTATCGTGAGCGCGAGCGCCGCCTTGAGAAGGCCGCACGCGATAAGTTTGCTCCTGGGGAGAATGATTATGCCTGGGTTGCTGACTTCACAGACTCGCAGGCTGTGGTTGTCAGTAACGGCGGCAATGCTCAGGTCTACGGATACACCGCTGACGGCGGGAAGATCACATTCGACGACACCGGTTCTCCTGTCGCGCGGCAGGAGTCATGGGTTTCTATCGTCGCCAACAAAGTTAAATCACTTTTCACCACGCAGGAACCACCTGCAGAAAACCACCAAACGGAGGGCGACATGCCTTTAACCAAAGAAGAACTGGAACAAATCGGCAGCATGGTTAGTGAGGCTGTGGCGACCAATACCGAGAAGGCAATTAAGCCGCTCTCTGACAAGGTTGATGCTTTACAGGCTAATCACGACAAGCTTTCTGAAACACTCACTGCTAACTCTCGCGCTGAAGAAGCTAACAAGCGCGTGGCTGTTGCCGCCGTGCATGGCGACATCGTTGCTAATGCGCTTTCAGGTGAACCACTGGACGCCATGTTTAAAAGCCTGGGAGAGCCTGCGCCAATTGGGGCAAACTCTGCAACAACTCAAACCCAAACCGGAGCACCTGATCCGGCAACTTACTTCGGAGGTGCTGCGTAATGGCACGTTATCGTCGCATTAATATTGACGGGAAGTCTCTCTACAAGACTGAAACCCGAATCATGGCTCAAGAATTATCCCCAGGCGTTGGTGTTGTCATTGATGCAAATGGCAAGTTCACCGCCGCTACCGAGGCTACGGGCCGCCTGTATATTCTGGACTGCGCATATCATCAGGGCCTGACGGTCAATGACAAGGTGCCTGTTGGTGATTCTGGTGTGGGCAACTACGTAGAAGAGGGGCGTGAGTTTGCTCTCCTGTGCGGCGTTGGCACATACAAGAAAGACAGCCCAATCAAGCTCGCTATTAACGGCGGCTTCATGCTCGCAACTGATGATACCGATTCGGTGATCGGTTATAGCCAGGATGATCACACCATCGCAAGCACACCAGAACACATTCGCGTGCGCATGCGCGCTGGCACAGTCGCTCCCGCAGATGCTGGCGCATAAGGAAGGATAAAAAATATGTATTTCGATAAAAATACGCTGGCAGCAAATAGCCGCCTGGGCGGTCACTGGAACGAACTGTGGGCTAACCGAAATATCTGGAACCAGCAACAAGCAGGCATGATTGCAGCCAACCGCTTAGTAATGACGCCTGAAATGTTGGCGTGTAATGCGGTAGGCGGGTTCGCTCGTGAGTTCTGGGCAGAAATCGATAACCAGATTCTGCAAATGCGTGACCAGGAAGATGGCATGGAAATCGTCAATGACCTGATTGGCGTCCAGACTATCCTGCCAGTTGGCAAAACAGCGAAGCTCTACAACATGGTTGGCGATATCGCTGATGATGTTTCCGTGAGCATCGATGGTCAAGCTCCGTTCTCCTTCGACCACACCGAATACAACAGCGACGGCGACCCGATTCCGGTGTTCACCGCAGGTTATGGTGTTAACTGGCGTCATGCGGCTGGGATGAGCTCTGTCGGTATTGATCTGGTGCTCGATTCCCAGCAAGCCAAGCTTCGCAAAGTGAACAAACGCCGCGTTGCTTATTACCTCTCCGGGGATGCAAATATCCAGGTGCAGGGGTATCCAGCTCAGGGCATGAAGAACCACCGACACACTCAGAAAATCAACCTAGGCTCCGGTGCTGGCGGCGTTAATATTGACCTTACCTCCGCGACCCAGGCTCAGTTGATTGAGTTCTACGGAAAAGGTGCATTCGGCACCACTGCCCGCAATAACAAAGTGGCGCAGTATGATATCCAGTGGGTGAGCCCTGAAATCTGGGCCAACTACGCCCAGCCATATGTCGTGAATGGCGTCATTACTGGCACGGTGCTACAAGCTATCCTGCCGTTTGCGCCAGTGAAAGAAGTGCGACCAACCTTCGCGCTGTCTGGTAACGAATTCATCGCTTATCAACGCCGCCGTGATGTCATTTCTCCACTGGTAGGCATGGCTCAGGGTGTTGTTCCATTGCCGCGCCCGCTGCCTAACGTTAACTACAACTTCCAGATCATGTCTGCAGAAGGTCTGCAAATTACCGCAGATGAGCAGGGCCTGTCCGGAGTTGTCTACGGCGCTAATCTGGCATAAGGGGAAAGCATGGATAAGTACGAAGTAGTACGACCGTGGCACGGCGTCAAAATGGGAGATGTGGTGGAGCTGGAAACACTCCACCCGGCGTTGAAATCAAACCTACGCCTGATTAAAGGTGAGGCGGCTGGCACATTAACCCCGGCAACTCCGAACGCTGGCAGCGATGCCAAATCCCGCAAGGAAGCAATTGTCGCTCGCCTTGATGAGTTGGGCATTGAGCACAAGGGTAATCTCGGCATCGAGAAGCTATCCGAACTGCTGCCAGACGGTGAGCTTGAAAAGCTCTTCCCAGAAGAATAAGCCGCCGGAGATGAGCGGATTTTTTTAATGCCCTTTTCGGAGGGCTTTAATCTGAGGCTCGAATGATTACCACAGAACAGGCTAAGGAATATCTGGAGTCGGTAGGCATTGAGCTTCCAGATTTCATCTTGCAGGCTCTCGTTGACCAGGCTAACAGCATTCAGGAATGTCTTGATGCCCATTATCCGCCATCAACTGCATTGCTCATTCAGTGTTATCTGTTAGGACTGATGGGGCTAGCTCAGGGCGATAAGTACATAAGCTCACAGTCAGCCCCGTCAGGTGCTTCGCGCTCATTCCGATATCAATCATTCGGTGACCGCTGGAAAGGCTCCGTGAGTCTTCTCAGGGGGCTGGATACATTCGGATGTGCAACGGCACTTATTCCACCTGACCCAACCAATGCGGCATTCGCTGGCATCTGGATTGGCAAGGGCGGATGCATGTGCGGAAAGTAACTATGACCTGGAAACTTATTACTGAAAGCCTGCCCAAGCCATTCGCTCGAGTCTGGGTGAAAACGGATACCGGGCGGGAAACCACCGGCTACGTCAAATCAGACGGCGAGTGGGTTATCAACTGTCCGCGTATCCGGGCGACGGGTGCGAAGGTGCTGCGCTGGAGGGAGGGCTGATGTCGAGCATTGCTTCGTGGAGTTACACCGCCACAGCGACTATCTGGCGCAAGCTGGAAGGCAATGATGAATACGGCGACCCGCTCGGCTATGCCGAACCTGAGCAAATCCTCTGTGACTATGAGGGCGGGCTCAGCAAGAAGTTAGCCAGCCTGGGTGCTGAAATCGTCGTGAAGAACACAGTCTGGAGCGAGTTCGCGCTGGCGGCCGCAGGTGATTACCTGCTGATTGGCATATCGACCGAGGCCGATCCGGTTGTGGCCGGTGCCGACGAGGTGCGGCAGGTAATCCGCTACGCCGACACGTTCGAGCGTGTGTCGGACGACTATGCGATTTTGACAGGTGTATAGCCATGGGCATCAAAGTGAAAGGCATCAACGAGGCTCGCAAAAACCTCAACTCTCTCGTCGGTGATATTCAGGGACGCAAGGCTGTTAGGGCTATACAGTCAGCGTTGATTATAGGCGGGTCGCAGGCTGCTCTGTACACACCAATCGATACTTCAACCCTCATAAACAGCCAATATCGAGATATTGAAGTCAACGGAACGCGCGTCACGGGTCGGGTTGGCTATTCTGCCAATTATGCGATTTATGTTCACGACCCGGATGTGCCCCAGACTTTCCGGCGCGCTACTGCGAAAAAAGAGTTCCTATCCAAAGGTTTTGAAGACACAAAGCGGCAAATTGATGCCGTGATAGCGAAGGAAATGTCTCTATGACTCCCCCAATGTACCAGCGAGTCAGAAACATGTTCGGAGATGCTGGGCTGACGACAGGGTTTTTGGTGCAACTGCTCGGATTTAACGACCCTGGTGACCTGACTAAGGCGGTAATGGTATTCAGACCGAACGGTGGCACCAGTATTCGCAATGACCTGGGCAATGACAACTACGTTCTTGTCGACGTGATCGGCGCGAAGAATAAAATCCAGGATGCAGCACTGGCTACCCAGGCAATTGTCGATTACATCCAGGACAACCCGCACTCAGATGAGTGTGTCGGGAAAATCGAGAACATAGGGGCTATCCCGGCACCGGTTCAAACCGAAGAAGGGCGAATGGTGTTCAGGCTACAGTTTGCGTGCATCTTCGGGGATTAACATCCAAATCATCAACACAAGGTCGCCATCTGGCGGCCTTTTTTTATGCATAAAAGAGGTCAAAGATGGCTGCAAATTGCCCAACTTCGAATGAACGCGTCTTCGGCTCAGCTACTGTGCTTGAGCTTGCCATGGGGTGTGCTGACACACGGCCGACAGAAGAAGAATGGCTGGCGCTTGGCGCTGGTACAAGTAAGGGGCTTTCCTTCTCACCAAATTCCGTTAGCTCTGACGCTGATGATACTGGTGGTTGGGTTGAGAACATTATCACCAACGCTGACGCGACGATCAGTTTTGACGGTGAAGTGCGTAAGCACGACAAACTCGATCAGTTCGGCTACGCAAACCTGTTCACGTACTTCGTCGATGAGCTGAATGCCAAACGCCAGCCGACACTGTGGGCACGCATCAGCATTGGCCCGCTGGAATTTTCTGGCTATATGGTTATTTCAGGTGCCACCCCGGCAGATGGCGGTAGTAAAGACATCATCACCTTCTCTGTTGAGTTCAAGGTGTCTGATGGCACCACTGTTCGTCTGACTAATCTGGATGCGCCTGCACTCACTTTCAGTACCGATCTGCCAGCTACTAAAACGGTAGCAACTGGTTCGGCGCTGAGCATGAATGTTGCCGTCACTGGTGGCGTGGCTCCTTACACCTTCGTGTGGAAGAAAGCCGGTGCAGTGGTCAGCGGGCAGACTACCGCCACATTCAACAAGGCCAGCGCGGTTGCTGGTGATGCTGGCGCGTATACGTGCGAAGCCACAGATTCCGCAGATGTGCCAACAACCATCACCTCTACATCCTGCGCCGTTACTGTCAGCTAACGATTATTACAAAGGGTAGCTTGCTGCCCTTGATAATGACCGCTAATGGAGCAACACATGACACCACTTCTTGAAACAGGAGAGATCGGCGTAAGCGATGGCCGTGAAGGCGGTAAAGACTATCTGCTTCGACCGTCTTTTCTGGCAATGACTCGTATCGGAACGCCGGAAGAGATTGTGCAGGTTTACGCAGATATTCATGGCAATGAAGCGCTAGCGATTATTGAGCTATGCAGCAGAAATTTTGGCCGCATACCGGAGTGGGTTCAGCCAGCAATGTATCGCATTGCAGACAAGTTGCTCACGACGGCAATGCGCATCATCCAGTCCTGTTGTGATAGTGACTTAACACCAATAATCGGTGAGTGGAAAGGGTGGAGCCGGTACGTAGTTTATCGACCCGGCTTGATGCCCAAAAACGACATGATTGTTATTGCCCAGCAGTTGATGCAGCACGGGGTCATCGGTAAAGCCAAGGTTCGAAAACTGCAGCGGCATGAAAGCAACAAAGCGAGCCGCGAATTCAATGCCTTCGATTACATAAACTCCGCACGAAACATCTTTGGTATGAGCCGAGATGATGCCAGCAATCTGACAATGACAGAGTTTGCTCTGCTCATTGCTGCAAAATACCCAGAACAGAAGGGACTTACTCAGGAAGAGTACGCGTATGTATCGGATGATTTCCTTGCCAGGCAGGCCGCCAGGCGGGCCAGAGCCAAGAATAGGTAGCCCACTCCGATTAGTTGCGGGTTTTGTCGTTGACCTGTTTTTTCATGGTGTTAGGATGTTTCCGATTGCAATCAAAGGAAACATAAAATGAAAAAGGTAGTTGCTTTAGCTCTTGGTGCGTTGCTGTTATCTGGCTGTACGGTTCGCGTTGCCGACATGACTGTAGCTAGCACCAAAAACTACAATCTTAACTCTGCAAAATTCGTTAAGGGTCAGCGCGTAATTGGTGAAGATAAGGTAGCAGTTGTTCTTTTCCCTCTTGGCATTCCTAATGTGAAAACAGCAATGGATCGCGCAATTGAGAAAAATAAGTGTGCCGTGGCCCTGTCCGATGTAGTGGTCTCGCAACTTAACCATGCATTCATTTTCGGTACACTCGGTTACCGCATTGAGGGTACAGAGGTTATTGATCGTAGCCAGCCAGGCTGCGAGAACGCTGGGTAAGAAATTAGCCACCTACGGGTGGCTTTTTCTTGCGCGATATTGCACCAAGCCCATGCTAGGATTTATCTGAACTCTTTTAAAGCATAGGGATGTTTGGATGAAAAATAGAAAATACGCATTAAGCTTGCTGGCTTTAATATCATTGCCTGCATTCTCCGCTGGGTGGCTGGCGACGTACGACACGGATGAGATGCGCGGAACTTCAACCAAGTTCTTGCAAACGCAATCTGACAATTCCGTAGACTTCGAGTTTCCGTACAATGGGGGCTCGAAAATGGCAATAATTTTGCGCTCGAAGAAAGAAGTGCTCAAGGATTCACAAAAAGCAGAAGATCTTAAGCTTGAAGAGGTGATGCTGATAATCAGCAAAGGGCAGTACAGTTGCACGTCATTTGATGGGTGTGAAATTTCTGTAAAGTTCGACAATGATAAGATCAAGAAATATAAAATGAATGCTGCCGCAAATGGAAAGTCAGATGTTATTTTTGTAAGTAACTCCCAGGACTTCATCAAGAATATCGAGAAACACAAAAAACTGATCATTGAGGCTGATTTCTATCAGGCTGGCGCAAAGCAGTTTAAATTCGACCTTTCAGGGTTTTCTAACCCCGAAACAAAATGAGTTAAATGCAGTTTTGATAACCCCGCTTTGACGGGGTTTTTTATTGCCAGGAGAAAAGTATGGCGAGCGATCAGCAGGTCGGAAATATCGTTTATCAGGTTCAAATGGATGTCGCTGAGCTTATTGAAGCACAGAAGAAAGTGAACGACAGACTCGAACAGATGAATGGTAAGTTTAATCAGTCATCGCAATCGGCTGGGAAATTTGAAGGTGCTCTGAACAAGGTCGGCGTGGCTATTGCTGCCGCCTTCACGGTTGAAACTGCCAAGCGCCTGCTCGCGATCAGTGACGAAATGAACATTCTTCAGGCGCGCATTACGCGTCTGAGCCCAAGCGTTGAAGCAGCTAAGGAAACGATGTCATCCCTTGCGGATATCGCATCAAAGACTGGCGCAAGCTTGAGTGACACCGAAAAGCTATGGGAGTCGCTTACAGCCTCATTAAAAGAGGCTGGGGCTACTAACGACCAGGTATTGAATCTTACCGATACGTTGCAAAAAATTGGTCGTATTGGTGGATCGTCGACCGAAGAAATGGCAAACGCTCTACGTCAATTCGGTCAATCCATTGCATCAGGAACCATTCGCGCCGAAGAATTCAACTCTATTCTTGAGCAGATGCCAGAACTGGCAAGGCAAATAGCAACCGGCCTTGGAATATCTATGGGCCAATTACGACAAGAAATGCTTGCCGGAAAACTAACAGCTCAAGATGCGTTGAATGCAATTCAGGACCGCACTGGCGCAGTAAACGAAGAATTCAGCAAGCTTCCACGGACGATGAGCCAGGCTACCGGCAGCCTTGAAACTTCGTTCGCTAAGTTGGTCGCATCAATAAACAATGCCACTGGTGCATCTTCAGCAATCGTGAGTGCTATCGATCTGGTTGCAAGGTCGATTGACACCCTGGCATCATCCTCATCAACAGGCGCGGACAAGATTCTGGCAATGGCCAGGGTATTAGCAATTTTCAACCCAACTCTGGCAGAGGCGGTTGAAAATTTCGATAAGTTGAACAAATCAAATGCTGCGATTGATGCCGCAAATGTTTTGGCGACTGACATGAAGGCTGTAACCAAAGAAACAAACAATGCGGCTGATGCCACAAAGCACTTCACAATTGCCGCCGGACAATCATTAGGTGCGCAAAAATCAGCTTCTGCAGCCGCCAAAAAAGCAGCGACGGAGCAGCAAAACGTTGCTCAGAAACTGGCAAACCTGAAACAGCAATCCGAACTGGCTGCCGGTTCAGTAAGCGAATTAAGCCGAGAGCAAGCCATTCTCCAGGCCCAGCAATCCCTTGGCAAGGGAGCCACTCAGCAACAAATCGCGCTAGCCGGAAAATACGCTGAGAAAACCTGGGATGTGACTAATGCAATTAAGATGCGGCAACAGGCAGAACAGGCCGGGAGCTTCATCAACCAAGAAGTCGCCGCATCAAAGACGCAACGTGATCCATACACCGGGGATGCTGAGGACCCGACGGCACAGGTTAATGATGAGGAGCAGAGGAAACTTGAAGCACTTCAACGTTACCAACAGCTCGGCGTCTTAAGCCAGCAGCAATATGAGGACGGAAGGACCGCCATCTCCAAACAGGCTGCGAATGACAGAATATCCATCGCGCAAAATGAAGAACGTCGTCAGGTAGATATTATGAATTCCCTTCTAGGTGGCATAGGCGAAGGGTTTTCAGGATTAGCGGACATTATTGCGAAAAGCGCGGGAGATACGAGTTCAGCATATAAGGCTCTTTTTGCTATCAGTAAAGGTTTTGCCGTCGCGCAGGCTGGTCTCAATCTGCAATTGGCATTATCGAATGCTATGGCATCAGGCCCGTTCCCATGGAATATGGCAGCTATGGCACAGGTCGCTGCGGCTGGGGGCCAATTAGTTTCATCAATTGGAGGTGTATCTTACGGCGGCGGTCGCGAACATGGCGGTCCTGTCAGCGCCAACAGTATGTACCGGGTAGGGGAAGGTGGTAAGCCTGAGATTTACCAGGCCAGCAACGGTAGTCAGTACATGATACCGGGCGACAATGGCCGGGTGATAAGCAACCGTGATATGCAGGGAGCAAACTCCGGTGGAAGTGGTGGGGGTGTTGTGCAGTACGTCACATTCGAAATCAACACTACTGGGGGTATTGATCAGTCCACGATAAAACAGATGGAAGGGATGATGAAGAGGGTCGCGTTGTTTCAGATAAACGACCAGGCAAACAGGCCAAGTGGAATGATTCAGCCAAGGACGAAACGATAGATTGTTGTTAACATTGCTATAATCCCATACGAAGGAACATGATATGAAGATTACAGGAAAACATGAAGGCGATTTGGTTTTAAGCAGTGATCTCGACCTTGCTGGTATGGTGTGCGGTCGTCTTGTCATTACAAGTGGATGCAGAGCTGAAGTCAGCGGAATGGTTACGGGGCATATCACTGTTGAGTCCGGTGGTAAATTGGTCCTTAGAGGCATGGCTACAAAAGGCGTGACAAATGACGGAGGCATGGCTGAGATTTTTGGATTTGTTATCGGCGGTGTCAATGACATTTCGGGAACAACTTTCATCCATCCAAACGCAAAAATTAAAATGTGAAAGATCCGCTTCGGCGGGTTTTTTATTGGGAGTATTCCATGCCAGAAACATTCACATGGTCACCGCAGAAAGGGTATACAGCTGAGCGCTCGCCGAACGTTGCCGTCGTAAAACTGGGTGACGGTTATGAGCAGCGACAGACCAAGGGAATAAATCCCTTAATGGACAAGTACTCTCTGACATTTAAAGGTGTGGACGATAGCAAATGCAGCCAGCCCAATGTTGCTAAGGCAGCCGAGGCGTTCCTCAAAGCGAGAATGGCTGTCGAGGCGTTTTACTGGACTCCATCCGATACGGGAATACAGGCGTTATTCGTGTGTAGAACCTGGAGTGCGACGAAAACAGGGGCCCTGTATGAACTGACGGCCACATTTGAACAAGTGCCACGATAAGCCACCGCCGGGTGGCTTTTTTAATGGGAGTTTTCCGTGCGCGACATACCATCAAACTTAATTATTGATAGCGTCGATGCTGGAGTGGGTGCCTTCATTGATTTGTTTGAAGCGGACCTCCAGCCATATGGTGGTGACATCGTTCGCTTTTATTCTGGCACTAACGGTTACTACGGTGATGTCGTGTGGAAAGGGAATACCTATCCCGCATACCCTATTGCCGTCGAAGGGTTTGAGTCGAAAAATGAAGGCACCTATGGTCGCCCTACGATGACAGTTGCCAATATCACTGGCCTGATTACGGGCATCAATAATGACTTTGACGACATGCTCGGTGTTGTCATTACCCGACGACAAGTACCGGTGAAATACCTTGATGCGGTTAATTTCCCGAATGGTAATGCTGACGCAGATCCAACGCAGGAAGCGGTTTCTCGCTATGTTGTCGAGGAAATGACGGAGGAAACGTTCGAACAGGTGACCTATTCCCTGGCAACGCCGATTGACTGTGACAACGCAATTATCCCGGCGCGCACAATTCTGGCCGATGTTTGCCAGTGGCAGTATCGCGGTGTCGGGTGTAGATATGACGGCCCGCCGGTGGCAGATGAGCGCGATAATCCGACATCAGACCCGGCAAAAGATAAGTGCTCTCACCGACGCACTGGCTGCAGGTTGCGCTATCCACGACCTGAACCAATGCCAATCAGCAGCTTCCCAGGCTCTCAGAAGGTTTCCTGATGCAAGAATTACTCGACTATGCAGCATCGTCGCAGGATGAAGTGTGCGCATTAATAATCGACGATGAGCTCGTGTATCGATGCCCAAACATCCATCCCGAGCCAGGCAGACACTTCCGCATCAGTGATAGCGACTGGCTGGCAGCAGAGGAAGAAGGGGAGGTGACTGCGGTATTTCACTCGCACCCTGGAAACGCCCCTGTATTGTCAGGTGCAGATCGCCATATGCAGGTTATCACTGGTCTTCCCTGGCTCTTGGCGTCTGGTGGTCGTGTTATTGAGTTCAGGCCAGTTCCCTTTCTTCTGGGCCGCAAGTTCGAGCATGGTGTAATGGACTGCTACACCCTGTTTAGGGATGCGTATCACCTGTGCGGGATTGATTTACCTGACTTCGATCGCGCAAACGGATGGTGGTTGCGGGGTGAAAATCTTTACCTGACTAACATGCCACTTAATGGATTCCATCAGATTTCAGCAAAGGAAGCGCAGCCGGGTGACGTCATTATCCGGCAACCTTTCCCGGGCGCAGATCCTTGCCACGCGATGATTTTGCTTGAAGACAATATCGTACTCCACCATGACCACGCCGGGCACCTGAGTCGCAGGGAGCCTATGCGGCCAGCGTACATTAAACAGATGCATTCAATCTGGAGGCATGAACAGTGCTTATCTTTAAATTTGCAGGGCATTTACGCCGATTTCACCGCCAGATCTCTTTAAATGTTGAAACCCCAGCGCAGGGTCTCAGATTGCTTCTCGCGCAGAACCATGAATTCAAGAAAGCGTTTCTGAGTACAAAAATTAGGCTTAGGGTGGCTGGAGAGGATGTCAGCGAATCCTCAATTAACTGGCATATGGACCGACGACTGAAGAATGGGTCGACTGTCATATTTGCTCCAGTTGTTGAGGGCGCAATATCTGGTACGGCGGCATTAGTTATTTCTCTTGTGGTGACTGCCGCATCAGTGGCTTATTCGGTCTATTCGGCGCGCAATATGAAGACCAAAACCTCAGCCGAGGCAGCGGATAATAACACGCT
>Ga0160444_100492_pt1 | contig 17374 bp, 11 predicted proteins | sample HID1972K_E1MG_FD_108232 | JGI IMG/M metagenome (GOLD analysis project Ga0160444, IMG submission 108232) | Enriched pill bug-associated microbial communities from UW Madison campus, WI, USA - HID1972K_E1 MG | ecosystem: Host-associated > Arthropoda: Insects > Digestive system > Unclassified ... | reverse complement strand
CCTGCCCGTCCGCCCGCCCGACGAAGTCGACCAGGCCTTCGGGCAGCCAGCGCACGAGGTCGCCGGTGCGGTAGAAGCGGGCTCCGGAAGCACCAGTGGGATCTGCCACGAAGCGCTCGGCGGTCAGCTCGGCACGGCCCAGGTAGCCGCGCGCCAGGCCCAAGCCGCCGATATACAGCTCGCCGATGACACCGATTGGCACCGGTTCACCGCGAGCGTTGAGCACAAGCAGCGTGGTGTCGGCGATCGGTCGTCCTATCGGGATCGAGCGTAGTTCCGGCGGCAATTCGCGGGGAATCGGATAGGTCAAGGAAAATGTGGTGCACTCGGTGGGCCCGTAGCCATTGATGATCGCCATCCCGGGCAACGCTGCCTGCGCCTTGCGTACGTGCGCCACCGACAGCGTCTCCCCACCGATGAACAGCTGCTCCAGCCCACGCAGGTCCTGCGCATCCTCGTCGACGATGGCATTGAACAGGGCGGCGGTGAGCCAACCAATGCGCACGTCATGACGGCTGATCGTCGCGGACAGGCCCTTGCCGCTGGGAATGCACTCCTGATGGATGACGCAGGTGCCCCCGTTGAGCAGCGGCCCCCAGATCTCCAGCGTGGCCGCATCGAAACCAAGCGGCGCCGCGTGCAGTACGACGGGCCTGTTCGCCAGATCGACGTAGTCCACCTCCCGTACCAGCCGGATGATCGCCTGGTGCGGGATTTCCACGCCCTTGGGTGTTCCGGTCGAGCCGGACGTGTACATCACATAGGCCAGCCCATGCCCGTCCAACACGGGCGCAGGAGTCGGCGTGTCTTCGGCGTGGGCTTCGGCCTGGGCCAGGGTCAGGACGCGCACCGTGACGCCGGATAAGTCGGGACAGTCCTTGTCGGCGATCACCAGCGAACTGCCCGCGTCGCTGATGGCGAAGGCCAGGCGCTCGGGCGGATGCGACGGATCAAGCGGCAGATAGGCGGCCCCGGCCTTAAGGATGCCCAGCAGCGCGACAATGGCTTCGGGCGAGCGATTGAGCAGCAGCGCGACGATGTCCCCGGCGACCACGCCAGCCGCGTGCAGGCCACGTGCAACCTGCCCGGCGCGGGCATCGAGGTCCGCGTAGGACAGCCATCCACCCGCCCATTCGATCGCCACGTCTTGCGGGTGGTTGCGGGCCATCTCGCCGAACACGCCGTGCACCGTGTGCCGCACGTTGCGGGTCACCGCCGTGGCGTTCCACTCCCGGACCAGGCGGTGGTGGTCCGCCATGTCCATGGCCTGGACCGCTTCGAGGTCCGCCGCGCAGGCCAGCCCCCGCAACACATGCACAAGGCCGTTTGCCAGCGTGTCGGCCATTGCGTCGTCGATGACCGAGGGCAGAAAACGCACCTGCAACGTCGCGCTCTGGCCGGGTTCGATCGCCCATACTAGCGGCGCATCCGGCGAGGCATCGAGCGCCGGATCGTCGGTCCACTGGCCGATCACGCTGGGCATCCGGGGCGCAGGCATCCCTGCGTCATCCATCTCGAGTTGTACCGAACCGGCGCTCACCAGCCAGGCGTCGAGCGGACCGGCCGAGGGCACATCAAAGAGCGCGGTACGATCGAGCACAGCGAGTGCAACGCTCCGATGCCCGGTCAGGCGGCTCAAGACCAGGGCCAGAGCGGCCGTCTTCAACTGCGCGAGCGTGAGGCCGAGCCGCGCGGCACGCTTCCCAAGCGCGGTCAGCACCTGCGGCTCGAGCCGGCACACAAAACGCCGCGGCTCCAACCTGCCTTGTACGCAAGGCAGGCGCACCAGAACATCCAGCAGCGATGTATCCATCCGCGCGGCGCAGCAACTATCTGGCGAGATGCTCATGTCCGTGGTGTCCCGATCAGGGATGAAGGGAAGTCAGTGACGCCCGACGCAGGCGTAGGGCGACCGGTCCGAGCGCGGAAGCCTTCTGGCCAGGCGGCGGATCCCATCACGCACACCGGCGGCCGAACCAAAGCCGGCAAGCAGACAGGCATCCAGCAGCGTGCTTCTGCCGACGCCGGGCGGTTGCAAACCCCAGGCCCGCACGCGCTCGTTGGCCTTGTGCAGCAGGCTGTCCCGACGGGTGGCATCCGTGTAGCAGGTAAAGCTGACGGTGACGGTAGGTCGGATCGACCTGCACGTTCAAAAGCGACATCCACGCCCGAGCCGTCTCGATATGTTGCACCGTCTCCACGGCCGACCTGGCGTTTGGGTGCAGGTCGGGCGCAGAGTTGAACGGCGTGCCAGCTTCCGCCCCGTTGCCGTGGCTGCGGATGCACCGCTTTCGTTCCAGTCGCTTGCCGAGCCCGGTCAATTCTTCAAAGCGAAGCAAAGGGTGCTGCATGAGCTGGTGCCTGACCGGCTGGATGCGCCAAGGCTCGAACGACAACCAATCGACTTCGACCAGACCGGCTTTCATATCCATGAGCTTCAGTTCCTCTGCGGCCGACGGGATCACCGGCGACCAATTGCCTTCAAACACGTTCTATCGCGTCACTTGGCCGCTCTGCCCTCTTGAAAACGCAACAGGCAGCAGCATGGCGGCCAACCGTCCTTCGGCTAGCGTTTTTCCTGGAATGCGAACAACCACAGGATTGCCCCCTGCGCCGGCGTGCCGCTCCAAGTCACCCGATAGCTGCCGGCCCGATCGACCTGCCTGACCGCCACGGCGCACTGCACGCCACTGTTGGGTGGCAGTTCCAAGAAGCGATCGATCACCTTGAAGCCATTGTTGGGTACGGCAGTCATCCGGTAGACGTAGGCGTCGCCCCACCACACCGCCACCAGGGTTGCCGGTCCCGTCGTAGTGACGCTGCCACTGGTCAGATCGGCGTTTCCGTCGACCGCACCAGGCCACGCCCGCCGGAATTTGTCGGCGAGCCTGTCCACCAGGCCAGGCGAAGGGTAGTTATGGGCGACATCCTGAAGTGCGCCGGCGTTCCGGATTTCGATGAAAGGTGCGGTTAGTTCACCGGCTTGCTCACCGTCCTTGGCAAGGCGCACCCGATGGCCAGCGCCACCTTTGGCCGAAAGTACGACGTAAGCCGCGGTATTGAACCGCCCGTTGTAGCCGTTATAGGTGATGACCGGATCCTGGCGCACCCACGTGTTGTCATAGTTGTCGGAGGGAATGCTGGCATTGCTGGCGAATCCGCCTACCAAGACAAGAAGTGAACTATCGCCTGCCTGCGTGGTGATCGGTGCAGTCAGCGCAGGGTCGACACCATCACCATCGGCTTGCACAAGAAGAGTATGCGATCCCAGGGACGGGTTTTGTGTCGGCGGCAGGTCCATGGACACGTCCATTCCAAGGCTGCCGTTCGCGGCGACCAGCAATGTCATGGCAATGGCCGTGGGCGCCCCCCAGCCGCATGCCTTGCGACCCTGGCGCCCACCTTGCACGGCTGATTGTTCTTCTTCTGGACCTGCGCTCTTCATTTGCAACCTGCCAACGAAACATTCGCCTGTCATTGACCGACGGCAATTCCCGTCGGCGCCGCGGCACGGTCCATCGCCAGGATCTTCGGCGGAGACCATGGCCGTCAGTCGCGCTGGAAGTAAAAGCCGTAATAACGGTCGATCGAATGGGCCCCCTCGAACGGAATTCGCATGTAGCGCTCGAGGGACTCCCAACGATCGATCGCCGTATAGCCCAGCGCCTCCATGTCGGCCAGAAACTCCGTTATCGCCGTCACCCGGTAGGGGCAGCTGGAAAGCGCTCCCATCCGCTGCAAGGTAAAAAAGCTTCGGCTCGGGTGCAGCGGTGTCACATTGACCAGCACGTGTCGGGGCGGATCGCTCAGGGAACGCAGCATTTCCGGAAGGGTGAAGTCGAGATACTGAAGCACGCCGCTTGCCAGCAAGATGGCACATCCGTCCGCAGCGTCGCGAGACTGGGTGAAGCACAGCCTTTGGCCGGCATCGTACTGGCTGGCCCACGCGCGTCCGGCCGACACCAACTCCGGGAGGTCATAGACCAACCATCGCAAGTCGGCAGGATAATTGAGGTAAGACTGGAAACCGTAGTAACTGATTCCAATGTGGCCGCCGAGGTCGAAAAGCGTGCGCTGGCCGGACATGAGGATCTGGGACAACCAGAAAACGACCGGGTAATCGCCCATCAGAATGCTGTCGAGGCGCTCGCGATAAAGACTTGCGGCCTGCGGAAGATCATATCCGGTGGGCAGCGCTTTCGGCGCTTGGGCGAGCGCATCGGCATAACTGGAATACACGCCATAATAGGAATTCGTAGGCAGCGTTCCCCTGTCAAACATCAATCGGTACATCGGTTTTGCCAGCAACCGGAGCACGGGCAATTCGGCGCCATCGTGCGCCATGCGCCGGAGATTTCCGGAAATTCCTTTCGTCGGCATCGGATGCTGTTCCTGGAATTGTTGCAGCCCATCAGTCGAAAACGGCGCCACACCGGCGGCCTTGGGAGTTCTCACGCGCACCACTTTGGAAGAGTCGGACCGACGCCCCTAGCGCGCGCCGGTACCAAACAGCACCACTTCAACGGTTTGGATCAGGATCAGCAGATCGAAGAGCAGGTTGTGGTGCTTGACGTAGTACAGGTCGTACTTCAATTTCTCGGCCGCATCACCTTCGGACGCGCCGTATGGATAACGAAGTTGCGCCCAACCGGCCAACCCTGGCTTGAGGCAGTGGCGCAGGTTGTAATAGCTGATATTTCTGCCGAGATCGGCAACGAATTGAGGACGCTCCGGCCGTGGCCCGATGAAGCTCATTTCACCCTTGAACACGTTCCATAACTGCGGCAGCTCATCCAGGCGCATCTTGCGGGTGAAGCGACCGACGCGGGTGACGCGGTCGTCGCCTGTACAGGCCCAACGCGCCACGCCATCCAGCTCGGCATCGGTACGCATGCTGCGGAACTTCACCAGCCAAAACGTACGCCCGCGCATGCCGATCCGCTCCTGTCGATACAGGATCGGCTGACCAGGGCCAGACTCGATGCGTATGGCTAGCATCACCAAAAGCATCAATGGCCAAGCCAGCATGAGCACAGTGAGTGAAGCAATGAGATCAAAGCTGCGCTTGGTGAACAGGCGTAGCGGCGTGGAGTTGAAGCCACCGGAATAAACCAGCCAAGACGGATGCGTCAGCGACAACTGCACACATCCCGCCTCACGTTCGAAGAACGTGGTCAGGTCTGTGATCACGATGCCGACCTGCCAACATTCGAGCAGTTCCTCCATCAACACGCTTCCGCGGCGATCATCGACCCCGACCACGATCTCGTCCACCTTGCGTTGTTCGGCCCACTCGCACAGCGGCCCCTGTGGCATCACCAGCAGCTGGGGCGGCATGGCGACCATTTCGCCCGGACACGGTACGAAGCCGATAACAGAAAAGCCCCGTCGGTCGGAACGTCTGCGCAGGCGGCTGTGGATCTGCGACGCGCGCTGACCTGCGCCGAGCACCAGAATGCGGCGCTTGAAGGCCTCGACCTCCACCAGCCGCAGGAAAGCGGCGCGGAAGGCGGTGACGGCGATGAAGCCGATGACCAACGCAAGGCCCAGCACACCGCGCCCCACATAGGCCTGTGGTATGACGTAATAGGCCACGACCAACCCGAAGCCGCCCAGCCCGAAGCCGATTGCCTGACGTGCCAGCAGGCCGAACCAGCTTGCTCGCATGTAGGTCTGGTATTGGCCCAGCGCTCCAAGGCCAAGCATGATCAGCGCCGCGAACAGGAACGCCTGTGCCGGCAGGTATGGGACCGACCGGTTGAATTCGTCCGGATCCTGGAAACGCAGGTGGGTTGCCGCGTACATCGAGGCGCCCAGCAGCAGCAACTCGGCAATGCTCAGGAGCAAGAGCCAGCGAACAGCTTGTCTGTCTACGAAACGGTGCATTCCCCACCCCGTTCATCATCAAAACAGCGCCCTTGAAGGCCACTCCCTCGCCGGGGGCCTCCATCGCAGCAAATAGCGACGTACAACCGGGTAATACGCGCATTAAATCTCGGTTCGGACATTCAATTGATTTTTTTTCGCTTTGGCCCGCCGCTCGCGCGACGCCCCCGTTGGTCAGGCGCCGCAAGCCAGGATGCGTATCGGGTATCGAGCCATATCCAGCGATACGGCGAGCGCACCGGCCAGGTCTTCAGGAAGAGTCAGATCAATCGCGCGGCATGGCATTCCGGCCATTCCTTGCGGCGGAGCCACGAGCGCGCCCGAGGGAGCACGGAAGCTGGCAGGCGCTTGTTCCAGCCCGGTGCCGAACGCCTTGAGCAACGATTCCTTGCGCGTCCAGAGCTGCAGCAGCGTCCACTCGCGTTGCTCAGGAGGCAGCGCGTGCAACGCATCGCCCTCCCCGGGCGAACAGATGACCGGCAGCAGGGTCTCCATCGACACGCGTGGCGGCCACCGCTCCACGTCGACGCCTAACGCACATCCCTGCCCCACGGCGATAAGCACCACGGGGCCGCTGTGGCTCAAGCTCGTGGCAAGGCGTGTGCCGGGAAGTTGCGGCTGGCCGGACGGCAGGAAATGCAGGGGTACCTCGCCCGGACTCACGTCGAGGCAAACTCCCAGAACCACACGCCACATTGCGTGCGCGAGCACATAGGCGCACCTGTCGCGCCCGAACCGAAAACGCGCCGCGCGTTGGCGCTCTCTGGCGTCCAGCAGCTCGGTCGCTCCGGCTTCCAATTCGCCCCACGACGCGCTGTCGAAGAGCACTACGCTGACTTCGCCGGGGCAGCAGGGGCACAGCCCGGAAGCCGCCAAGCCGTTCCTCGCGCGGGCCACGAAATCCAGGCTTGTGGCTGGCGGGTTCATCGAGGGTCGGCGTGGCATCAGCCGTCGCAGCAGGCCATCTCCTGGGCGATGAACCGCAGATACCATGGCATCGCCTCGCGCAGCCCTTCGGGCAGGGTGTGGGTGGGCTCATAGCCCAGCCGCTCGGTGGCGCGGCTGATGTCAGCCAGCGAATGGCGGACATCCCCCGCGCGGAAGTCGCGATATACGGGTCGCCGCGCGTAGTTCACTCCCGCGGTTGCCAGCTGCGCCACCAGTCCCTCGAACAGGCCATTAAGGCTGTTGCTTTGGCCGACCGCCACGTTGTAGATCAGATTCCGGTGCTGGTCCGACGCCAGCGCGGCCCGCAGGTTGGCCTGCACCACGTTGACCACATGGCAGAAATCCCGCGTGGTTTCGCCATCGCCGTTGATGTAGACATCTTCGTCGCGGATCATCGTGGCGATCCATTGCGGGATCACCGCGGCATAGGCGCCATGCGGATCCTGGCGGCGCCCGAACACGTTGAAGTAGCGTAGGCCGATCGCGCGGAAGCCGTAGCACCGGGCGAAGACCTCGGCGTAGAGCTCGTTGAACAGCTTGGTTGCCGCGTAGGGCGACAATGGCCGGCCGATCCTGTCTTCCACTTTAGGCAGGCTTGGCTCGTCACCATAGGTGGAACTGGATGCGGCGTAGGTAAAGCTGTCCACCCCCGCGTCCCGGGCCGCCACCAGCATGTTGAGGAAGCCGGTCGCGTTGGCCGCGTGGGTATCCAGTGGATCCTCGATCGAGCGCGGCACCGACCCCAGCGCGGCCTGGTGCAGCACATGGCGCACACCAGCGCAGGCTTCTCGGCAAATGTGCATGTCGCAGCTGTCGCCGCGGATGAAACGGAAGCGCGCCCACGCCCGTGGACCGACAAGCCGCTGCACCTCGTCAAGATTACGCTGATGACCGGTGGCGAAACTGTCCAGCCCGACGACCCGCTGACCCAGCCCCAACAGTGTCTCGACCAGGTTGGAGCCGATGAAGCCGGCTGCGCCGGTGACCAACCACGCCCCGGTCTCCTCATTCACGCGCGCCTGTACATCGTGCGGCAACAAGACATTCAGAGTCGCCATCAGAGCCTCCCGTCCACCGTCTCGCGCGGCAGCACGTATTTCACGTCGTAGATCACCGACTCAGGCTTGCAAAAGGCGCGCACGCCTTCGGCGCCCAGCGCCACGAACCGCTTGTGTCCGACCGCCACAATGACTGCGTCGTAATCGCCTGGCGCGGGCTGCTCGATCAGTACCAGGCCGTATTCGTGCTCTGCCTCGGCGGCGTTCACCCATGGATCGTGCACGTCAACCTGCACGCTGTAGGCGCGCAGAGCCAGCATGATGTCGATCACCCGCGTGTTGCGCAGGTCCGGGCAATCTTCCTTGAATGCCAGTCCCAACAGCAGCACCCTGGCGCTCACCGGATTGATGCCCTTGCGCACCATGAGCCGAATCACCTCGCTGGCGATGTACGATCCCATGCCGTCATTGGTGCGCCGGCCGGCCAGTATGACGTCCGGATGGTGCCCGACCTCCTGCGCCTTGTGGGTGAGGTAATACGGGTCGACACTGATGCAATGACCGCCGACAAGCCCAGGTCTGAATGGGAGGAAGTTCCACTTCGTCCCCGCCGCTTGCAGCACTTCAAGAGTATCGATGCCAAGCTTGTTGAACAGGATCGCAAGATCGTTGACCAGCGCAATGTTGAGATCGCGCTGCGTGTTCTCGATCACTTTGGCCGCCTCGGCCACCTTGATGCAGCTGGCCTGGTGGGTGCCGGCGGTGATGATCGATCCATACAGGTGATTGACAAAGTCCGCTGCCTCCGGCGTCGAGCCGGAGGTGACTTTCAGAATACTGGTGACCCGGTGCTGCTTGTCGCCGGGGTTGATCCGTTCCGGGCTGTAGCCGGCGAAGAAATCCCGATTGAAAACCAGCCCAGAGCCGCTGGCCAGGAGCGGCACGCAGACCTCCTCCGTGCAGCCCGGATAGACAGTGGACTCATAGACGACCACGTCGCCGGGTTTGAGCACCTGGCCAAGCGTTTGGCTGGCCCGGACCAGTGGCATAAGGTCGGGCCGCTTGGCCGCGTCAATCGGCGTGGGCACGGTGACGATGTAAACGTTGCAGGTGCGCAGATCGTCCGGCTGGGTACTGAAGCTTAGTTGAGTGGCTGCAGCCAGCTCGGCCGCGCTCGCCTCCAGCGTGCTGTCTCGGCCAGCCTGCAACTCCTCAATCCGCGAGGCGTTGATGTCGAAACCGAGCGTTGGATAGTGTTTTCCGAATTCCACCGCCAACGGCAGCCCGACGTAGCCTAAGCCGATGATGGCGATCCTGCTGCCTTCCAGAGTCTGCATGCGATACATCCATGACGGTCATTGCGAAACAGGAACCGGAAGACAGGATTCCCTGAGCCGCACACGCCACAACGCCTGAACCCGCCGGCACAGGACAGACAGATGCGATGCGGCAACCCGCGCCCCATGGAATCGCGGGGTACTGTGGTAGGCGTCTGGGCGTCTAGCCGTTCAACCCTGGTGCGGAAAACCTGTGTGCAATTCCCATAGGCGCGCCTGTCCGGGTGCCAGAGACCTGGGCAAGCGAGCCTTATGCACCCGAAACCAGACGGAAGGTGAAAATCGGGCGCGGCGCGGAAGCGACTCATCAAGACACACTGGACCGGCCAGATCCGATTGGGTCGCCTGCCCCGAGAGACACCCGATTCAGGCAAGCGGAGCGTTTGCCGGCGCCACCGACCAGGATGTCGACGCCCTCCTCGCCCACTAGTGTCCGCTCCGGCGCCGCCTCCAGGCGATCATCGCCCGAACCGGAACCGGAACCGCTGCCGTTGCCGTCGGACAGTAGCCGTCGCCCTCGCCCGCTGCGGGGTGTGGGCGCCGTTCATGCCGAACAGTTGGTCATCGCCCGCCAGGCCTTTGATCAGGTCCTGCCCGAACGTGCCATCAGCTGCTCGCCGGCCGAGGCGACTTCGATGGCCTGGTCATACCCCCTCCTGCCACGGTCCGGTTGATCCCGGCCGCAGTGAGGCAATAGCCGCCATCGGGCTGCACGTAGTCGATCGCCGCATCGCCACAGGGGAAACGGTTCGCCACCCGAACCCATGGCATCGCACCGGCATCGACAAAGGTCATCAGGTCATCGCCGTCGCGGCTGAAGGACGGTCGCTCACGGGCGACGCGTTCCGTCCTGTGCATGCCCGGGCGCATAGCGCGGCAAACGCAGGATAAATCGAGTGCCATGGGAAGCTGCGAGATTCTGGGGATCGGGAAGCTGAGTTTCGACTTCAATGGTTCCGCCCAACACTTCGGTCACGATCTGGTGTGCGATGTGCAGGCCCAGTCCGCTCCCGCCGGCATTCCGGCGGGTCGTAAAGAATGGCTCGAAGATGCGCGGCAGATTGCCTGCCGAAATGCCGCCCCCGCTGTCGGCAATACTCACTTGCACGAACGCTTCGCCATCCGCTTGAGCGGAGACGACAAGAACACCCGATTCGTCTTGTGCAAACGCGTGAGTCAGCGCGTTGCTCACCAGATTGGAAATCACCTGTTCGATGGGGCCTGGATAACTATCCATGGCAAGCCCTTGCGCAAGTTTCAGTTCGAACGCAATACGGCCGCCATAGTCGCGACTGCGAAGGCGTGGATCGGAATCTAGAATGACCTCGGCGAGATCGAAACGCCGCCTCTGCAAGGTAGAACGGTCTACAGCCACCTGTTTAAACCTTTGCACGAGCCGGCTCGATCGTCGCAACTCCAGAGTTGCAAGTTTGACCGCCTCCGAGGTTTGCACGATGAAGGCATTCAGATCCGAGCGCCGCAATCCCTGTTCAACCCTATGCTTCAACGCGGTCACGTTATCCTGCGCCGTGCTCAGCGCAAGCAGCGCACTCCCCAACGGAGTATTCATCTCATGCGCAACGCCAGCCACCATCATGCCTAGCGATGACAGTCGTTCGGCTCTTGCCAGATCATCGCGCACGCGTTGCAGTCGCTCGTTGGCCAGCGTCAGCGCAGCATTTGCATCCTGTAGCTCGTGCAGATGAAGCGATTCAGCCGCCATGCCGCGTGCGATTCGGAATATCAAGCTGATCGTCAGCCATAAGCTGAATAAAGTCAGCGCCAGCAGCAGTATCTTCCCTCGTGTTGCCGCGTTTGTTAGTGCATGTCCATCCTCACGGACCAGCACTCGGATGCCTAGAGCTCCCGCTTGCCTGGCTCTGGTTGCGTCATTGCGCTCAGCCAGGCCGGCACGCAGGGTCGAGAACTGCCAACCGCGCCAGATCCCGGCTTCCCTGCGTTGCATGGCGCGCCAGAGATCCGGATTGGTATTCGGCAAAAGGCGCTGCGGTGAACCAAGCTGCCATGACCAGTCATCGGCCGGGTCTGGTCCGAGGATCCAACTCCCCTGAGCGCTGACCAGATACACACCTAGATTGGTGCGCTCGCGCTCATCTTTCAGATTTTCCAACATGTCCTGCATACGAGCGTTGAGCACCACGGCACCTTGCGGCGCTCCGCCATAATAGACCGGTGCAACCGCGCGCAGAGTGGGCCGAAACGGCCGCTCTATCATGCCCTCATCCACGTTGAGGTCGAGTTCTGAGAGATAAACCTGGCCCTTTCGCATGCCACGGGTATCAGTGAAGAAAGACCTGCTCGCCTTGTCCTGCAATGCAGAAGCCGGCACAAGCTGCGCAACCCCGTTGTTGTTTACGCGAAGCCGTTCCCGGCCGCTTTCATCCAGCCAGCGGACTTTGTCGTATCTGAGCGTGCTGCTGGAAAAGCTCAGGAATGTCGTCGCCAATGGAGAGCCGGCAGAGATATCGATGCCGGGCTCGGCAAAGTGCGGAGGCAAATCTGCGAGGAATAGAACGTCGCTCTCCATTCGGTCCAAGCGCCGCAATAGGGTATTCACGGTAACGCTAGTGACTTGATCGCGTGCCTGGGCAAGATTTCGCCCGAGGATTTTATCGGCCTCAATCCAGAGTAGTGGCAGACCAATCAACAAACCCAGCAACCAAGGTGCTGCTAACGGAACCAATCGACGCCATTCCGTGCGCACCGCTGCGAGAGATTCACGCCACCTCGCAACCGGATTTCCGGTCCAACGCATGAGGCGGCTTCGCATCACGAATCCCGCAAGCGGCTTATGAACGCCTCCAGCGACTCTGGTCGAGCAAACAGATATCCCTGCGCGCAATCGCAGCCATGTTCGAGCAGCCACGCTGCCTGCTCTGGAGTCTCCACGCCTTCGGCCAGCACAGAGATGCCCAGGCGCTGGCCGAGCACCAGAATCATGTCGGCAATGCCGCAATCATCGCCGACAAGACCAAGCTCACTGGTGAAGTGGCGGTCGAGCTTGAGCGTGGTCACCGGCAACGCCTGGACATAGCGTAGCGATGAATAGCCTGTGCCGAAATCGTCGATCGCTACGGAAAAACCCGTCTCGCGCAACTTGCCCAGTACGGCGGTGTCAGCCTCGGAGTCTCCCATGACCACCGATTCGGTGATCTCCAGCTCCAATTGCTGCGGCACGACACCATATGCAGTGACGGTCGCCATCAGTTCATCGAAGAACTCCCGACGATGAAATTGTATGGGCGATACATTGACCGCGATCCGTAGCCCCGGAAAGCCTGCAGCTTCGATGGCAACCAGCGCCTGGCAGGCGAGCTTCAGGATCTGCCGGCCCAAGGGGACGATCATTCCGGTTGCTTCAGCTACCGGAATGAAGCGGGCCGGCGGAATGTCGTTGCCCTCTTCGTCGAGCCAACGCGCTAAAACTTCCGCGCCGATGATGCGTCCAGTAGCCAAGTCAACTTGGGCCTGAAGTGCAATGCCTATATCCTCGGTCCGCAACGACTTGTACAACTTGTGAGACAACAGCAAGCTCTCCTGGCCATCCAGTTCCTGGCCGCGTGTGTATTCGATACGACCGTTATTACCCGGCATGCGTGCACGTTTGAGCAATAATGGTCCGGCGGCGACTACGCTGCATTCAGAACCTACATAGCGATCCATATCGATTAGCGCAGTGGTCAGGCCGATAAGCGGCGCATCGGAAGGGTCATCCGCCTGCTCCAGTAAATCGATCTGTGATTGCGCCAGTAATGCCTTCGGTCCTAACACAGCAAAAACACCCTCATGAAGTCGGGCGAGGATGCACGGGGACGGGAATACGTGCTCCAGCCGCGTGACTAGACGCTTGAGCATTTTCTGTCCCTGCTCAATGCCAAAAGTCAGACTGATTTGCGCGTATTGCTCCAGTTCGACGAACAGCAAAATACGATTTCGCGGCTCCTCAATGTCCAGGACCTCCTTGATCGATCGCTGCAATGCGTTGCGGTTCGGGATACGCAGCAGCGGATCTTCATAGGCCATGCGGTCGAGCCTTGAAGTCAGCGCAACGTTGGTCATCCCTGAGTTTGCATTAGTTGCGAACACGCGCAGTAGATCGCGCTCGGTGTCATCCAGCGTGCGCGCGGTGGCAAGATAGGTGGCCGCGGGTGGCGCTGAGCCGGATCCGTCAAAGAACAGCACCTGGCTGTCCGGCGCCTCGATCGCATGGCGCTTGGTCAATGCCTCAACCAGCATGTCACGGATCGCGCATTCCTCGATACTTGAGAGCTCCCGCATAGCCATTGATGCAAAACGGCCGGCGACGCCGATCAGTGTGGCATCAAGCGCCGAGCCCGTTTCGTGTTGTACGCACACCAGTCCGTCTGGAGGCACGCCAAGCAATCGCGACATCTCAAGGATCAGCCGTTCCGAAAAATCGACCATATCCTTGGTACGTGCCAAACTGTTGCTGGCCTCCACAATCAACTGCAAGCCGCGTTTAGCGCGAGCCAAGCCACGGATCTCCCGCCACGACCGCAAACTAGTGGTCATAATGCCGTGCAGGCGCTCACGATGCAGTTCAGTCTTGGTCCAGTAGTCACTGATGTCCAGCCGCTGCAGGGTCTCCTGCATAGGTGCCATTCCGGGCTGTCCAGTGACCAATATGATGCGGACTTCGGCATTGCCCAGAACTTCACGCACGCTGCGCACCAACCGCAGACCCGCATCGTCCGTCTCCATCACCACATCAAGCAGGATGGTTGAAACATCCGGACGCTCGACCAGCAGTTTCGCCGCCTCAGTCGCGGAGTTGGCCGTTAGGATTTCCAATGGGCTATCGTGGAAGCGGTAGCCGGACAACGCGATCTTCAGCGACTGCTGAAACCCTGCATCGTCATCGACACTGAGTACCACGAGTGGAGCGGCATGAACTTGGGCCTCGGCAGCGTCTTCTGCTGCGAAGGCAAACTGAGCCTCATCAACTGGACTTTGCACTGGCCCCCCTCCGTCGCTGTGCCGTGGGGACTGGAACGAAGTGTGGCGCCCTTTGACTTGAAAGTCTTGATGCGCGTCCATCCCCCGAGACTTTTTTAGCAGAACCTGGCCGGAAACCCAAACCCGATTGCTGCATCACAGTTATATGTGATGCATTCGATTGCTCCATCGCTATTACCGCAGGAGCGTCAATTTTCTGACGTATTTGTTCTGGAATGGGATTGACGCCACCGTGTTCAAAGGGCGGGCAGCTATAAACGCAGCGATGGCGCAGCCAAGGGGATGTGTGCGATCGTTTTACCAAGCCAATGGTCGCAAGATCAGTGCGTCTCCATCGCACATGTTCAGCCTCACTCCTCCCCACTGGCATTCAAGAACACCAAGTGGTTCGCCGCAACTAGCGGACACTCCGCCAGACTGCTCAAGGGCCCAGACCGGATATAGAGCGATGAGAAGCGAGCTTTTTCGGCTAACGGACGGCAGTGGCTGACGATCTGGCATCTAGGTTGTCCCACGAGGATTCCAGTCCCCGGCAACTTTCTCCTTGCTTGCGCTATTGCTGTAGCGGCAACCGATGGCGAATCCTCACCTCTGTGCCCTGCACATGCGCCAGTTAGCAATCTGGTATTTCATCGTTCGCTGAAACGCGTAGCCCTTAAAAAACGCAAGGGCGGCCAATTGGACCGCCCTTGGATACGCCCTGCCCGCTGGCTTCAGGCCGTCAGATCCATCGCCGGCATCTTCGGCAACAGCTTGTCCAGCGTGACTGGATACTCGCGCACGCGCACGCCGGTGGCGTTGTAGACCGCGTTGGAAATGGCCGCCGCCACGCCGCAGATGCCCAGTTCGCCCACGCCCTTGGCCTTCATCGGCGAGCTGGTCGGGTCGGTTTCATCCAGGAAGATCACTTCCTGGTGCGGGATATCGGCATGGACCGCCACTTCGTATCCGGCCAGGTCGTGGTTGACGAAGAAACCCAGGCGCTTGTCGACCACCAGTTCTTCCATCAAGGCTGCGCCGGCGCCCATGGCCATCGCACCGATCACCTGGCTGCGGGCCGACTTGGGATTGAGAATGCGGCCGGCGGCGCAGACCGCCAGCATGCGGCGGATGCGGATCTCGGCCGTCGCGCTGTCCACGGCCACTTCCACGAAATGCCCGCCAAAGGTGGATTGCTGGAACTGCTTGGCCAGGTCGCCGTATTCCATCGCATCTTCCGCGGTGATCGCACCGGCGCTGGAAGCCTTGGTCAGCGCGATCCGCTTGCCGCCCACCAGCACGTGGCCATCGACGAACTGCGCGCTGGTCGCGTCCACGCCCAGGCGCTCGGCCACTGCAGCGCGCAGCTTCATGCAGGCCGCGTAGACACCTGCGGTGGCGCTGTTGGCGCCCCACTGCCCGCCCGACCCGGCCGAGACCGGGAATGCCGAATCGCCCAACCGCACGTTCACCTGCTCCAGCGACACGCCCATCATCTCGGCGGCAGTCTGGGCGATGATCGTGTAGCTGCCGGTGCCGATGTCGGTCATGTCGGTTTCCACCGTGACCGTGCCGTCGCGCTCGAGCAGCACCCGCGCACCGGACTTCATGTTGAGATTGCCGCGATAGGCCGCGGCCATGCCGATGCCGATCAACCAGCGGCCTTCGCGCCGGCTGGCAGGCGTGGCGCTGCGCTTGTCCCAGCCGAAGCGCTCGGCGCCGATGTTGAGGCATTCGATCAGCCGACGCTGGGAGAATTTGCGTTCGGGATTTGCCGGATCGACCTGGGTGTCGTTGAGGATGCGGAACTGGATTGGATCGAGCTTGAGCTTTTCGGCCATCTCGTCCATGGCCACTTCCAGCGCCATCAGGCCCGGGGCTTCGCCCGGCGCGCGCATGGCGTTGCCTTCGGGCAGGTCCAGCACCGCCAGGCGCATGGCGGTCATGCGGTTGGCGCCGGCGTAGAGCAACTGGGTCTGGGCGACGGCGGTTTCGGGGCTGCCGCCGGCCAGGTCGCCGGACCAGCTCTCGTGGCCGATTGCGGTGATCCTGCCCTCGGGCGTGGCGCCGATGCGGATGCGCTGGATGGTGGCCGGGCGGTGCGTGGTGTTGTTGAACATCTGCGGCCGGGTCAGGTTGACCTTGACCGGACGTCCGACTGCACGCGCGCCCAGCGCGGCCAGGACCGCATCGGTCCGCACGAACAGCTTGCCGCCGAAACCGCCGCCGATGTACGGCGACACCAGGCGCACGTTTTCCTTCGGCACGCCCAGCGTGGTGGCCACATCGCCCACGCCCCAGGCGATCATCTGGTTGGAGGTCCAGATGGTGAGCTTGTCGCCTTCCCAGGCGGCGATCGACGCATGCGGCTCCATCATCGCGTGGGCCTGGTCGGGCGTGGTGTAGGTGGCGTCCAGCTGCACGGGCGCGGCGGCAAAGGCACCTGCGAAATCGCCGACCGAGGTGTCCTTCGAATCGGGGCTATCGGTCGGCATCTTGGCCGAGCCGCGGGCGTTGGACAGGTCGAAGGTGCCCTGCTGGCGCACGTAGTCCACCTTCACCAGCTGGCCGGCGGCGCGGGCCTGTTCGAAGGTTTCGGCGACCACCAGCGCCACGGCCTGGTGGTAGTGCTCGATGTCCGGGCCGCCCAGCAGGTGTGCGGTGTTGAACTTGCCTTTGCCCAGCTTGCCGGCGCTGGCGGCGGTGACGATGCCGAGCACGCCGGGCGCGGCCTTGGCGGCGGAAAGATCGATCGAGCGGATCCGGCCCTTGGCGATGCCGGCACCAACGACGAAACCGTAGACCTGCCCAGCAACGACATCGTGTCGCTCATAGGCGTACGGCGCGGTGCCGGTGGTCTTGAGCGGACCGTCGATGCGGTCGTGGGATTGGCCGACGACCTTGAGCTGGTCGATGGGATTGGTGGTGGCGGGGGTGTCGAATTTCATGTTCAGGCCCTCGCTTCAGCCAGGATGGCACCCAGGGCGCGCTCGATCAGCGGCACCTTGAAGGCGTTGTGCTCGGTGGGTTTGGCATCGGCCAGCAGCGTGCCAATCACCGCCTTGGCGCCCTTGGGCAACTGCGCATCGGCTTTGGCGTCGCGCCATGGTTTATATGCGACGCCGCCCAAGGCGACGCTGCCCTGCCCGTCGGGCTGCACGATCGCAGCCACCGAGACCAGCGCGAAGGCATACGAAGCCCGGTCGCGGACCTTGTGATAGATCTGCT
>Ga0160444_100491_pt1 | contig 17376 bp, 18 predicted proteins | sample HID1972K_E1MG_FD_108232 | JGI IMG/M metagenome (GOLD analysis project Ga0160444, IMG submission 108232) | Enriched pill bug-associated microbial communities from UW Madison campus, WI, USA - HID1972K_E1 MG | ecosystem: Host-associated > Arthropoda: Insects > Digestive system > Unclassified ... | reverse complement strand
CTTCAGGTTGCCGATGTAACCGGTGAAACGGTGATACATCTTGTCCTGCAGCTTCTTGCCGGTGACGACAATCTTTTCTGCATTGACCACGACCAGATAGTCGCCGGTATCAACGTGGGGGGTGTAAACGGGCTTGTGCTTGCCGCGCAGACGGCGGGCCAGTTCAGTGGCGAGACGGCCCAGGGTCTTGCCCTCGGCGTCGACGAGATACCAGTCGCGCTGGACGGTCTCGTTCTTGGCGGTGAAAGTGCTCATGAAGAACTCTATGTAGGTCGGGCTCATTGCGACGATGGACCGCCGGAACTCTGCCACGCGTTGTGAAGGTGAAACGCAAGAGGCGGGATTCTAGACGGCTTTGGGCCCCCAGCGCAAGCGCGACCGTCGGCCCGGCTTGGCAGGAATGGCGCGGGGGGCGAGAATCGGAGTCCCCCCGATGCCACCGGCCCGCCATGACCGCGCTCCGCCAGACCACCCCGCTGGACCATCTGCTGACCGAGGCCCAGCGCGCCCTGGACACCGTGTTCGGCAATCCGCCGGCATCGCGCCCCTACCCCGCCGAAGGCGTCGCCGAGCCGGGCATGGCGCCGGCCGAGCGCCGGCACGCCGCCGGCCTGATGCGCGTCAACCACGTTGGTGAGGTATGCGCGCAGGGGCTGTATTTCGGCCAGGCCGCGGTGGCCCACGATGCCGGCACCCGCGCCCACCTGCTGGAGGCGGCGCAGGAAGAAACCGACCACCTGGCTTGGTGCGCCACCCGGCTGGTCGAACTGGACAGCCGCCCCAGCCTGTTCAATCCCCTGTGGTACGCAGGCAGCTACATGATCGGCACCCTGGCGGGGCTGCGTGGCGATGGCTGGAACCTGGGCTTCGTGGTGGAAACCGAGCGCCAGGTGGAAGCGCACCTGGACGAGCATCTGGAAACGCTGCCGCCGGCCGACCAGCGCAGCCGCGCGGTGATCAAGGTCATGAAGGACGATGAAGCCCGCCATGCCCAGCACGCCGAAGACGCTGGCGCGCGGCGGCTTCCGTTCCCGATTCCCGGCGTGATGGCGCTGGCCTCGAAGGTGATGAAGACCGTCGCCTACCGCATCTGACGCACCGCGGGCCCGTAGCGCCGGGTCCTGCCCCGCCCAGCCCATGGAGCCGGGCCGTACCCGGCTGCCACGGTCAGCTGGACGACACCAGCTTCAGCCCGATCACGCCGGCCACGATCAGCGCCACGCAGCCCAGGCGTGCCGGCGATGCGCTGTCGTTGAACAGGAAGATCCCCAGTACCGCCACGCCCATCGCCCCGATGCCGGTCCAGATGGCATACGCGGTACCGACCGGGATGCTCTTCATCGCCTGGCTCATCAGGTACAGGCTGATCAGCGCGGCAACGACGGTGGCGGCGGTCGGCAGCGGCTTGCTGAAGCCATCGGAGTACTTCATCCCGACGGCGAAACCGATCTCGAAAATGCCGGCCAGCAGCAGATAGATCCAAGGCATGGGGGTCTCCTCGACTTTTTGAACAAAAACAAAACGGCCCGATGTCTTCACACCGGGCCGTGGGTCGGTCTGCTGCCGTGGAACCGGAATCTGCGCTGAGTCCGGTTCCACGGGGCGGGGCGTCCCGCCTGCTTGCACGTGCAACGCCGAAGCGCCGCACTGGATTCACTCGGACAGGTTGCGCCCGTGGAACAGCTCTTCGATCTCGCGGCGCAGCAGCGCCTCGATCTTCATGCGTTCCTTGAAGGACAGATTCTTGGCCTTCTCTTCGAACAGATACTGGTCCAGGTCGAAGTCCTTCAGGTGCATCTTCGTGTGGAAGATGTTTTCCTGGTAGACATTGACGTCGAACATCTCGTAACGCGACTTGATGTTCTTGGCCAGGAAGTTCTGGATCGAGTTGATCTTGTGGTCGATGAAGTGCTTCTTGCCCTTCACGTCGCGGGTGAAGCCACGCACCCGGTAATCCATGATCACGATGTCCGATTCCAGGCTCTCGATCAGGTAGTTCAGCGCCTTCAGCGGCGAAATGACGCCACAGGTGGCCACGTCGATATCGGCGCGGAAGGTGGCGATGCCCTCCTGCGGGTGCGTTTCCGGATAGGTGTGCACGGTGATGTGCGACTTGTCCATGTGCGCGACCACGGCATCGGAGATCAGCTCCTTGCCGGCCTGCTTCTTGTCGATCACTGGTTCTTCGGAGATCAGGATCGTCACCGACGCACCCTGCGGATCGTAATCCTGGCGCGCGATGTTGAGGATGTTCGCACCGATGATCTCGGCCACGTCCGTGAGAATCTGAGTCAGCCTGTCGGCGTTGTACTCTTCATCGATGTATTCAATGTAACGCTGGCGCTCCTCTTCGGTGCGGGCGTAACAGACGTCATAGATGTTGAAGCTCAGCGCCTTGGTGAGGTTGTTGAAACCTTGCAACCTCAGGCGAGGCAACGGCTTGACCACGGCGGTCGATCCTGTAAGAGAGGGGAAAGGACCAATTATGCGGCAAAGCTACCCCGAGGGGTAATGTGAACAGGTTGCCGGATCTGGCACGCCGTTTGCTCTTAACATTTAGGCTCCGCTAAGCTGCGCTCCACACCCCGTGAATCCGTTCATGCGCAGAGGGAGCGCCACCATCGTGTCAACCGTGCGCCTTGCTACAAGTCCGTTGGCTTTGGACATCGCTACCATCGACCGCTTCCTGGCCCACAGCCATCGGCGTCGTTACCCTGCCCGAACCGATGTGTTCCGCCCCGGCGACCCGGCCGGCACCCTGTATTACGTGATCAGCGGCTCGGTCTCGATCATCGCCGAGGAGGAGGATGAGCGCGAGCTGGTGCTGGGCTACTTCGGCAGCGGCGAGTTCGTCGGCGAAATGGGCCTGTTCGTGGAATCCGACCGCCGCGAGGTGATCCTGCGCACGCGCACCGCCTGCGAACTGGCCGAGATCAGCTACGAGCGGCTGCACCAGCTGTTCCTGGGCCCGCTGTCGGGCGATGCCCCGCGCCTGCTGTATGCGCTGGGCCAGCAGATCTCCAAGCGCCTGCTGGATACCAGCCGCAAGGCCAGCCGGCTGGCGTTCCTGGATGTCACCGACCGCATCGTGCGCACCCTGCACGACCTGGCCGAGGAGCCGGAGGCGATGACCCATCCGCAGGGCAGCCAGCTGCGCGTATCGCGCCAGGAGCTGGCGAGGCTGGTCGGCTGCTCGCGCGAGATGGCCGGTCGTGTCCTGAAGAAGCTGCAGGTGGATGGGCTGCTGCACGCGCGCGGCAAGACCGTCGTGCTGTACGGGACCCGCTGAAACCCGGCGGGTGACCCCGACCGGCGATGCATGGATGTGGGTGACGACCGTTGGTCGTCACCGCGTGCCTTGACGGTTCGGACAACCCACCGCACGCTGCCGGCATGGAGCTGAGCAGCGAGTTCTGGTGGTTCATCCTGATCGGCCTCGGCGCCCAGCTGGTCGATGGTGCGCTGGGCATGGCGTTCGGGCTGGTGTCCTCTTCGGTGATGCTCAGCATGGGCATCCCGCCGGCCCACGTCAGCGCCAGCGTGCATACCGCCGAAGTGTTCACCACCGGCGCGTCGGGGGTTTCGCACCTGGCCGCGGGCAACGTGGACCGGAAACTGTTCGTCCGCCTGGCCGTCCCGGGCGCCATCGGTGGCGCGATCGGCGCTTACGGCCTGACGCAGCTGCCCTCGGATGTCATCCGGCCATTGATCTACCTGTACCTGCTGGTGCTGGCGATCGTCATCCTGTTCCGTGCGGCCGGCCGCCTGCTGCCCAGGGGCGACATCAAGCGCGTGCCGCTGCTGGGCGTGGTGGCCGGCTTCCTGGATGCCACCGGCGGAGGCGGCTGGGGCCCGGTGGCGACATCGACCCTGCTGGCGCGAGGCGGCCAGGCACGCACCACCATCGGCACGGTCAATGCTGCCGAGTTCGTAGTGACGCTTACGGTATCGGTAACCTTCCTGATGTCGATGGGCCTGCATCACCTGCAGATCGTCGCCGGCCTGTTGATCGGCGGCATGATGGCCGCGCCGCTGGCGGCCGTGCTGGTGAAGCGGGTGAAGGAACGCTGGGTGCTGGTCGCGGTCGGCCTGCTGGTGCTGGGGATCAGCCTGTACCAGGTGGGCCGCACCGTTGGCGGCTGGCTGGGGTCGTAGCGTCGGGTTTGCCGAGCATGGCTCGGCACTACCGCTCGCCGCGACGGTCCGATGGGTGACGACCACCCAGTGGGTGACGACCGTTGGTCGTCACACCCCGCGCTCGCCGAGCATGGCTCGGCGCTACCGCTCGCCGCCGCGGTCTTCGCAACCCCAGTTGAGGATCCGCGTCCCCGCCGGCAGCACGCGGCGGAAGAACTCTACGCTGCGGTGCTTTGGATTGACCACCACCGGTGCCTTCGCGGCCACCAGCAGCGGCAGGTCGGCGGTGCTGTCCGAGTACGCGATGTCGATGTCGCCGTAGCCACGCTCGCGCAGCATCCGCATCTTCTCTTCGTTGTGGCAGTGGCGGGTGGCACCGACCGCGCCCAGCCGCGGCCCGACTTCGCTGCCGATCACCGGCACGTCCTGGTGCGCGACGAAGGCCAGGATCGCGCGCGCCAGCTCCGGCGGCGCGCCGGTCGCCACCACCACGCGGTCTCCGCTGGCACGGTGCGCGGCGAACACCTCCAGCGCCTGCGGCAGGAGCTTTGCGCGCAGTTGTGGTTCGTTCTTCAGCACATACCCGTCGATGACGCGATTGAACTCGCGCGCGCGGTGCATGCCGAAGGTGGCGATCCACACGTAGATGGAGATGCCGGTACGCCGCGTCGGCAGCATCGCCACCAGCGGACCCGCCACCGGCGTGACCAGCAGCGCGGCCAGCAGGCGAAGTGGATTGCGCTTGATCAGCGTGGCGAACAGATGGCTGCCGGAATCGCCGTCGTAAAGGGTATGGTCGAAATCGAAGACCACCAGCGGCGCGTCGTCGCGCGGAGTCGGATAGATCGTGCTCATGAGGCGAAGAATAGCTGACGCAGGCCCTCGCCCGGTTCCTCGACGCGCATGAAGGCCTCCCCGACCAGGAACGCATTGACCCCGGCATCGCGCATCAGCCCGACATCCTGCGGACCGAGGATGCCGCTCTCGGTGACCAGCAGGCGGTCGCGCGGTACCGCGTGGCGCATGTCCAGCGTGGCCTGCAGCGAGACGTCGAAGGTACGCAGGTTGCGGTTGTTGATGCCGATCATCGGCGCCGGCACCTGCAGCGCGCGTTCCAGTTCGTCGATGTCGTGCACTTCCACCAGCACGTCCATGCCCAGGCCCAGCGCCAGCTCGGACAGCTCGGCCAACTGCCGGTCATCCAGCGCGGCGACGATCAGCAGGATGCAGTCCGCGCCCAGCACGCGCGCTTCGACGACCTGGTAGGGATCGATCACGAAGTCCTTGCGCAGCACCGGCAGCGTGCACGCCTCGCGTGCCTGCTGCAGGTAGGCATCGCTGCCCTGGAAGAAGTCCACGTCGGTCAGCACCGAGAGGCAGCTGGCGCCGCCGAACTCATAACTGACCGCGATGTCGGCCGGATGGAAGTCGGGCCGGATCACGCCCTTGGACGGGCTGGCCTTCTTCACTTCGGCGATCACCGCCGGGTCGCCATTGGCGATGGCCGCGTGCAGCGCGCGCACGAAGCCACGCAGCGGCGGCGCCTCGGCCACGCGCGCCTGCAGCTGCTGTAGCGGCACGGCGGCGCGGCGCTGGGCCACTTCTTCGGCCTTGCGGGCCAGGATGGTCTGCAGGATGTCGCTCATCGTGCTCACAAAAAAGGGGACGGAGGGGATTAAGTCGTTTCTGGCCAGTCAGCCTGCCAGCGAGCGCGTGGCCGCCACATAGTCCTGCAGGCGCTGGCGTGCGCTGCCATCGGCGATCACCGCGCGCGCGCGCGCCAGTCCATCGCCGATGTCCTCGGCGACGCCGGCAACGTACAGCGCGGCGCCCGCGTTGAGGGCCACGATATCCAATGCCGGGCCCGGCTGGTTGTCCAGCACCGCACGCAACAGGGCGATGGACTCCTCCGGACCGTCCACGCGCAGGTTGCGGCTGGCCGACATGGCGATGCCGAAGTCTTCGGGGTGGATCTCGTACTCGCGCACCTTGCCGTCGCGCAGCTCGCCGACCAGCGTGCCGGCGCCCAGCGAAATCTCGTCCATGTTGTCGCGACCCCATACCACCAGCGCGCGCTCGGTACCCAGCTCGCGCAGCACGCGGGCCTGGATGCCGACCAGGTCGGGGTGGAACACGCCCATCAGCACCGCAGGCGCGCCGGCCGGATTGGTCAGCGGGCCGAGGATGTTGAAGATGGTGCGCACGCCCATCTCGCGGCGCACCGGTGCGACCACCTTCATCGAGGGGTGGTGGATGGGGGCGTACATGAAGCCCACACCGGTCCGTTCGATGGCACGGGCCACCTGCGCCGGCTGCAGTTCGATCACCGCCCCCAGCGCCTCCACCGCGTCGGCGCTGCCGGACTTCGACGAGACGCTGCGGTTGCCGTGCTTGGCCACCCGGGCACCAGCCGCGGCGGCCACGAACATCGCGCAGGTGGAAATGTTGAAGGTATGCGAGCCATCGCCTCCGGTGCCGACGATATCCACCATGTGGGTGGTATCAGCCACCGGCACGGCGCGTGCGAATTCGCGCATCACCGTGGCTGCGGCGGCGATCTCGTCCACGGTTTCCTTCTTGACGCGCAGGCCGGTCAGGATGGCGGCGGCCATCATCGGCGATACGTCGCCACGCATGATCTGCCGCATCAGGTCGACCATTTCGTCGAAGAAGATCTCGCGGTGCTCGATGACGCGTTGCAGGGCTTCCTGGGGGGAGAAGCTCATCGTTCTGACTCCTGGAATGGTCGTGCGGTTCAACGCTGCAGGAAATTGCGCAGCAGCGCGTGGCCGTGCTCGGTGAGGATCGACTCGGGGTGGAACTGCACGCCTTCCACCGGATGTTCGCGGTGGCGCAGGCCCATGATCTCTTCCACGGTGCCGTCCTCGTTCTCGGTCCAGGCGGTGACTTCCAGGCACTCCGGCAGGCGGTTCTTGTCCACCACCAGCGAGTGGTAGCGGGTGGCCTGGTAACCATCCGGCAGGCCGGCGAATACACCCTTGCCTTCATGGCGGATCGGCGACGTCTTGCCGTGCATGATGTTGCCAGCGCGGATCACCGTGCCGCCGTACACCTGGCCGATGCCCTGGTGCCCAAGGCAGACGCCGAGGATCGGCGTGGTCGGGCCCAGCCGCTGGATCAGCTCCAGCGACACGCCCGCTTCGTTGGGCGTGCACGGGCCAGGCGAAATGACGATGCGCTCGGGCCGCTGTGCGGCGATTTCGTCAACCGTCATCGCATCGTTGCGCACCACCTTCACCTCGGCGCCCAGCGTCTGCAGGTACTGCACGAGGTTGTAGGTGAAGCTGTCGTAGTTGTCGATCATCCACAACATGGATCGGATTCCGTCACTGAAAGTAGATAGGCGCGCGTGGATACGCTGCGCAGGGGAAAAGCTGCCGCCGGACTACAGCCCCTTGGCCGCCTGCGCGACAGCGCGGAACAATGCCCGGCCCTTGTTCATGGTCTCGTCCCACTCTTTCCCGGGATCCGAGTCGTACACGATGCCGGCACCGGCCTGGACGTGCAGGCGACCGTCCTTGATCACCGCGGTGCGGATCGCGATGGCGGTGTCCGCATCGCCATGCCAGCCGATGTAGCCGATGCTGCCGGCGTAGACATTGCGCTTGATCGGTTCCAGTTCGCGGATCACTTCCAGCGCGCGGATCTTCGGCGCGCCGCTGACGGTGCCGGCCGGGAACGTTGCGCGCAGCACGTCGGCATAACTGAGGCCAGGCTGCAGCTGCCCGGTGACCTCGCTGACGATGTGCATGACGTGGCTGTAACGTTCGATCACGAACTGCTCGCCCACTTCCACCGTGCCCGCCTTCGACACCCGCCCGGCGTCGTTGCGGCCGAGGTCGATCAGCATCAGGTGCTCGGCCCGTTCCTTCGGATCGGCCAGCAGTTCGGCTTCCAGGGCCTTGTCTTCCTCGACGGTGGCACCGCGCGGCCGGGTACCGGCGATCGGACGCACGGTGACCTCGCCCACGCCTTCGGGCGTGTGCTGCAGGCGCACCAGGATCTCCGGCGACGAACCGACCACCTGCATGTCGCCGACATCCAGGAAATACATGTACGGCGAGGGATTCAACGCGCGCAGCGCGCGATAGACATCCACCGGACGCGCATTGAATGGCACGCTCAGGCGCTGGCTCAGCACCACCTGGAAAATGTCGCCGGAGCGGATGTAATCCTTGCTGCGCTGGACCGCGTCGATGAAACCCTCGCGGGTGAAGCCGGATATGAAGTCGCCCTCGTCCAGCACGTCGCTGCCCAGCGGTGCCGGATAACCCGTGCCCGGTGCACGCAGCTTTGCCACCAGCGCGTCCAGCCGTGCCTGTGCGTCCTCGTAGGCGCCGGGTTCGCGCGGGTCGGCATGCACGATCAGGTACAGCCGGCCCTTGAGGTTGTCGAACACCGCCAGCTCTTCGGAATGCATGAGCAGGATGTCCGGCGTGCCCAGCTCGTCGCGGCCGGCGGGTGGCGCCAGGCGCGGCTCGATGTAGCCGATGCACTCGAAACCGAACCAGCCGACCAACCCGCCGGTGAAGCCGGGCAACCCCTGCAGCTTCGGCACCGAATGCGCGCTGCGCAACGCCTCCACTTCGGCGAATGGATCGGTCACCTCACGCGTTTCCACTGCCTGGCCGTGCTCGCTGATCGTCAGTACATGGCCGCGGAAGGTATACACGCGCCGCGCCGGCAGGCCGATGATCGAGTAGCGCCCGAAGCGCTCGCCGCCTTCGACCGATTCGAACAGGTAGGTATGCGGGCCGTCGGCGAGTTTCAGATAGACCGAAAGCGGCGTGTCCAGGTCGGACAGCACTTCACGGACGACGGGGATGCGGGTGTGGCCTTCAGCGGCCTGCTGCTGGAACTGCGCGGGGGTGATCAAGACGACTTTCCTTCCGGGACACGGCATTTTCTGGGCGGACGACGGCAACGGGCCACCATCGCCAGCAGCGGCGTGCGGAAGAAACGGAACGCGGGGTCGTCAGGAGGGTCACCGCCCGACTTTATCGCAGCCTCGACCGGAGTGAAACCCTGCAGGCGCGGACCCGTAGTGCGGGCCCAGCCTGGCGACGGGCCACCGCCCTCATCGCACCACCAGCAGCGGACAATCGGCAGGCAGGTGCATGCGGACCCGACCCGGCACGCATTCGATGCGGAAATGCCGGGCATCCACCGGCTCGCCATCCAGGTTCAGCGTCAACGGCTGTTCGGCATGGATCTCCATCCGGGTCAGGCGTGCGCGGGTGGCGACCCGCTCCAGCGCCGCCTGCTTGCCGCCGGTGACCAGTTGGCCGAGGGTGGCAGCGAATTCCCCGGTCAGTTCCGGAATGATGGTGACGTCCAGCTGGCCGTCGTCGATCAGCGCGTCGGGACACAGTGCCTGGCCGCCACCGGCCAGGCGGCCGTTGCCGATGCCCAGCGCGATGAAGGCCCCCTCCCATTCGAAGCCGGGGCCACGCACGCGGGCCGCAATCGGTTCAGCGCGGCGCAGCTTGGAAAGACCGGTCAGTACGTAGGCCAACCCGCCCAGGATATTCTTCAGCCCCTCGTTGGTTTCCACCGTCACCTGCGTGCCGAAACCGCCGCTGGCCACGTTCGCGCACCACCATGTCCGGCCGTCGGCATCGATCCGCAGCAGGTCGATCGGTCGGGCCGGCTGCGTGGCGATCAGGTCCAGCGCCTCGCCGGGTTCATCCGGCACGCCGCTGGCGGCGGCGAAATCGTTCGCCGTGCCCAGCGGCAGCAGCGCCAGCGAAGGCAGCGCATCGGCTGGTTCACTGCGGTGCGCCAGGGTCTCGGCAACCGCGCTCAGGGTACCGTCGCCGCCCCCGGCGATGAGGGTATCCACGCCGTTGTCGATGGCCTCGGCCACGTAGCGTTCGGCATCGCCGCCCTCCCATGTCACGCGCACGTCCAACGCGATGCCGCGCCTGCGGAACGCCTCCACCGCTTCGCGCACGGCAGTGTCGCCAGCGGATTTTCCATTGAGGATCAGGCGCCAGCGGGACGTGTTCATGGGATAACCAGCAAAGGGGGCGCACAGGCTAGCAGCGCCATGTTCGGTGCCGGTGAACATGGAAAAAAGGGGACGGAGGGGATTAACTGAAATCCATCCCCTCGTCCTCTTTTTCCGCGAAGGCGTGCAGTGCCTCGCCTTCCATCCGGTACACCGTCCACTCGCTCTGCGGCTTCGCGCCGGCGGCGGTATAGAAATCGATGGCCGGGGTGTTCCAGTCCAGCACCGACCATTCGAAGCGCCCGCAGCCTTCGGCCACCGCCTGCCGGGCCAGGTACTGCAACAGCGCCTTGCCTGCGCCCAGCCCGCGTTTTGCGGGACTGACATACAGGTCTTCCAGGTAGATGCCCTTGCGCCCCAGCCAGGTCGAATAGTTGTAGAAGTAGACCGCGTAACCGACCGCCTCACCCTCGATCTCGCAGACCAGCGCACGCGCGGTGGCGTCGGCACCGAACAGGCTGGCGGCGATGCCGGCCTCATCGGTCCGCACCGAAGTTTCGGCTTTCTCGTAGATCGCCAGTTCGCGGATGAAACGCAGGATCAGCCCGGCATCGGCAACGGTGGCCGGGCGGATGCGCAACGCGGCCACCGAGCCCATGTCCTCAGCCCCGCGCCGCCGCGACGTTGGCGCGCATCGCCGCGATCACCTGCCGGTAATCGGGCGCGTTGAAGATCGCCGAGCCGGCCACGAACGCATCGGCGCCGGCGGCGGCGATCGCACCGATGTTGTCGGCCTTGACACCACCGTCGATCTCAAGCCGGATGTCCTTGCCGCTGGCATCGATCTTCTTCCGCACCGCCTTCAGCTTCTCCAGCGCGGACGGGATGAACGCCTGGCCGCCGAAGCCCGGGTTCACCGACATCAGCAGCACCAGGTCCAGGTCGTCCAGCACCCAGTCCAGCACATCCACCGGCGTGCCCGGGTTGAGCACCACGCCGGGCCTGCAGCCCAGCGAACGGATCAGCTGGATGGTGCGGTGCGGATGACGGCTGGCCTCGGGATGGAAGCTGATGTAGGTGGCGCCGGCCTCGGCGAAGTCCGGGATGATTCGGTCCACCGGCTCGACCATCAGGTGCACGTCGATCGGCGCGGTGACGCCGTGCCTGCGCAGCGCCTGGCAGACCATCGGGCCGATGGTCAGGTTCGGCACGTAGTGATTGTCCATCACGTCGAAATGGACCCAGTCCGCACCAGCGGCCAGCACGTTGTCGACTTCCTCGCCGAGGCGGGCGAAGTCCGCGGAGAGGATGGAAGGGGCGATGATGCAGTTGGACATGGCCGGGGCCTTGGCAGCAGGAAAGGGAGGGACTCAGCGCTTGCGCAGGGTCTTGATGCGGTCGTAGGCGGCGTTGACGCGGCGGCTCTTGGCCTCGGCCTGCCTGAGCAGTTCCGGCGCGGCGCCGGCCAGCTTGTCCGGGTGGTACTGGGACATCATCCGCCGGTATGCCAGGTCGATCTCGGCGTCGGTGGCCTCGGAGGTCAGCCCCAGCTCCCGGTACGGGTTTTCCTTGTTCAGGCGGAACCAGTCGGCATCGAAGGCGTGCCCGATCAGCAGCCCCAGCACCGCGCCGAACAGCGGATTGGGCCGGAACAGCAGCGCCCCGGCGATGAATCCCAGCAGTTTTCCGTACCAGCGCATGGCGCTCCAGGCAGGTTGGGCGAATTGGACTTCCATTTTACGTCACAGGGGCCCGGACGGCTTTACACTACGACGCCCGCTGGCCAGCGGGCCCACCGGGTCCCTGCGCAGCCGTCTCGACGAAGCCCTCAGGAGTGCCCGTGCCGACCACGTTGTTGCAATCCGATCTCCCCGGCCTGCCCTTGCGCCATCGCGGCAAGGTGCGTGACGTTTTCGATATCCCGCGCGAGCGCCTGCCCGAAGGCACGCCGCCCGGCGATTACCTGCTGATGGTGGCCACCGATCGCCTGTCCGCGTTCGACGTGGTGCTGCCCGATCCGATCCCCGGCAAGGGCGAGATGCTCTGCCAGGTATCGAACTTCTGGTTCGACAAGACCGCGCACCTGATGCCCAACCACCTCACCGGCATCGATGTCGCCAGCGTGCTGCCCGAAGGCGTGGACCCGGCGCTGTACGCCAGGCGCGCGGTGGTGACCCGCAAGCTCAGGCCGGTGCCGGTGGAAGCCATCGCCCGCGGTTACCTGATCGGCAGCGGCTGGAAGGATTACCAGCGCACCGGCAAGGTCAGCGGCATCGACCTGCCCGATGGCCTGCGCCAGGCCGAACAGCTGCCGGAACCGATCTTCACCCCCTCCACCAAGGCCGCCGTCGGCGACCACGACGAGAACATCGATTTCGACACCATGGTCAAGGCGGTGGGCGCGGACCTGGCCGAGCGCGTGCGCGACGCCACCCTGCGCATCTACCGGTTCGCCGCCGATTACGCGCGCGAGCGCGGCATCCTGCTGGCCGATACCAAGTTCGAGTTCGGCACCGATGCCGACGGCCGCCTGTACATCATGGATGAAATGCTGACCCCGGATTCCTCGCGCTACTGGCCGGCCGACGAGTACGAAGTAGGCACCAGCCCGCCGAGCTACGACAAGCAGTTCGTGCGCGATTACCTGGAGACGCTGGACTGGGGCAAGACCGCGCCCGGCCCCTCGATTCCCGCCGAGGTGATCGAACGGACCCGCGCCAAGTACGCCGAGGCGCTGCAGCGGCTGGCCGGCATTTCCATCGACTGATACGGTCGCAGGCAAAGCCGGGCGCTGCCCGGCTGCACTCCGATCCGGCCATCAAGGCCGGGTCCCGGACGGCCGAGCCTGGCTCGGCTCCCCCATGGTCACCTTCCGGTGGCGCTATGCTCTCCATCCCGGGAGGGAACATGACCACCACGACCGTCGCACGCCCGATCGACCGATACTTCGCCAGTTACTCCGGCGACCATCGCAATACGTTCAACCAGCGCATCCACGTGGTCGCGGTCCCGGCCATACTCTGGTCGGTGGTGGCCCTGCTGTGGTGCCTGCCGCCCCTGATCACCTGGTTCCAGAACGGCATCTGGGCCGGGCTGGCGATGTTCGCGGCCTGGTGCTTCTACAACCGGCTGTCGCGGCCGCTCGGGCTGGGCATGCTCGCCGTCCTGTTCGTGATCGGCTGCAGCTGCCGGCTGCTGGAGGCGGAGGTCGGCCTGGGCAGGCTGGCGATGCTGGCCACGGCGGTGTTCGTCGTCGCCTGGATCGCGCAGTTCATCGGGCACAAGGCCGAAGGGCGCAAGCCGAGCTTCCTGACCGACCTCACCTACCTGCTGATCGGCCCGGCCTGGGTGCTCGCCAAGGTCTACCGCCACCTCGGCTGGCGCTACTGAGCCGCTTTTCCTGAACGGGCGCACCGCGTTTCGGACGTGCCGGAAACGACTTAATCCCCTCCGTCCCCTTTTAATGGGGGCATCGTGGAGGGAGCCTGGGCCGGAAAAATGAATCAGCACACGTTCCGTGCAGATGAGGGCCGGTTGACGGGTATCGGCGGCAGATCGGGCCCGGTTAGACTAGATGACCTGCTCGTGAATCGCGTATTCCCTGCATGATGCCCAGCCTGATCCTGCTGCTTGCCCTGCCGTTCTTCCTGGCAGCGCTGGTCGCCGCCGTTCCCCGCAGTTCCCGAACCACCGCCGCCTGGCTGGCTGCGGCGGCGCCCTTGGCTGGCCTGGCCATACTGGCCTGGCTGACACCGGCGGTGATGGATGGCCAGATCCTGCGCAGCAGCGGACAGTGGCTTCCGCAGATCGGCCTGGACTTCACCCTGAGGGTGGACGGGCTGGCATGGATGTTCGCCGGCCTGGTGCTGGGCATCGGCGCGCTGGTGGTGCTGTATGCCCGCTATTACCTCAGCCGCCAGGACAACGCGCACCGTTTCTACTGCTACCTGCTGCTGTTCATGGGCGCCATGCTCGGCATGGTGCTGTCCGGCAACCTGCTGTTGCTGGTCATCTTCTGGGAACTGACCAGCATCACCTCGTTCCTGCTGATCGGCTTCTGGTCGCACCGCAAGGATGCCCGCGAAGGCGCACGCATGGCGCTGGTCATCACCGGTGCCGGCGGCCTGGCGCTGCTCGGTGGCGTGCTGCTGATCGGGCGCATCGTCGGCAGCTTCGACCTCGACGTGGTGCTGGCGGCGGGCGCGCAGATCCGCGACAGTGCGCTGTACCCGGCCGCGCTGCTGCTGGTGCTGGCCGGCATCTTCACCAAGAGCGCGCAGTTCCCGTTCCACTTCTGGCTGCCGCACGCCATGGCGGCACCGACGCCGGTCTCGGCGTACCTGCACTCGGCCACCATGGTCAAGGCCGGCGTGTTCCTGCTGGCGCGCCTGCACCCGGCGCTGGCGGGCAGCGACCTGTTCTTCTACACGGTCAGCGGCATCGGTGCGCTGACCCTGCTGGTCGGCGCCTGGAACGCGATCTTCCAGCACGACCTGAAAGGCCTGCTGGCGTATTCGACGATCTCCCATCTCGGCCTGATCACGATGCTGTTCGGGCTGTCCACGCCGATGGCGGTGGTCGCCGGCGTGTTCCATATCCTCAACCACGCCACCTTCAAGGCCTCGCTGTTCATGGCCGCCGGCATCATCGACCACGAAACCGGCACCCGCGACATGCGACGACTGGGAGGGCTGCGCAGGCTGATGCCGTTCACCAGCGCGCTGGCGATCATCGCGTCGCTGGCGATGGCCGGCATCCCGCTGCTCAACGGCTTCCTGTCCAAGGAAATGCTGTTCGCCGAAGCCCTGCTCACCCACGGACCGGAATGGATGCGCGTGGCGATGAGCGTCACCGCGCTGCTGGCCGGCGTGTTCGGCGTGGCCTACAGCCTGCGCTTCGTGCACGACACCTTCTTCGGCGACGGCCCCCACGGGCTGGACGGGGTGCCGCACGAGCCGCCGCGCTGGATGAAGGTGCCGGTGGAAGTGCTGGTGGTGATCTGCGTGGCGGTCGGCATCGCGCCGGCATGGACCATCGCCCCGGTGCTGCATGCCGGCGCGGCATCCATCCTCGGCGCGGCCATGCCCGAGTACAACCTGTCGGTCTGGCACGGCTTCAACATGCCGCTGGCGATGAGCATGGCCGGCGTGGCCGGAGGCATCGCGCTGTACTTCGGCCTGCGCCGGACCATCGACCTGCATGCGGTGCGCAACGTAGCCACTGGCCGCGATGTCTTCCACCGCCAGCTGGACCTGTTGTCCGCGCTGGCCCAGCGACTGACCTCCGGCATCGCCAACGGCAGCCTGCAGCGCATGCTGCTCGGCCTGGTGGTGGTGGCGGTGATCGCCGCCGCCGCGCCGTGGCTGGCCGCGCCGGTGCTGCCGGACTGGCCCTCGCCGCAGCCGATGCCGCTGCTCGGCTGGGCGCTGTGGGCGGTGATGATGGCGTGCGCGATGGCGACGCTGCGCATGTACCGGCAGCGCCTGCTGGCGGTGCTGCTGGTCGGCGGCGTCGGCCTGATGGTGGCGCTGACCTTCGTGTTCCTGTCCGCGCCGGATCTCGCCCTTACCCAGCTGCTGGTGGAGATGGTGACCCTGGTGCTGATGCTGCTCGGCATGAACTATCTGCCGGCGCAGTCCAGCGGCGAGCGCTCGCCGGCACGCCGGTACCGCGATGGCGCCATCGCGCTGGTCGCCGGCACCGGCCTGGCCGCGCTGGCCTACAGTGCGATGACGCTGCCGCCGGGCACCATGGCCGGCGAGCTGGTCGCCCGTTCGCTGCCGGAGGCCTATGGCAGCAACGTGGTCAACGTGATCCTGGTGGATTTCCGTGGCTTCGATACCTTCGGCGAGATCACCGTGTTCGGCATCGCCGCGCTGGTGGTGCATGCGATGCTGCGGCGCTCGCGGATGGCACCGGAGCAGATCATGCCCGGCCCGCCGATCAAGCTTCCGGTGCCGGCCGACCTGGCGCAGATCATGTTCCCGCTGACGCTGACGGTCTCCATCTTCATGTTCCTGCGCGGCCACAACGCGCCCGGCGGCGGCTTCATCGCCGGCCTGATCCTGGCCGTGCCGCTGCTGATCCAGTACGTCATCCAGGGCACCGAGTCGGTGGAATCGCGCTTCGGCTTCGATTACATCCGCTGCATCGGCATCGGCCTGCTGGTGGCGGTGGCCAGTGGCAGCGCCTCGATGCTGTTCGGCGTGCCGTTCCTGACCAGCGGCCACCTCGACCTGCACCTGCCGCTGATCGGCGAAGTGCCGCTGGCGAGCGCGATCGGCTTCGACATCGGCGTATACCTGGTGGTGTTCGGTGGCGCGATGCTGATCCTGTCGATGATGGGCACGATCAAGCCCTCGCGCACCCGCACCGCGCGCCACGGCGAGATCGACCCGCAGAAACGTTCGGCGCTGACCGGGGAGATGCACTGATGGAACTGGCCATCGCAAGCGCCATCGGCGTGCTGACCATGCTCGGCGTCTACCTGCTGCTGCGCGCGCGCAGCTTCGACGTCATCCTCGGCATGACCTTCCTTTCCTATGCGACCAACCTGCTGATCTTCGCCGGTGGCCGCGTCGTGCAGGGCAAGGCGCCGGTGCTGAAGGAAGGCCTGGACGCCAACCTCGGCAACTACACCGATCCGCTGCCGCAGGCACTGGTGCTGACCGCCATCGTGATCGCCTTCGCGATGACGGCGGTGAGCATCGTGCTGGCCATCCGCAGCCGCAGCGACAACCACAGCGACCACGTCGACGCGCACGAACCGGACGAGGGTGCAACGCCGCGCCGCGACGAGGACCACGCATGAACCACCTGGCGATCCTGCCGATCCTCGTTCCACTGCTCGGCGCCTCGCTGTCGCTGTTCGTCGAACATCGCCGCTATGGCCCGAAGGTGCAGCGCACGGTGGCATGGACCACGATGACCGCGCTGTTCGCCGCGGTCGTGCTGTTGTTCGCGCGCACCGCCGATGGCCAGGCGATGGCCTACCTGCTCGGCGACTGGCCGTCGCGGCTGGGCATCGTGCTGGTTGCCGATCGCCTTTCGGCGTGGATGCTGCTGACCACCGTCCTGCTGGCGATCGGCTGCCTGCTGCATGCCTGCTCGGGCTGGGACCGGCGCGCGCCGCACTTCCATGCCCTGTTCCAGTTCCAGCTGGTCGGCCTCAACGGCGCCTTCCTGACCGGCGACATCTTCAACCTGTTCGTGTTCTTCGAGGTGATGCTGATCGCCTCCTACGGCCTGCTGCTCAGCGGTGGGCGCGG
>Ga0160444_100489_pt1 | contig 17474 bp, 14 predicted proteins | sample HID1972K_E1MG_FD_108232 | JGI IMG/M metagenome (GOLD analysis project Ga0160444, IMG submission 108232) | Enriched pill bug-associated microbial communities from UW Madison campus, WI, USA - HID1972K_E1 MG | ecosystem: Host-associated > Arthropoda: Insects > Digestive system > Unclassified ... | reverse complement strand
TCTGCGCTTTCTTGCTGACGGTGATGGTGTCGCCCGGCGCGCAGGTGAAGTGGTTCTGCCCGTCGCAGGAGACTTGCGGGTAAATCTGCATGTTTTTCGACACGACGATTTTCAGCTCACTGTTGCCATCGACCACAATTGGCCGGCTCGACAACATATGGGGGTACATCGGCACGATCACAATGGCATCGAGCTTGGGATGCATGATCGGCCCGCCGGCAGACAGCGCGTACGCGGTAGAACCGGTCGGTGTCGCGACGATCAGGCCGTCGGCCTTCTGGCTGCAGACGAACTGGCCGTCGATGTACAGCTCGAACTCGATCATCCGCGTCGATTTGCCGGGGTGCAGCACCACGTCATTGAGCGCATCGCCCTGACCGATGGCCTCGGCATGCCGGCGCACTTCGGCTTGCAGCAGGAAGCGGTTTTCCACCAGGTAGTGGCCGTCGAGCACCTTGGCGACTTCGACTTCCAGCTCATCCGGGCGAATGTCTGTCAGAAAACCGAGGCTGCCACGGTTGATCCCCAGTACCGGAATATTGTGTTTGGCCAGCGCCCGCGCAGCGCCGAGCAGACTGCCGTCACCGCCGACGACGATGACCATGTCGCAGACTTCGCCGAGCATCTTGCGCGACGAGGTTTGCAAGCCGTGGCCCGGCAGGACTTCGGCGATGGTGTCTTCGAGGATCACATGCAGGTGACGATCGAGCAGAAAGCGTTTCAGTCGGCGGACGGTATCCAGCACCTGGGAACTGCCCAGGCGACCGATGATGCCGATATTACGAAATTGCTCCATGGGACCTCTGCGGACAATCGAAAACGCGAAAAACCCGATTATGGGCGAAAGCGCCAGATAGACAAAATCCTTTCAGCCTCAAGGGTGCGCTCGTGTTTACGGCTATGCTCGCAAGATGATCCTATTTCCAGATTTGCTGCAGTTGCCTCACCAATTACGCCACCCGGAAGTGCGCGATCTGGCGTGGGTGATCCTCGCCCCTCCGATGCTCGCCACCACACCGTGGCCGCAGCGTCATCCGCTGGCCGGCAGCGATTGGGTGGCCGACCCTGAACGTCTGGAGCACTGGTTGCGTCAGCTCGACCGTGACAGTTATGGCTTGCTGCATTGGTTGTCGCAGGCACGCACGCGACGTCTGGGCCTGTATTACGAACGACTTTGGCAGTTTGCCGTGGAGCATGCGCCGGGCATTGAGCTGATTGCCGCCAACCTGCCGATCCGCCGCGAGGGCCACACACTTGGCGAGCTGGACATGCTTCTGCGTGACCGCGATGGCGTGCATCACCTGGAATTGGCGATCAAGCTCTACCTCGGCCCACAGAGCGGCGACGGTCGTGATCCAGCGCAGTGGCTGGGGCCGGGCTGTCATGATCGACTGGACCGTAAACTGGCGCATCTGGCCGAGCATCAACTGCCGATCTCGGCGCGTCCGGAAAGCCGTGAGGTGCTGGCGGCGCTGGATATCGAGGTGTTCAGCGCGCAACTGTGGCTGGGCGGCTATTTGCTTTACCCGTGGCCCGGACAGGCTGAATCACCGAGCGGCGCACATCCGCAGCATTTGCGCGGTAGCTGGTTGCATCAGAAGGATTGGCCAGCGTTTGTCGCACAACGCCCCGCCGGGCGCTGGCAACCCCTGCCCCGGCATGCCTGGCTGGCACCAGCGCATTATCCGGCGGATCAGACCTGGACTTTGGAGCATTTACGGATGTGGCTGGAGGATCTTGAGCCGCTAGCCCCGGCGCAGTTGATGGTGCGCCTGATCGAGAATGCGCGGGGGGAATGGGAAGAGGCTGAGCGCTTGTTTCTGGTATCGGATCTTTGGCCGAATGTCCCCGGCCAGGCCTGAGTTTTTTGTCGCCTGTACCGGCCCCATCGCGAGCAGGCTCACTCCTACATTGGAATGCGTTCCCCTGTAGGAGTGAGCCTGCTCGCGATGGGGTCACCTCGGTCTACAGGGAAAGCCGCAAAGCCAAAGCCGCCAACGTCACCAACAACACCGGCACCGTCAACACGATCCCGACCCGGAAGTAATACCCCCAACCAATGTGAATGCCCTTGCGCTCCAGTACATGCAGCCACAACAACGTGGCCAGACTGCCAATCGGGGTAATCTTCGGCCCCAGATCGCTGCCAATCACGTTGGCATAGATCATCGCCTCCTTGACCACCCCGCTCGCCTGACTGGCGTCAATCGACAACAAGCCAATCAACACCGTCGGCAAGTTATTCATGATCGACGACAGCAACGCCGTCAGCACACCGGTGCCCATGGCCGCGCCCCACACGCCGTGACCTGCGAAGACATCCAGCCAACCGGCCAGATACCCGGTCAGCCCGGCATTGCGCAGACCGTAGACCACCAGATACATGCCCAACGAGAAAATCACGATCTGCCACGGCGCTTCTTTCATCACCTTGCGCGTGGAAATCTTGTGGCCGCGCGCGGCGATACCCAACAGCAGCGCGGCGCACACGGCGGAAATCGCGCTGATCGGAATGCCCAGCGGTTCAAGGGCAAAACAGCCGATCAACAGAATCGCCAACACCGCCCAACCGGCATAGAACGTGGCTTTGTCGTGGATCGCGGTTTCTGGGTGCTCAAGCTGCTCCGGGTCGTAGGCCTTGGGAATGTCGCGACGGAAGAACCACAGCAACATGCCCAGCGTCGCCGCCACGCTGACGAAGTTGACCGGCACCATTACCGCCGCATAACGGTTGAAGCCGATGTGAAAGAAGTCCGCCGAAACGATGTTGACCAGGTTCGACACTACCAGTGGCAGGCTCGCGGTGTCGGCGATAAATCCTGCACCCATCACGAATGCCAGGGTCGCGGCCGGGGAAAAGCGTAGCGCCAGCAGCATCGAAATCACGATCGGCGTGAGAATCAGCGCCGCGCCGTCGTTGGCAAACAACGCCGACACCAGTGCGCCAAGCAGCACCATAAAAGCAAACAACTTGCGTCCGCTGCCCCGCCCCCAACGCGCCACGTGCAGCGCCGCCCAATTAAAGAACCCGGCTTCGTCGAGCAGCAGGCTGATAATGATCAGCGCGACGAAGGTGCCGGTGGCGTTCCAGATGATCTGCCACACCAACGGGATGTCGCTGAGATGAACGACGCCGAAAATCAGCGCCAGGATTGCGCCAAGCGTCGCACTCCAGCCGACGCCGAGGCCTTTGGGTTGCCAGATGACAAGGGTGATGGTCAGCAGGAAAATCAGTGACGCAGCGAGCATCCGCAACAGCCTTCAAAGAGTGAGGTAAAAAGGCCACGACGAGTGCCGAGCCAGAAAGATAACCTGTGGGAGCGAGCCTGCTCGCGAAAGCGCACTGTCAGTCGCCATTGATGCAACGGCTGACGACGCCTTCGCGAGCAGGCTCGCTCCCACAGGGGATTCGGTGAAGTTACTTCTTGTGTTGCTCTACGAATTGTCCGTACGCATTGATAAAACTCTGCAGAAAAGGTTTCACCGTTTCGCTCAACTTGCCCGCCTCATCAAACGCCGAGCCCGCGCCGCCCAGATAAGCCTCCGGCTGCTGCATGCACGGCACATTGAGAAACACGAACGACTGGCGCAGATGCTGGTTGGCGCCGAAACCACCAATGGCACCGGGCGAGACACTGATCACCGCCCCCGGCTTGCCACTCCAGACAGCCTTGCCATAAGGCCGCGAGCCAACGTCGATGGCATTCTTCAACGGCGCCGGTACTGAACGGTTGTACTCGGGCGTGACAAACAGCACCGCGTCGGATGAACCCACTTTTTCCCGGAAAGTACTGTAGGCTGCCGGCGGTGAATCACCGTCGATGTCTTCGTTATAAAGTGGCAGATCGCCTATTTCGACAATCTCAAGCTTGAGGTTCGCCGGGGCCAGCTCCGCCAGCGCCAGGGCGACCTTGCGATTGATCGATGCTTTGCGCAGGCTACCGACCACTACCGCGACGTTGTAGACATTGCTCATGGAAGACTCTCGATTGTCCGTGGGAGGAGCGAGTAGTTATAGATGATTCGGTGACGATTCCACCAGCACCCGAGGGAAATTCCCGCGTGTTGATTATTTTTTTCCTGTAGGAAAACTTACAGGCCTTGATGGCGGTCTACCAAGCCGCAAATCAAGCGTTTTATCTCCAGAGGTTCTAAGCAGATGGCAGCAGTACTCGTCGGTCAGTTCCATGCAAGAGATGCGGAAGGCCGCGTTTATTCCGTGCATGAGTTCCAGGAATCCAACCCGTCGGTAGACGGTTCCACTGGTTCGGAGCCTATTTACAAACTGGCCATTGGCGATCGCGTCAACAAGGTCAACGAGAACGAGTTTCTCCTAGTTCAGTCAGGGATCACCCTGATCCGTGAGCCTGAGCCAACCGTCGCTTCATAACTCATCGTTATGAGCAGAAGTCATATGCGCAGACTTGGGGTAGGATTCAGCCACTGACCCCACCTGCTGAACATGGTCTTCACGCATGCGTTTACGTCATATCGAAGTGATCCAGGCGCTCTTGCAGACCGGTCACCTGGGCACCGCCGCCGAATGGCTGCAGTTGCCGGTGGCCGAGGTCGAAGAGCGTTTGCGCGAAGCCGAGAGTCAGTTGGGGTTCATGCTGTTCGCCAGCGTGCGCGGGCGCCTGCAATCGACGCCCGAAGCGCGGGCATTGCAGGTCGAAATCGCCCACGTCTACGACGCGCTGGAGCCAGTGCAGCGCTTGGCCAGCAGTCTCAAGCAATACCTCGCCCCGCCCCTGCGCATCATCGGCACCCCACCGCTGGCGCAACAATTACTGCCACAAAGCCTCGCCGCCCTGCGCCGACGTCTGCCGGATGCGCCGTGCAGCCTGCTCAGTGCACCGACCCGCGACATCGTCCGTAACCTGTTGCTGCGCGAAAGTGATCTGGGTCTAAGCCTGCACGACCCCGAACATCCCGACATTGATTGCCAGCCACTGGCCCAGGGCAAGCTGCAATTGCTCGCGCCTCATGGCTGGCTACAACCGAAACAGAAATACATTTCCCTGCAGGATCTGGCCGGTCAGGCCATGGTCGGCCTCGAAGGCCAGGACCCACTGAGCCCGGCGCTGGAAAACAAGCTCCAGGCCCTGCGCCCCGCACCGAGCATCCAGACCCGCGTGCAAACCCATCAGATGATGCGCAGCATGGTCGAGGCTGGCGAAGGCCTGGCCATCGTCGACCCGTTCACTGCACTGGGCGCACGCTCTGCCGGGCTGGATGTCTGCCCGCTGTCGCCGGCCGTGCCGATCAGCCTGTACGCCCTGACCTTCAAGCACGCCGCGCCATCAGCGGCGATTCAGACGCTGCTCACCATCGTTACGGAACAAGCCGAGGCGATGCTGGCGAGCTGACGGGACTCTCCAGCGGATTATCGAACAATCGATACCAGAACAGCGCTACTTCGGCGGTGTTCGGATCAATACCGCGATAGCGCAACTGGTCAATACCACCAATCACATAACCGCAGCGCTCGTACAATCGACAGGCACCGAGGTTGTTGTTCTGGGTTTCGAGCATGATCCCCGGCAGCTTTTTCTTGCGACTCCAGAACTGCGCGACATCCAGCAACGCCTTGGCCACGCCATGCCGCCGCGCCGGCGCGTGCACCGCCAGCTCATCGATATGCGCAAAGCCATTCCAGTTGGTACTGATCACCAGATGACCGACCGGTTCATCGTCCAGATAGGCCATGAAAATCGCGCTGTCAGGCGCATCACGGTAACTGCTGAACTCCTCGGGGTCGATGCCGTAGCACTTGCGATAAGGCACGATCGGCGTCACCGGCCACTGCTCGACCGCTTTGCCGATCACCGCTGCGCCGTAGGCTGCGACCTCGAAGCTGAAGTCGCTGCCCCAGATATAAGGCGCAAAACCTTCGTCGGCGACACGCACCGACAGCCCTGGGTATTTTGGATTCATGACCGGTTGCATACTCGGAAAAGTCCTCATTCCTTGACGCAATCGACGGTGTAATGCCGCCCATTGCCTTCGTCTTCGTGTTGCAGTCCATGCACATCAGCGACAAAACCGGGAAAGCTGCTATCGAACGTGCGGGCAAATTTCAGGTAATCGATGATCGAACGGGTCGCCTCGGTGAAGCGTTCGCCAGGCATGATCAACGGAATCCCCGGCGGATACGGCACCAGCATCACCGCAGCGATCCGCCCTTCCAGCGCATCGATCGGCACCGCCTCGACTTCGCCGCGCACCAGATGATCGTAAGCATGTGCGGGTTTCATGGCGATCTCGGGGAGCACGGTATACATGCGTTTGAGGTGTTTGGCCGTGGCATTGCTGCGGTAACAGGCATGCAGTTGATCGCACAAATCGCGCAACCCCATGCCGCGATAGCGCCCGGCATCTTCTTGGGCGACGCAGGGCAGACAGCTTTCCAGACGCACGTTGGCGTCGTAGCTGCGCTTGAATTCCAGTAATTCAGTCAGCAACGTGCTCCATTTACCCTTGGTAATGCCCATCGAGAACAGCACCAGAAAGGAATACAGCCCGGTCTTCTCGACCACCAGCCCGCGCTCCCAGAGGAACTTGCTGACCACCGCCGCCGGAATGCCCTTGTCGCTCAGCGCTCCGCCGGCATTGAGGCCCGGCATTACCAGCGTGACCTTGATCGGATCGAGCAAGACGTAATCGTCACTGACTTCACCAAAACCATGCCAGTCGGCATCCGGTTGCAGTAGCCAGTCCTCTGTCTGTACGCGGTCAATGCCTTCGACGCCCTGCGGCTGCCAGATCGAAAACCACCAGTCATCGGCAGCGATATGCTGGCGCAGATTGGCCAACGCACGGCGGAAGCTCAGCGCTTCATCAAAGGTTTCCTGCAACAGTGAGCGCCCGGCCGGGCCTTCCATCATCGCCGACGCCACATCCAGCGAAGCGATGATGCTGTACTGCGGCGACGTCGAGATATGCATCATGAACGCTTCATTGAACCGATCGCGATCCAGTTGCCGCGCACCGCCGTCCTGCACATGAATCATCGAGGCCTGACTGAATGCCGCGAGCAATTTGTGTGTCGAATGGGTGGTGAACACCAGCGGGCTGTCTTCGCCGCGTGAGGTGGCCATGCCATAGCGTCCGGCGAAGAACTCGTGAAACGCCGCGTAGGCATACCAGGCCTCGTCGAAATGCAGCACTTCAACGCTATTGCCGAGACTTTGCTTGATCAGCTCGGCGTTGTAACAGAGGCCGTCGTAGGTTGAATTGGTCACCACCGCGAGTTTGACTTTCGGCGCACGGCCCTTTGTCAGCGGACTGGCGTCGATCTTCGCCTGGATCGATTCGCGACTGAATTCACTCAACGGGATCGGCCCGATGATTCCCAGCTCATTGCGCTCCGGGCACAGGTAGAGCGGGATTGCGCCGGTCATGATGATCGCGTGCAACACCGACTTGTGGCAATTGCGGTCGACCAGCACCAAGTCATCGCGCGCGACCATCGAGTGCCAGACGATCTTGTTGGCGGTCGAGGTGCCATTGATCACGAAAAAGGTGTGGTCAGCGCCGAAATTGCGCGCCGCGCGCGCCTCGGCTTCGGCGAGCGGCCCGGTGTGATCGAGCAGCGAACCCAGCTCCGGCACCGACACCGACAAATCCGAACGCAGGGTGTTTTCGCCAAAGAACTGGTGAAATGCCTGCCCGACCGGACTCTTGTGATAAGCCACACCGCCGCCATGACCGGGGGTGTGCCAGGAATAATTGGAGTCCGCCGTGTGCTGCACCAGGGCCTTGAAAAACGGTGGCAGTAAACCATCCAGATACTTGCGCGCCGCCCGCGCGACTTGCCTGGCGAGAAACGCCACGGTGTCTTCGAACAGATAGAGAATGCCACGCAGTTGGTTGAGCTCGGCCATCGCGTCGGCAGGGGCGTTTTCCAACGTGACTTGTTCACCCAAGGCAAAGATCGGCAGTTCCGGCGCACGCACCCGCGCCAGGCCGATCAGTTCGGCCATGTTCTGCAATAGATGGGAATTAGTGCTGGCGTCCTCGGCAGCAATCAACATGCACGCGAGGCCATGATGGGTCGACGCCACCAACCGACCTTCGGCGTAGTCGGTAGCCGAAACGATACTGAAACCTTCCTGCTCCAACTCCCGGGCGATGCCACGGATACGGTCACCGGCGACCGTGTCGGCCTTGATGTCGCGATGGACGATCAACACCGGGAACTTCAAATCTTTGTACATGGGGCTCAGTGTCCTGAGGCGGCAGGTTTGCAGCTGCCAATGCACTCAGGGTAGAGGGTTGCAGCGAATGTGGCGAGGGTGGCCAGTTGGCTTCATGACGCCAAAAGCAAAGATCGCAGCCTGCGGCAGCTCCTACAGAGGATCGCATTCCAATGTAGGAGCTGCCGCAGGCTGCGATCTTTTGATCTTCAAGCCTGGGCGTCCGCCTCGGCGATCTGCGTCCACATCGCCGGCCCGCCCGCAGACTTGGCAATGATCTCCAACCGCACCAGATGCGCCGCCAACTCATCTTCAGTCGCACGAATGATCCGCGCAGGCTGACGATCTGCCGGCAAACGACGAATCTCGGTCGCCGAGTTGTCCGCACCCTCGCCCGAGCCATTACCGTCCGAAGCATTGCCCGCCAGCGACAGGCTGGTCTGGCCACCGGTCATGGTCAGGTAGACGTCGGCGAGAATCTCCGAGTCGAGCAAGGCGCCGTGCAGTTCACGGCCGGAGTTGTCGACGCCATAGCGTTTGCACAATGCATCGAGGCTGTTGCGCTGCCCCGGGTGACGTTCCCGGGCCATCATCAGGGTGTCGAGGATCGAGCAGTGCTGCGTGATGTCAGCGCGATCCTTCTGCCCCATCAAGGCGAATTCGTTGTTGATGAAACCAACGTCGAACGCCGCGTTGTGGATGATCAGCTGCGCGCCCTTGATGAATTCGAAGAACTCATCGGCGACTTCGGCAAAGCGCGGCTTGCCAACCAGGAATTCGTTGGTGATGCCGTGAACGCCGATGGCGCCTTCGTCACTCTCGCGATCCGGTTGCAGGTAGACGTGAAAATGCCGGCCCGTCAGGCGCCGACCGATCAGTTCGACACAGCCGATTTCAATGATCCGGTGACCATCGGTCACCGGCATGCCGGTGGTTTCGGTATCGAGTACAACGGATCTGGTGGCCATCAGTGTTCAGCTCTCAACGGGTCGATCTTGCAAAAAACGCGGATGTTAACACGCGTATTTCTGAGTTAGCGCGTCATCATTCATCGCGAGCAGGCTCACTCCTACAGGGAAATGCATCCAATTGTAGGAGTGAGCCTGCTCGCGATTGGGGGCACCACGGTGCAACGGAGGGAATCAGGTCTGTTTGTAACCGCGCACTTCATCCACCCCACGGTTGGCCAACTGGTCCGCCCGCTCGTTACCGTGATGACCAATGTGCCCACGCACCCATTTCCAGGTGACCTTGTGGCGGTTGACCTGCTCATCCAGCTCTTTCCACAGATCAGCGTTTTTCACCGGTTCTTTCGCAGCGGTTTTCCAGCCGCGCTTCTTCCAGTTGGCCATCCACTCGTTGATGCCCTTCATCACATACTGCGAGTCGGTCACCAGCAATACTTCGCACGGCCGCTTCAAGGCTTCCAGGCCGCGAATCGCGCCGAGCAGCTCCATGCGGTTATTGGTGGTGTTGGCTTCGCCGCCCCACAGTTCCTTTTCAACGCCTTTGCACACCAGTAAGGCGCCCCAGCCGCCCGGGCCAGGATTGCCTTTGCAGGCGCCGTCAGTGAACAGCTCTACGGTGTCGACGCTTTCAACGCTTTCGCTCATGCCACTCTATCCAGAATAAATGCCTGCCTCGCCGATCACGGATCGACGATGGCCCGGGCCGGGACATGCCCGGCCACAAATAAAAGAAGGTTTACGGTTCAATGCGGCGGCGATTGACCTTGGCCATCGGCAGCGGAATCAGCTTGCCCATCGGCTCGCGGCGCTCCTGACGCAATGGCCGCAGCCCGACAACAATCTTGCGCGCCACCAATAAATAGAAGCCGCCGCCCGACAGTTGCCAGTCACCGGCCTTGCGTTCCCAGCCGGCCAAGCGGGCCTGCCACTTGGGTGACGCGAGCGGCGGACGATAGCACCCGAAGCGGCGTTTCTCCAGCGCGAAGCCCAGCAGATTGAGCCAGTCGGCAACCCGCGACGGCGAGATGCAGCGTGCCTGGCGCAAGGCGTCATGGGCGAAAACATGGCGTAAACCCCACGTGCTCCACGGATTGATGCCGATGATCAGCAAGTGCCCGCCGGGGCGCACACTGCTTGCCGCTTCACGCAGCAAACCGTGGGGCGACAGGCAGAAATCCAGACCGTGCTGCATCACTACCACGTCAGCGGCGTGCTCGCTCAGCGGCCAGGCTTGCTCTTCGCAGACAATCTCGACGCCCGGCAACGGCGCGCCAAGACGCACATTGCGCTGCACTTGCGGCGCCGACGGCGGGGTTTCGGCCGACGGCCCGTAATGCACCAGATAACCGCCGAAGAACCGGCCCAACTCGTCTTCGAGCATGCGCCGCTCTTCATCGAGCAGAAATTGCCCGAGCGGGCCGGACAGCCATTCACGGGCTGCGCCGATCAGGGCCAGCCAGTCAGGATCAGCCTGTGCGAACGCTTTATCACTCATCGCATTCTCCAAAGCGCCAGGAACTACTAAGATGCGCCAATGTTTTCCGCTTGGCGAATTCCGACGATGATACAGATCAGTGCCCTGCCCGCGTTCACCGACAACTACATCTGGTTGTTACAGGATCACCGTACCCAACGCTGCGCGGTGGTCGATCCGGGCGATGCCGCGCCAGTGCAGGCATGGCTCGAGGCCCATCCGGGCTGGGTCTTGAGCGACATCCTGATTACCCACCATCACCATGATCACGTCGGCGGCGTCGAACGCCTGAAAGCCGCGAGCGGCGCGACTGTTTACGGCCCGGCCAGCGAAAGCATTCCGGGGCGCGACGTCGCGCTCAAGGACAACGATACCGTCAGCGTGCTTGGCTGGGACTTCGCTGTCTATGCGGTGCCCGGTCACACTTTGGGACACATCGCCTACTACCATCACGGTCTGCTGTTCTGCGGCGACACCCTGTTCGCCGCCGGTTGCGGGCGACTGTTCGAAGGCACGCCGGAACAGATGCATCACTCGCTCAGCCGTCTCGCCGCGTTACCGGAAGATACGCTGGTCTACTGCACCCATGAATACACCCTGAGCAACCTCAAGTTCGCCGCCGCCGTCGAGCCGACGAACCCGGACATTGCCGCCCGTCTGGAAAAAGTCACCCAACAACGGCAGAACGGCGTCATGACCCTGCCTTCGACCCTGGCCCTGGAAAAGCTCACAAATCCGTTTTTGCGCACCAGTGAAACATTAGTTACACAAAAAGTGGACGAACGGGCAGGCGCTCAAAACCGGGCGCCGAGTGAGGTTTTTGCGGCTCTGCGGGCATGGAAAGATAAGTTCTAAGCACCCTCTCGCCTGGTACAAAAATTCTGAATGGTTGACCGCGAGGGGTGCGCTTTCTAGAATCGCCCGACATTTTTGCCCGGAACTTACTTCCAGCCAATGTCGTCATCCATACGTAAGTCCGTCAATTCAGACGCATTGACCCGCCTGGCGCAAGCCATCGCGGTGGCTGTGTCCGCCACGCTGGCGGGCTGTTCCAGCCATGCTCCGCAGACTGAAGCGACCCATACGCCGAACATTGCTGCGCGAGCCAAGCAGAAGCCGATCTGGCTGACCGAGAAGCCCAGCCCACAGGTTCCCCAGGATATCTGGGAACGCATGCGCCAGGGCTTCCAGTTGCAGGAAGGCCTCGGCGTAAATCCGCGCATCGAGCAACAGCGCCTGTGGTTCGCCAGCAATCCCTCTTTCCTCGAGAACGCCGGCGAACGCGGCAGTCTCTATATTCACTACATCGTCGAACGCCTCGAAGAACGCAACATGCCGCTGGAACTGGCCCTGCTGCCAGTGATTGAAAGCGCCTACAACCCGATGGCCTATTCGCGCGCCGATGCTGTCGGGCTGTGGCAATTCATTCCGTCCACCGGGCGTTACTTCAACCTGCGCCAGACCCGTTTCTATGATGGCCGTCGCGACATCACTGCCTCGACTACGGCAGCGATGGATTACCTGACTCGCCTGCACGACATGTTCAACGGCGACTGGTTGCTCGCCCTGGCCGCGTACAACGCCGGCGAAGGCACGGTCAGCCGCGCGATCGAACGTAACGAAAAGCTTGGCCTGCCGACCGACTACTGGAACCTGCCGCTGCCGGCGGAAACCCAGGCGTACGTGCCGAAGCTGCTGGCATTGTCGCAAGTGGTGCTGGCGCCAGAGGCCTACGGGGTCAACCTCAACCCGATCGCCAACGAACCGTACTTCCAGGTCGTCGAAATCAACCAGCGCATGGACCTGTCCAAGGTTGCCGCGGTGGCGAACATCGACGAAGACGAACTGTTCCAGCTCAACCCGGCGTTCAAGCAGCGCACCACCATCGACGGCCCTCAGCATCTGCTCGTGCCAACGTCGAAGGCGCAACTGCTGACCGCCAGCCTGCAGACCATGCGGCCTGACGAGCTGATCAGCCCGCGCTCGCTGAAGCCGGTGTTCGAGGGTGCCGATCCTTCCGAGGTGGCAAAACTCAAGCGTGCTTACCGCGTGAAGCGTGGCGACAACCTCGGCTCCATCGCCAAGGCCAACAAGGTTGAAGTCAAGGATCTGCAGCGCTGGAACAAGCTGACCGGCAAGAACCTCAAGGTCGGCCAGACCCTGGTGATGCAGGACAACACCAAGCGTGCGCCGGCTCGCAAATCTGGGCGCGTCAACACAGTGATTGCGGCCAACAGCAAGAACAAAGGCAAGGACGACAGCGCGCAGCAGACCCAGTACAAGGTCAAGCGCGGCGACACGCTGTACGTGGTGGCCAAGCGTTTCAACGTTGAGATGCAGCATCTCAAGCGCTGGAATCCGGGTGCGGGCAAAGCGTTGAAGCCGGGGCAGATGCTCACGGTTTATCAGCCGCACTGATCGAAGAGCCCCTGAGTTTGCAGGGGCTTTTTTTTGATCACGTTTTTGTGGTGTGCTTTAGATCCATCCCCCTCACCCCAGCCCTCCCGAAACGTCGGACCGCCCCCAAGGGGGCGAGGGGGAAAGGGAGCCGACCTCCGTGCTGTTCAACATCCGAGTTCGACTCGGTATCGCACGTCGGTGCAATTCGTCCAAACACCGCGATAAGTCCCCTCTCCCCCCGGGCGAGGGTTAGGGTAAGGGGCTTTTCAAAACGTGAGTTCGGCTCGGTATCACACGTCGGCGCAATTCGCCCAAACACCGCAATCAGTCCCCTCTCCCCCCGGGAGAGGGTTAGGGTAAGGGGCTTTTCAAAACGTGAGTTCGGCTCGGTATCACACGTCGGCGCAATTCGCCCAAACACCGCAATCAGTCCCCTCTCCCCCCGGGAGAGGGTTAGGGTGAGGGGCTTTTGAAAACTTGAGTTCGACTCGGTGCAGCACGTCGGTGCAATTCGCCCAGACACCACGATCAGTCCCCTCTCCCCCCGGGAGAGGGTTAGGGTGAGGGGCTCTTCGCGCAAACGATTAACCGCGCATTAACCCGCATCTTTTTCCTGCCCAGACAAGCTGTTACTGTACGGCCCACAAAGCCCAAGCCGCCTGGATCGGATCTGACTTGAAGCGTCCCCTCCTCCTGCTCCTGATCAGCCTGGCCTTGAGCTCAACCGCAAGCGCGACGATTACCGAAAGTCACGGTTATGCGCAGTTCGGCACGCTCAAGTACCCGGCCAGATTTACCCACTTCGACTGGGTCAACCCGCAAGCGCCCAAGGGCGGTACGTTGCGGGTGATGGCGTTCGGCACCTTCGATACGGTCAATCCGTACACGTTCAAGGGCACAAGCCCGGTCACCACAGCGAATTTCCTTCAGTACGGCATCAACGAGCTGAACGAGCCGCTGATGGTCGGCACCGGCCAGTATTCGCCATCCGGTGACGAACCCGCGTCGAGTTACGGCTTGATCGCGCAATCGGTGGAATACAGCGAAGATCGCAGCTGGGTCGTCTTCAACCTGCGTCCCGAGGCGCGCTTCCACGACGGCACGCCGATCACCGCTTATGACGTGGCGTTCTCCTATCGAACGCTGCTCAAGGACGGTCATCCGCTGTACCGCACCGCGCTGCAGGAAGTGCTGCGCGTCGACATTCTCAACAAACAGCGCATTCGCTTCGTGCTCAAGCGCTCGGGCAATCCGCTTTTGATTCTGCGCCTCGGCGAATTGCCGGTGCTGCCGCAGCATTACTGGAAAGACCGCGACTTCAAGGCCACCACCTTCGAACCGCCACTGGGCAGCGGGCCGTATCGCATCACCTCGGTCACGCCGGGCCGGCAGTTGATCTTCGAACGGGTCAAGGATTACTGGGGCAAGGACTTGCCGGTCAATCGCGGCAAGTACAACTTCGATCGCATGGAAGTCGAGTTCTACCGCGACAGCGATGTCGCCTTCGAAGCGTTCAAGGCTGGCGAATTCGACATTTACATCGAGCATCAGGCGAAAAACTGGGCCAACGGCTACAACTTCCCCGCGATACGCCGTGGCGACGTGATCAAGGCGCAGATCCCGCATCAGATCCCGACCCAGAGTCAGGGCCTGTTCATGAACACCCGCCGCGCTACCTTCGCCGATGTGAAAACCCGCGAAGCGCTGGGCCTGATGTTCGATTTCGAGTGGACCAACCGCGCACTGTTCAGCGATGCCTACAAGCGCACCACCAGTTACTACCCCAACAGTGAATTCACAACCTCCGGCCTGCCGGTCGGGGGGGAATGGCTGATGCTCAAGCCGTACAAGGAACAACTGCCGGCCAAGCTGTTCACCGAGCCGTTCACTCTGCCAAAAACCGACGGTCGCGGCATTCCCCGGGAAACCATGCGCAAGGCATTGGCGTTGCTCGCCGAAGCCGGCTGGAAGCTCAACGGGCAGCGCCTGCAAAACGCTGAAGGCCAACCGCTGCGGTTCGAGCTGTTGCTGGTCAATCCGAACCTGGAGCGCCTCTACCAGCCCTACATCGAGAACCTCAACAGCATCGGCATCGACGCGCGCCTGCGCACCGTGGATCGGGCGCAGTACAAACAGCGCCTCGATCAATTTGATTTCGACATGATCTCGATGACGCTCAACCAGACCTTAAGCCCGGGCCTTGAGCAGTGGCAGTACTTCCACTCCAGTCAGGTGAACGTCAAGGGCAGCAAGAATTACGCGGGGATCGCCAATCCGGTGGTCGATCACCTGCTCGAACAATTGCTCGCCGCACGCACCCGCGACGAACAGGTTGCCGCCGGCAAAGCGCTCGACCGCGTGCTGCTCTGGCAGCACTACAGCATTCCCAACTGGTACCTCAATTATCACCGTCTGGCCTACCGCAACCGGTTGGCCTTCGTCACTACGCCGCCCTTCACCCTGGGCCTGAGCGCGTGGTGGCTGAAGTCTTCGGAGAAAGATCGATGAACCCTACCCGCGCCCTGCTCCTCCAGGCCAGCGGCTTACTGTTCGCCGGGCTGGCCTTTGCCGCCCCGCAACACGCCGTGACCCTGTACAACGAGCCGCCGAAATACCCGGCCGATTTCAAGCATTTCGATTATGTGAATCCCGACGCGCCCAAGGGCGGCGTGTTCCGTCAGGCCGGATTCGGCGGCTTCGACAGCCTCAACCCGTTCATCAGCAAAGGCGTGCCGGCCGATGACATCGGGCAGATCTACGACACCCTGACCAAGCACAGCCTCGACGAGCCGTTCACCGAATACGGCCTGATCGCCGGCAAAATCGAAAAGGCCCCGGACAACAGCTGGGTGCGTTTCTACCTGCGCCCCGAAGCACGCTTCCATGACGGCCACCCGGTGCGCGCCGACGACGTGGTGTTCAGCTTCAACACGCTGACCAAGGAAGGCTCGCCGATGTTTCGCGGCTACTACAGCGACGTGTCCGAAGTGATCGCCGAAGACCCGCTGAAAGTCCTGTTCAAGTTCAAGCACAGCAACAACCGCGAGTTGCCGCTGATCCTCGGCCAGTTGCCGGTGCTGCCGAAGCACTGGTGGGCCGATCGTGATTTCAACAAGGGCAACCTGGAAATTCCGCTGGGCAGCGGCCCGTACAAGGTCGCCGAAGTGAAGGCCGGACGCTCGGTGCGCTACGAGCGGGTCAAGGATTACTGGGGCAAGGACCTGCCGGTCAACCGCGGCTTCTACAATTTCGACACGATGACCACCGATTACTACCGTGACAACACCGTCGCCCTTGAAGCCTTGAAGGCCGGCCAGTTCGATTACTGGCTGGAGATGGCCGCAAAAAACTGGGCCAACGCCTACAACATTCCGGCCGTCACTGAAGGACGGTTGATCAAGGAGCAGATCGCCAACAGCAACCCGACCGGCATGCAGGGGTTTGTCTTCAACCTGCGCCGTCCGGTGTTCCAGGACGTACGGGTGCGTCAGGCGCTCGGGTTGCTGTTCGATTTCGAGTGGACCAACAAACAACTGTTCAACGGCGCCTACTTCCGCACTCGCAGCTACTTCGAGAACTCGGAAATGGCCGCCACCGGCCTGCCCGATGCTGATCAACGAACGATCCTCGAGCCGTTCCGCAGCAAACTACCGGCGCAGGTGTTCAGCGAAGCGTTCGAGCCCCCCAAGACCGACGCCAGCGGCATGATCCGCGCCCAGCAACGCGAGGCCTATCAACTGCTGCAAGAGGCCGGCTGGAAGATCGTCGACGACAAGATGGTCGACGCTACGGGCAAGCCTGTAGTGATTGAATTCTTACTCGCGCAGACCGAGTTCGAGCGGGTTTTGCTGCCGTTCAAGCGCAACCTCAGCGACCTCGGCATTGATCTGGTGATCCGTCGCGTCGACGTTTCGCAGTACATCAACCGCGTGCGCTCGCGAGACTTCGACATGATGGTCGGCAGCTTTCCGCAGTCCAACTCGCCGGGTAACGAACAGCGCGAATACTGGATGAGCGCCGCTGCCGACAAGGCCAGCAGCCGCAACACCATGGGCCTGAAGGATCCGATCGTCGATCAACTGGTCGAGAACCTGATCAACGCCGACTCGCGCAAAAGCCTTGTGGCCCATGCCCGCGCACTGGATCGCGTGCTGCAATGGGGCTACTACGTAGTGCCCAACTGGCACATCAAGACCTGGCGCGTGGCTTACTGGAATCACATCGGTCACCCGAAGGTCTCACCCAAGTATGACATCGGCATCAACACCTGGTGGGTCAAGCCGAACGCAAAACCGGCGATAGAAGTCGAAACCAAACTGCAAGCCGACCCTGTGGGCACGGAGTAATCAGATGCTGGCGTATATTTTTCGGCGACTGTTGCTGATCATCCCGACCCTGTTCGGCATTCTGCTGATCAACTTCGTGATCATCCAG
>Ga0160444_100488_pt1 | contig 17483 bp, 14 predicted proteins | sample HID1972K_E1MG_FD_108232 | JGI IMG/M metagenome (GOLD analysis project Ga0160444, IMG submission 108232) | Enriched pill bug-associated microbial communities from UW Madison campus, WI, USA - HID1972K_E1 MG | ecosystem: Host-associated > Arthropoda: Insects > Digestive system > Unclassified ... | reverse complement strand
GGCGTGTTCTGGCTGTTCTGGATCACCGGTACATCGTTCGGGATCATGTCCTTCATCGGCATCCTGGTGTTGATGGGTGTGGTGGTCAACAACGGCATCGTGATGATCGAACACATCAACAACCTGCGCCGCCGCGGCATGCCACGCACGCAGGCGCTGGTGGAAGGTTCGCGCGAGCGCCTGCGGCCGATCATGATGACGATGGGCACGGCGATCCTGGCGATGGTGCCGATCTCGCTGACGGACACGCAGATGTTCGGCGACGGCCCGCCGTACTATCCGATGGCGCGCGCGATCGCCGGTGGCCTGGCGTTCTCCACCGTGGTCAGCCTGTTGTTCTTGCCGACCATCTATGCGGTACTGGACGATGCGCGCGATGCCGCGACGCGGCTGATCCGCCGCGCCCGCGGTCGCGGCGTCGAAGCGCCGGTGGTCTCCGGGTAGAGCCGACCCATGGTCGGCTGGGCGGAAGGGCGGTGACGACCAACGGTCGTCACCCACCGAAGTCCTTACCCACCGAAGTCGGCGCCTGCCGGATGCGGTTACCCCGCGATCTTGCCCCACACCTGGATGCCGGCCAGCCACAGGCCGGCCGCGCTGCCGGCGCTGGTGAGCATGAAGGTCAGCATCACGCGGGTAACGCGGTTGCGGTACCACCCCTTCAAGGTCTGCGCGTCATCGCGCAGGTTGAGGAAATCGGCGTAGGCCGGCTTGCGCAGGCGCACCTCGACCAGCGCGGAGAACGCGCCCGCCGGGATGCTCAGCCGGAACGGCTTGAACGGTGCGGCGATGATCGCGGTGAGCACGCTCAGCGGATGGCTGCCCGCCAGCAGCGCACCCAGTCCGGCCAGGCCGCCGGTGTACATCGCCCAGATCAGCAGCAGGTCCAGGCCCATGCCCATGCCACCGCGCATGAAGCCGACCACGATTCCCGCCAGCACCACCACCATGATCGCCAGCGTGAACCAGGGGATGTTGCGCTTCTTCGGCACGGCTTCGAGCTGCTCGCGCAGCGGCACCGGCGCTTCGGTATCGGTCTCCAGCCAGTTGGCCAGGCCGGCCAGGTGGCCGGCACCGACCACCGCCAGCACCTCGCGCTGCGCCGGCTCGACGCCCTGCAGGGCGCGTTCCTCGCGCAGGCGCGTGGCCATGTAGCGGTCGCGCTCGCCGATGATGGTGGTGTACAGCTCCGGGCTTTCCTCGGCGAACTCGCCGAAGCTCGATTCCAGCATGTCGCCCTGCTTGAGCTTCTCGATCTCGTCGGCGCCCACTTCATCGGACGAGAACAGGCCGGCACCCAGGCCCATCATCAGCTTGAGCTTGCCGAAGAAGCCCAGCTGCTGCGAAGCGCGCTTGAAGGTCAGCCCGACTTCGCGGTCGATCAGGTGCACCGGCAGCCCGCGCTCGCCGGCCAGCACTACCGCGCGCTTGAGTTCCGCACCCGGCTCGATGCCAAGCTGTTCGGCCAGGCGGCGCTGGTAGGCCGACAACGCCAGGTTGGCGGCGAACAGTGCGACACGGCCCTTGCGGATCACTTCCACCAGGTCCAGCCGGGCCAGCGTGTCCGGATCGGTCAGTGCCTGCAGGCGTTGTGGATCCAGCTCGACCGCCACCGCATCGAAGCGGCCGCTGGCGATGGCCATCTCCACCGCTTCCACGCTGGCATGCGAAACATGCGCCGTGCCGAGCAGGGTATAGCGCACGCCATCGCGTTCGACGACGCGCACAGGCTGTCCGGCGAACAAGGCTTCGCCGGAGGCATCGTCGGCGGAAAGGGGGAGGGTGTCAGTCATGCATTCACTCGTTGGAAGGGGCACTGTCGGCGCCGTCGCCGAGCGCGCGCTGCATCTGCACGGTATCCAGCCAGCGGCCGTGCTTGCGGCCCAGGCCGCGGAACACGCCGACCCACTGGAAACCGAAGCGCTCGTGCAGCTTGATCGAAGCGGTGTTGGTCGGTTCGCCGATGACGGCCACCATCTGCCGGTAGCCGCGCGCGACGCAGGCGTCGATCAGCGCCTGCATCAGTGCGGTGCCGACGCCACGCCCCTGGAAACGTGCATCCACGTAGACCGAATTCTCCACGGTCCACTGGTAGGCCACGCGGCTGCGGTAGGTGTTGGCGTAGGCATAGCCGGCCACCTCGCCATCGAGTTCGGCCACGATGTACGGGAAACCGCGCTCGACGATGTCGTGCATGCGCCGGCGCATCTCCGCCTCATCGGGGACATCGTATTCGTAGGTGTTGACGAAGTCGGTTACTTCCACCGCGTAGATCGCGGTGATCGCAGCGATGTCGGCATCGCCGGCATCGCGGATAGGTACGCCCATGGGCCAGGTTCCGGCAGGAGGTCAGTCGATGTAGCGCTTGAGGAGGTCGCCGTAGGCGTCGATGCGGCGGTCGCGCAGGAACGGCCAGATGCGGCGCACGTGTTCGCTGCGCTGCAGGTCGACCTCGCACACCAGCACGGCTTCTTCGCCACCGGCTTCGGCGATGAATTCACCCTGCGGGCCAAGCACATGGCTGTTGCCCCAGAACTGGATGCCCGACGCGCCCATCGGCGACGGCTCATGGCCGACCCGGTTGCAGCTGAGCACCGGCAGGCCGTTGGCCACGGCGTGGCCGCGGTGGCTCAGCACCCAGGCGTCGCGCTGGCGCGCCTGCTCGTCCTGGCTGTCGTCCGGATCCCAGCCGATGGCGGTGGGGTAGAGCAGCAGCTCGGCGCCGGCCAGCGCCATCAGGCGCGCGGCTTCCGGATACCACTGGTCCCAGCACACGAGCACGCCAAGGCGGCCGACCGACGTATCGATCGGGGTGAAGCCCATGTCGCCGGGGGTGAAGTAGAACTTCTCATAGAAGCCCGGATCGTCCGGGATGTGCATCTTGCGGTACTTGCCCAGCAGGGTGCCGTCCTTTTCAAGGACGACCGCGGTGTTGTGGTACAGGCCGGCGGCGCGGCGCTCGAACAGCGAAGCGACGATCACCACGCCATGCTGCCTGGCCAGGGCGCCCAGGCGCTCCGTGCTCGGGCCGGGGATCGACTCGGCCAGATCGAACGTATCCACGCACTCCTGCTGGCAGAAGTACGCGCCGTTATGGAGTTCCTGCAGCAGGATCAGTTTCGCGCCCTGCGCGGCCGCCTCGGCCACGCGGGCTTCGATCACCGCCAGGTTGGCGGCGGCGTCACCGTGGTTGCGCTCCTGGATCAGGGCGACGGTAAGGGGCTGGCGGGAGCTCATCCGGATGCGTTCCTGCGGGGGAAAACACGCATGTTAACGCGGAAGGGCGAGCGTGGCGTGGTGGTGGCTGAATGATGGTTTGTCGGCCTGCGGCCGGCAGAAGCCAGAGCAACAGCAACAACTGCGGGGCCGAGGGTGGGCAGGGCGGGAGGGGTTGGCGGGAAGCGCCGTGAATACGTCCGTGTAGGCTCGCCATCCGCATCCGTGCGGATGAGCGTTCCCGCCAACCCCTCCCTCCCGCCTCCGACAGGTATGCGGTGGCCGTGGTGCAGGCAAGGCGGCTTTGTGACTCGCTGAAGGTGCGTAGGAGTCTTTGGGAATAAGGTGGGTTTGGGGGGGGCTCCATCTGGATGGGCCGGGGCGCAGCCCCGGCCCTTTTTTCTTTTCCGTGGCTGGCGGCCGGCGGAACCTGTCCGGGGGGCTGGGTGGGTGGGGATTGCGGGGGCGTAGAGCGCCATGGATGGCGCGAAACGAGGCACGCAGGAGCAGCTTCTGCCGTCCCCCGCAATCCCCGCCCATCCAGCCCCCTCGCAGCCACCACGAACCGCCGCCCGCCACGAGAGGCTCAGCCGTTCGCCAGCAACCCCGCCGGAAGCTGCATCGTGATGCAATGCAGGCTGCCGTTCTGCCAGATCAGCGGACGACACGGCACCTGCACGATCTCGCGATCGGGGAACGCCGCTGCCAGCACGTCGCGCGCGGCATCGTCGGCTGGATCGCCGTAGGCCGGCATCAGCACCGCACCATTGATGATCAGGAAGTTGGCATACGACGCCGCCAGGCGGCGGCCTTCGTCCAGCACCGGCCGTGCCCATGGCAGCGGGAACAGGCGGTACGGTGCGCCGTCAGCGGTGCGCAGCGCGGCCAGTTCGCCACCCATCGCCTGCAGTTCGCTGAAATGCGAGTCCGATGCGTCGTCGCAGGCCTGGTAGACGATGCTGTCGGCCGAAGCGAAACGCGCCAGCGTATCGATGTGCGCGTCGGTATCGTCGCCTTCCAGGTAACCGTGGTCCAGCCACAGCACGCGATCCTGCCGCAGCCATCCGGCCAGGTCGGCGGACAGGCTGTCGCGATCGCGATCCGGGTGGCGTTCGTGCAGGCACTTCCAGGTCGTCAGCAGGGTGCCTTCGCCATCGGTTTCGATGCCGCCGCCCTCCAGCGCGAACGGAATGCTGCGAACCGGCGCGTCGTTGAACACCCCGGCCTGGTCCAGCACCCCGACCAGCTGATCGTCCAGGCTGGCATCGAACTTGCCGCCCCAGCCGGTGAAGCGGAAATCCAGCAGCTGGAAACCGCCGCCATCGCGCTGCAGGGTGATCGGCCCGGAATCGCGCAGCCAGGTGTCGTCGTAGCGCGCAGTGACGAAACGCACGCGGTCCATGTCGATGCGGTTGGAGCGCAGCCGCATCTCGGCATAGGTTTCCACGTCATCGTCGGCCACGCAGACCAGCACCGGCTGGAAGCGGGTGATCGCCGCGACCAGCGCGATGTAGGTGTCCTCCACCTGGCCCAGGCGCTCGGCCCAGTCGGTATCGGCGGTGGGCCAGGCAATCAGGACGCCGCTCTGGGCTTCCCACTCGGCAGGAAAACGAAGGGTCTGGTTCATGGGCTCGCTTGCAGGGGCCCGCGCGGACGCGGGCCGGGTTCGTCAACGGATCGGCGGCTTCGGGCCGATCTCTTCCGGGGACGCCTTGTTGGCCACCACGTCGATCACCTTCTGCTTCTCGAAGTAGACGGTGAACTGCGGGTAGACCCAGCGGTTGATGGTCGGCCACTGGCGCTTCTGCCCGCCGCGCGGGTCGAGCTGTTCGCCCGGCGCGCCGAACTGCGCCTGGACCTGCTGCATGCTCTGGCCGCGGACGGGCAGGGCGATGGCGGGTTTTTCGACCGTGCGGTCGATCAGCAACGTATCGGCCAGCGCCGGCGTGGCAAGGATGGATGTGGCCAGGATGGCCAGGAACGGCAGGCAACGCTTCATCTCGAACGACTCCCCAGTGGTCAAGAACGGCGATTACAGCACAAAGAAAGCAGAAAGCCGCCCTGAGGCGGCTTTCGGCATCAAACCGGCCCCGCGAAGGACCCGTGGGCGACCCTCAGGCCGCCGCACGCATCAGCGCTGGCGCGCCTTGAAACGCGGGTTCGACTTGCAGATGACGAAGATCTTGCCACGACGACGCACGACCTTGCAGTCACGGTGACGGGCCTTCGCCGACTTCAGGGAGGACAGGACTTTCATGGCATACCTCGGCGTAAACGTAAGTGTTCAAGTGGAGCGTGGCCGCGATATGCGAAAGACAATCGGCGTTGACGCTCGTTCAAGCCCGCCATTCTACCGGGCTTTTTTCCGTCGTTTCAAGTGGTTGCGCCGACGAATCGCGCCAGGCGGTCAGCCCGGGGCTAGAATGGGCGCTTCATCGCCGCTGGAAACCGCATGTCCGCACTCGCTCCCGTCCTGACCATCGACGGCCCGTCCGGGGCCGGCAAGGGTACCATCAGCCGCATCGTCGCGCGCCGGCTGGGCTGGCACTACCTGGATTCCGGCGCCCTGTACCGCGCGGTGGGCGTGGCCGCCAGCTGGGCCGACATCGACACCTCCGACGCCTCGGCGCTGGTGCGCTGCACGTTCGATACCCGGGTCCAGTTCGTCGAGCAGGGCGAAGCGCTGCGGGTGCTGGTCAACGGCACCGACGCCACCGACGAGCTGCGGCTGGAGACGACCGGGGCGCTGGCCTCGGCGATCGCCGCCATTCCGGAGGTGCGCGCCGCGCTGAAGGAGCGCCAGCGCGCATTCAGGATCACGCCGGGCCTGGTTGCCGACGGGCGCGACATGGGCACGGTGATCTTCCCGGACGCCCCGTACAAGGTGTTCCTGACCGCCAGCGCCGAGGAGCGCGCCGAGCGCCGGCATAAGCAGTTGAATGACAAGGGGGTTTCTGTTAGCTTTGATGACCTCCTGCGCGAGATCATGGCCCGCGACGCCCGTGATGCACAGCGCACCGTGGCGCCCCTGAAGCCGGCAGACGATGCCGTCCTCATCGACACCACCGGCATCGGCATCGACGATGTCGTTGCACGGGTGATGGATCTGCTTCCGGTTCCGGCCGCCTGATCCATTCGCACGGGAGCATCGCCTGCAGCAACGGCGGTGGTCGCAGCACCGAAGAGTAGTCAACGCTCCGTCGCGCAATGATGCGTGGCGGTTTAACCACTTCACACACGGCCTGCTTTCCCGGGGTCGACCAACAGGCGGGCGGCAGGGCTTCCTTGATGGAAACCGCCGACCCATGTGTTCAACAGAGTAAATCTAATGACCGAATCTTTTGCCGAACTGTTTGAAGCCAGCCAGGCCAATCTGGCCAAGCTGAAGCCGGGCGCCATCGTCAGCGGTACCGTCGTTGAAGTCCGCGGCGATGTCGTGGTGATCAACGCCGGGCTGAAGTCCGAAGGCATCGTGCCGATCGAACAGTTCCGTAACGACGCTGGCGAGATCGACGTCGCCGAAGGCGATGTCGTCAAGGTCGCCCTCGACTCCATCGAGAACGGCTTCGGCGAAACCGTGCTGTCGCGCGAGAAGGCCAAGCGCGCGATGGTGTGGGACGAGCTGGAAGAAGCGTTGGAAAAGAACGAGACCATCACCGGCCGCATCAGCGGCAAGGTCAAGGGTGGTTTCACCGTGGACATCAAGGATGTCCGCGCGTTCCTGCCGGGTTCCCTGGTGGATGTGCGCCCGGTGCGCGATCCGGCCTACCTGGAAGGCAAGGAGCTGGAATTCAAGCTCATCAAGCTGGACCGCAAGCGCAACAACGTCGTGGTCTCGCGCCGCGCTGTCGTCGAAAGCGAGCACTCGGAAGAGCGCGAGCAGCTGATGGACAAGCTGCAGGAAGGCGCGATCCTGAAGGGTGTCGTCAAGAACCTGACCGACTACGGCGCGTTCGTGGACCTGGGTGGCATCGACGGCCTGCTGCACATCACCGACATGGCCTGGAAGCGCGTGCGCCATCCGTCCGAAGTCGTCAACGTCGGCGACGAGCTGGACGTGCGCGTGCTGAAGTTCGACCGCGAGCGCAACCGCGTTTCGCTGGGCCTGAAGCAGCTGGGCGAGGATCCGTGGGACAACATCGGCCGTCGTTACCCGGCCAACAGCCGCGTGTTCGGCAAGGTCTCCAACGTGACCGATTACGGCGCGTTCGTCGAGATCGAGCCGGGCGTGGAAGGCCTGGTGCACGTCTCCGAGATGGACTGGACCAACAAGAACGTCAACCCGTCCAAGGTTGTCCAGGTTGGCGACGAAGTCGAAGTGATGGTGCTGGATTGCGACGAAGAGCGCCGCCGCATCTCGCTGGGCATGAAGCAGGTTGCCGCCAATCCGTGGGAAACCTTCGCTGCCACCCACAAGAAGGGTGACAAGGTGTCCGGCCAGATCAAGTCGATCACCGACTTCGGCATCTTCATCGGCCTGGACGGCGGCATCGATGGCCTGGTGCACCTGTCCGACATCAGCTGGAACACCACCGGCGAAGACATCGTCCGCAACTTCAAGAAGGGCGACAACCTGGATGCCGTGGTCCTGGCGGTCGATCCGGAACGCGAACGCATCAGCCTGGGCGTCAAGCAGCTGGAGCAGGATCCGTTCGGCCAGTACATGGCGGCCAACCCGAAGGGTTCGAAGGTCGAAGGCGTGGTGAAGGAAGTCGACGCCAAGGGTGCGATCATCGACCTGGCCGACGGCATCGAAGGCTACGTCGCTGCGCGCGACATCGCCAACGAGCGCGTCGACGACGCTTCGCAGCACCTGAAGGTCGGCGACAAGATCGAAGCCAAGTTCGTGGGCATGGACCGCAAGGGCCGTACCCTGCAGCTGTCGATCAAGGCCAAGGACGATGCGGAAATGCGTGAAGTGCTCGAGGACTACCAGTCCGCTTCGGGCGGCACCACCCAGCTGGGCGCGCTGCTGCGTGCGCAGCTGAGCGGCAACAAGTCCGAGTAATCGGCCGTACCGCTGTGTAGTTTCCTGGACGGCCCGGACACATGTCCGGGCCGTTTCAGGGTTGGACCCCCGAGCAGAGCCTGCAATGACCAAATCCGAACTGATCGAAATCCTCGCGCGCCGCCAGGCGCACCTGAAGGCAGACGATGTCGATCTGGCGGTGAAGTCGTTGCTGGAAATGATGGGGGGTGCGTTGTCGTCCGGAGATCGGATCGAGATCCGTGGCTTCGGCAGTTTTTCCCTGCATTACCGCCCGCCGCGCCTCGGTCGCAACCCGAAGACCGGCGAGTCCGTGGCCCTGCCGGGCAAGCATGTCCCGCATTTCAAGCCGGGCAAGGAGCTGCGCGAACGCGTCAGCGACGTGGTTCCGCAGGACGCCGATCCGGCCTGACCTGCCGCCGTGACGTGCGGTCCGGCCCCCGGGTCGGATAAGCTACGGCCTTCCAGTGCTGGAGCTCGCGCATGAAAGTGTTTCGTTTGCTGGTCCTGCTGGCGGTACTGGTCATCGGGCTGATCATCGGTGCGGTCAACATGGCCGACATGACGATCAACCTTGTTTTCACCGAACTGCATACCTCGGTCGGCGTGGCGATGATCGCCGCGTTGCTGGTCGGGGTGGTCGTGGGGGCCGGCCTGGTCCTGGTCAGCGTGGTGGTCCCGCTGTATGCGCAGTTGCGCCGCGCCAACAAGCCCGCCCTGGCGACACCGGCGGTTCCCCCCGTTTCCACGTTTGATGGACGCTGATCGAAGATGGATTTCGTCACCGAGTATTTCTGGTTCTTCCTGTTCGTTCCGCTGGCCGCGCTGGCCGGCTGGATCATCGGCCGTCGCGGTGGCCAGCGCCATGGCGACAACCAGGTCAGCCGGCTGTCGACCACGTATTTCCGTGGCCTGAACTACCTGCTCAACGAGCAGCCGGACAAGGCCATCGAGCTGTTCCTGCATATCGCCGAACTGGACAAGGAAACCTTCGAGACCCAGGTCGCACTGGGCCATCTGTTCCGTCGCCGTGGCGAAGTCGATCGTGCGATCCGGCTGCACCAGGGGCTGGTCAACCGGACCGACCTCAGCGATGCGCAGCGCGTGCAGGCCCTGCTGGCGCTCGGCGAGGACTACATGAAGTCCGGCCTGCTGGATCGCGCCGAGACCGTGTTCACCGAGCTGGCGCAGATCGACCAGCGCGCACCGCAGGCGCTCAAGCACCTGATCGGGATCTACCAGGCCGAGCGCGACTGGGAAAAGGCCATCGACAATGCAACCCGGTTCGAGGACGTCACCGGCGAGCCGATGGGCAAGCTGGTCTCCCAGTTCGAATGCGAACTGGCCGAACGCTTCCGTGGCGCGGGCAGGCTGGAGGAGGCGAGGGCGGCGATCGCCCGCGCTTACCAGGCCGATGCGATGTCTGTTCGTGCCGGCATCCTCGAGGGCCGCCTGGAAACCGATGCCGGCAATGCCGAAGCCGCCGTACGCGCATTCGAGCGCGCCGCGCGCAACGATCCCGAGTACCTGCCGGAGCTGCTGCCGGCACTGATGCAGAACTACCACAAGGTCGGCGACCTCGGCGGCGCGCGCAGCTTCCTGTCCGAGATGACCGAGCATTACCGTGGGATCGCGCCGGTGCTGGCGCTGACCCGGCTGATGGAAGAGCAGGAGGGGGTATCGCCGGCGCGTGCCTATCTGGGACGCCAGCTGAAGGATCGTCCTTCCGTGCGTGGCGAATCGGCCCTGATCGACCTGACCCTGGCCGAAGGTGCCGACCCGACCGCCACCCTGCACGATCTCAAGCACATCACCGACCAGCTGCTGGTGCGCAATCCCGCCTACCGCTGCACACGTTGCGGGTTCGGTGCGCGCACCCACCACTGGCAGTGCCCCAGCTGCAAGGAATGGGGAACGGTCAAGCCCCTCTTGAACTTCGCGGTGCTCTGACACGTGCCGGTTGCGATGATCGTGGGGGCGATGCTTGTGCTGGTGCTGCTGGGTTCCCTGCTGACCTGGGGGGCACGCCATTACGCGCTGCGCCGACAGCTGCTGGACCAGCCCGGTGAGCGACGCAGCCATCGGATCGCCACGCCGCGTGGCGGTGGCATCGCGATCGTATTGACGGTGCTGCTGGCCGCCCTGGTGGCCATGGTGCGGTTTCCCGCCATGGCGCCGACGCTGGCGGTGTTCTGTGCCGGCCTGCTGCTGGTGGCCGGGATCGGCTGGTGGGACGACCATCGCCCGTTGCCGGCGCTGCGCCGCCTGGTCGTGCACCTGCTGGCCGCAGCGCTGCTGGGCATGCTGGTCTGGCAGGCCAGCGGCAACCTGCTGCAGGCGGTGCTGCTGTTCCTGGTCGCCGCCGCCCTGGTGAACTTCTGGAATTTCATGGATGGCATCAACGGCATCGCCGCGAGCCAATCGCTGGTGGCGGCGCTGGGTTTCGCGGCGGTGCTGCCGTTGCCGGCTGCGCTTGCCGCCCTTGTGCTCGCGGCGGCCTGCCTCGGTTTCCTGCCGTTCAACTTTCCGCGCGCGCGCATTTTCATGGGCGATGTCGGCAGCGGAGCGCTGGGATACCTGATGGCATCGCTGCTGGCACTGGCCAGCGTGGTCACCGACATCAGCTGGTTGGCCCTGTTGCTGCCGTTGTCGGTGTTCATCGTGGACGCAGGCTTCACACTGCTCACGCGCATGCTTTCCGGGCAGCGCTGGATGGAAGCCCATACGCAACATCTCTACCAGCGCGCGGTGAAGGCGGGTCTCAGCCACGCACGCGTGACCGGCGTGTATATTCTGCTGGGCCTGGTCGCGTCGGCGATGCTGTTGGCATCGGCTGCGTTCGCACCCTTGCAGCAGTCGGCCATCGCGGTCGCGTGGGGGACGTTGCTGGCCTGCTTGTGGGGCGTGCTGCGCCTTCGCCTGCATAACTATTGAGGATCCGTACCGGTCATGTCAGCCTGGCTAAATAGAATCGTCGCGTTGTTGCCGCGCACCGCCATCATCCTGCATGACCTGCTGATGGCATGGGCGTGCTGGCAGCTGCTGCATGCCGGGCGTTATTCCCTGTTGCCCGACGCGCCGTCGTTGCCGTTGTGGAACGTGGACACGACGCTGGTGCTCGCCCTGCAGGCGCTGGTGTTCTGGCGGGTGGGGCTGTACCGGGGGCTGTGGCGCTTCGCCAGCGTTGCCGACCTGGTCAATATCTTCAAGGCCAGCTTCATCGGCCTGGTCGCCATCGTGCTGATGCTGGCGTGGAAGCGCTTCGACGGCGTGCCGCTGTCGGTGCTGGTGATCTATCCGTTCGCGCTGTCGGCGCTGTTGGGCGCGCCGCGCCTGCTGTACCGGGCGTGGAAGGATTACCAGTCGCTGCAGACCGATTCCAGCGCCCGCCGCGTGCTGATCCTCGGCGCCGGCCAGGCGGCCGAAGCGCTGGTGCGTGACCTGCGCCGCTCCGGCGAATACGTGCCGGTGGGCCTGCTCGACGATGCGCCGCATCTGCAGGGCGCCAAGCTGCAGGGCCTGCCGATCCTGGGCACGCTGGACGACGCGGTGGCGGTGGCACGCGAAACCGCCGCGCGGCTGATCGTGATCGCGATTCCTTCGCTCGACGCGGTGGGCATGCAGCGCGTGGTCGGGCTGTGCGAAAGCACCGGCGTGCCTTTCCGCACCGTTCCCAGGCTCAACGACATCCTGCAGGGACAGTCGCTGCCGGGCCAGCTGAAGGAAGTGGCCATCGAAGACCTGCTGGGACGCAAGCCGATCCAGCCGGACTGGTCGTTGATCCGCGGCTGGCTGGGTGCACGCACGGTGCTGGTCACCGGCGCGGGCGGTTCGATCGGGTCGGAGCTGTGCCGCCAGTGTGCGCGGCACGGGGCAGGGCGCATCGTGCTGCTGGAGATGAGCGAGCTGCTGCTGCTGACCATCGAGGCCGAGCTGCGCCGCAGTTTCCCGGACATCGAAGTCGATGCGGTGCTCGGCGACTGCGGCGATCCGGCGGTGATCCGCCACGCGCTGTCGCTGCATCGCATCGAAGCGGTGTTCCATGCGGCCGCCTACAAGCAGGTGCCGGTGCTTGAGCGCCAGCTGCGCGAAGCAGTGCGCAACAACATCCTCGCCACCGAGAACGTGGCGCGCGCCTGCCTCGAGGCGAAGGTCGAGCATTTCGTGTTCATCTCCACGGACAAGGCGGTGGATCCGGTCAACTCGCTGGGCGCCAGCAAGCGCTATGCCGAGATGATCTGCCAGAGCCTGGATCAGAAGTCCTCGCATACCCGTTTCGTGACGGTGCGCTTCGGCAATGTGCTGGCTTCGGCCGGCAGCGTGGTGCCGGTGTTCCGCGAGCAGATCCTCAAGGGCGGTCCGGTGACGGTGACCGATCCGGAGGTGACCCGTTACTTCATGACCATTCCCGAGGCCTGCCAGCTGATCCTGCAGGCCGCTGCCTCGGCATCGCACGGGGCCATCTATACCCTGGACATGGGCGAGCCGGTGCCGATCCGGGTACTGGCCGAACAGATGATCCGGCTGGCCGGCAAGCAGCCGTACAAGGACATCGCGATCATCTACACCGGCCTGCGCCCGGGCGAGAAACTGCACGAGACGCTGTTCTATTCCGACGAGGACTACCGCCCCACCTCGCACCCCAAGGTGCTGGAGGCCGGCGTCCGTCCGTTCTCGCGCGACCTGGTGCTGGCCAGCGTGCCGCGCCTGCGCGAAGCGATCGCCACCTACGACGTCGAGGCGATCCAGGAAATCCTGTTCGCGACGATGCCGGAGTTCGATCCATTGCAACAGGATGCTTACATGCCATCGGCTAACGTAGTGCCCTTTCCGGCACGAGAGGCGAACAGGTAATCGATGAGCAAGCGAATCAGAAAGGCGGTTTTCCCGGTGGCGGGGCTGGGCACGCGCTTCCTGCCGGCGACCAAGACGGTTCCCAAGGAAATGCTGCCGATCATCGATCGACCGCTCATCCAGTATGCGGTCGATGAAGCCATCGAAGCGGGCTGCGACACCCTGATCTTCATCACCAACCGCTACAAGCATGCGGTCGCGGATTATTTCGACAAGGCCTACGAGCTGGAGCAGAAGCTCGAGCGGGCCGGCAAGACCGAGCAGCTGGAACTGGTTCGCCATGTGCTGCCTGAAGGCGTGCGTGCTGTGTTCGTGACCCAGGCCGAGGCGCTGGGGCTGGGCCACGCGGTGCTGTGTGCCAAGGCCATCGTCGGTGACGAGCCGTTCGCGGTACTGCTGCCGGACGACCTGATCTGGAACCGCGGCGATGGCGCGCTGAAGCAGATGGCCGACCTCAACCAGGCCAGCGGCGCCAGCGTGATCGCCGTGCAGGATGTACCGCACGAGAGCACGGCCAGCTATGGCATCGTCGCCACGGAGACCTTCGACGGTCGCAAGGGCCGCATTTCGCAGATCGTGGAGAAGCCGAAGCCGGAGGACGCGCCGAGCGACCTGGCGGTGGTGGGCCGTTACGTGCTCAGCCCGAAGATCTTCGAGCTTCTGGAATCCACCGGCACCGGTGCCGGTGGTGAGATCCAGCTGACCGATGCGATCGCCGAACTGCTGCGGAACGAGCCGGTGGACGCCTACCGTTTCGAAGGCACCCGGTTCGACTGCGGCACCCACCTGGGGCTGGTCGAAGCCACCATCCGTTTCGCGCTGGACAACGAGAAGCTCGCTGGTCCGGCACGCGAGAAGCTCAGGCAGATGCTGGCGGAGTAATCCGCGAACGGCAAAGCCCCTCGTGGTTGGCGGCGGTACTGCTGCGTCTATGGACCTGGGGGCCGGGTGGGCGGGGATTGCGGGGGACGGCAAAAGCCGCTCCTGCGGGCCTCGTTTCGCGCCATCCATGGCGCTCAACGCCCCCGCAACCCCCGCCCACCCGGCCTCCGGACAGTTTCCCGTGGCCGCCAGCCACGGAAATAGATAAAAGAGCAAAAGCAAAAAGCAGAAGGCGGCCAAGGGCCGCCTTCTGCTTTTTATTTCAGTTCCCCTTCAACCGCATTTGCTTTGGCTTTTGCTCCGCCATCCGCCACTGCTGAACCGTCGGGAGGCGGGGCGGGGTGGGTTGGTGGGGGCGTAGAGCGCCATGGATGGCGCGAAACGAGGCCCGCAGGAGCGGCTTTTGCCGTCCCCCACCAACCCACCCCGTCCCGCCCATCCCCAGACGCAGACGCAGTTGCCGTTGCCAGAAGCAGGGTGCCGGGGCGCAGCCCCGGCGAACCCACCCCTTACAACGATTCGAAAACGCCCGCCGCGCCCATGCCGGTGCCGATGCACATGGTTACCATGCCGTACTTCTGCTGGCGACGACGCAGACCATGCAGCAGCGTCGCAGTACGGATCGCACCGGTCGCACCCAGCGGATGCCCCAGCGCGATCGCGCCACCCAGCGGATTGACCTTGGACGGATCCAGCCCGCAATCACGGATCACCGCCAGCGACTGCGCAGCGAAGGCCTCGTTGAGCTCGATCCAGTCCAGCTGGTCCTGCGTCAGCCCAGCCTGCTTCAGCGCCTTCGGGATCGCCGCGATCGGGCCGATGCCCATCACCTCCGGACGCACGCCGGCGACCGAGAAACTGACGAACCGCGCCAGCGGGGTCAGCCCGTAGTCCTTGACCGCCTGCTCGGACGCCAGCAGCACCGCACCGGCGCCATCGCTCATCTGCGAGGAATTGCCGGCGGTGACGGTGCCGCCGAACTGGCCGTTGCGGAACACCGGGCGCAGCCGGGCCAGGCCTTCGGCGGACGAATCCGGGCGCGGGCCTTCATCGGTGTCGGCGACCTTGTTGCGGGTAATGATGCGCTTGCCGTCGGCCAGGTCGGGCTGGCGCGAAAGGATCTCGTACGGGCTGATCTCGTCCTTGAACTCACCGGCCTGGATCGCCGCGATGGCCTTCTGGTGCGAGGCAAGCGCGAACGCATCCTGCTCCTCGCGCGGGACCTTCCATTCCTCGGCGACCTTTTCGGCGGTGATGCCCATGCCGTAGGCGATGGCCACGTGGTCGTTGTCGAACACGCTCGGGGCCATCGCGATCTTGTTGCCCATCATCGGCACCATCGACATCGACTCGGTGCCACCAGCCAGCATCAGGTCGGCATTGCCGAGGCGGATCTGGTCGGCCGCCATCGCCACGGCCTGCAGGCCCGAGGAGCAGAAGCGGTTGACGGTCTGCGCGGCGATGGTGTCCGGCAGGCCGGCCAGCAGCACGCCGATGCGCGCCACGTTCATGCCCTGCTCGGCCTCCGGCATGGCGCAGCCGATGATGGCATCGTCGATGCGGTTCACGTCGATGCCCGGGGCCTGCGCCACCACGCTGCGAAGCACGTGGGCGAGCATGTCATCGGGACGGGTGTTGCGGAACATGCCCTTCGGCGCCTTGCCGACCGGCGTACGCGTGGCGGCGACGATGTAGGCGTCCTGGATTTGCTTGGTCATTGCGGTGATCTCTTGAATAGGATTTGTAGAGTCGAGCCATGCTCGACTGCCACAGCAGGAGGTGCCGACCCGGGGGCGGCACCCACCATCAATCAATTGCGCAGTGGCTTGCCGGTCTTGAGCATGTGCGCGATGCGGGCCTGGGTCTTTTCCTGCTGTGCCAGCTCGACGAAGTGCCTGCGCTCCAGGGTCAACAACCACTCTTCGTCCACCAGCGTGCCGCGGTCCACTTCGCCGCCGCACAGCACGGTCGCGATGCGCACTGCGATCTCGTAGTCGTACGGGCTGATGAAACGTCCTTCCAGCATGTTGACCAGCATCATCTTGAAGGTCGCGATGCCGACGTCGCCGGCGACCTGGATGCGGCGCGCCGGCATCGGCGGGCGATAGCCGCCCTCGGCAAGCGCCTGCACTTCGGCCTTGGCAATGTGCAGCGCCTCGAAGCTGTTGAACACCACCTTGTCGGTCGGGCGCATCAGGCCCAGCTCCCTGGCGTTGACCGCCGAACTGGACACCTTGGCCATCGCCACGGTCTCGAAGGTCTTCTTCAGCTCGGCGAACACATCACCCCCCGGCCCGGCGGCCTGCGAAGCGCGCACCGCCAGTTCCTTCAGGCCACCACCGGCCGGCAGCAGGCCGACGCCGGCCTCGACCAGGCCGATGTAGCTTTCCAGCGCGGCCACGCTCCTGGCGCTGTGCATCTGGAACTCGCAGCCGCCGCCCAGCGCCAGCCCGCGCACCGCGGTCACCACCGGCACCAGCGAATACTTGATGCGCTGGCTGGTGCGCTGGAAGTTGGCGACCATCTCCTCGAACTGGTCGACCTTGCCGGCCTGCAGCAGGCCGAGCGCACCGGCCAGGTCGGCACCGGCGGAGAAAGGTTCCTTCTGCTGCCAGATCACCAGGCCCTGGAAATCCTTCTCGGCGCGCGCGATGGCGTCCTGCAGGCCGTTGAGCACGTGGTCGGAGACGGTGTTCATCTTGGTCTTGAAGCTGACCACCGCGATGCCGTCGCCGTCGTGCCACATGCGCACGCCATCGTTCTCGAACACGGTCTCGCCCGGGCTGAAGCTTTCGCCCAGCAGCGGATCGGGGAAGCGCTGGCGCTGGTATACCGGCAGCGACGAGCGTGGCAGCTTGGCGTTGCGCGATGGGCTGTAGCTGCCTTCGGCGGCATGCACGCCGTCGCGGCCATCGAACACCCAGTCCGGCAGCGGCGCGCTGCTCATGCTCCTGCCGGCCACGATGTCATCGGCGATCCACTGCGCGACCTGCTTCCAGCCGGCGGCCTGCCAGGTTTCAAACGGGCCCAGCGACCAGCCGTAGCCCCAGCGGATGGCCAGGTCGACGTCGCGCGCGGTCTCGGCGATGTCGGCCAGGTGGTAGGCGCTGTAGTGGAACAGGTCGCGGAAGGTCGCCCACAGGAACTGTGCCTGCGGGTGCTGGCTTTCGCGCAGCCTGGCGAACTTTTCCGCCGGATTCCTGATCTTCAGGATGTCGACCACTTCATCGGCGGCCTTGCGGTCGGCCGGGCGGTAATCCTGCTTTTCCAGGTCCAGCACCATGATGTCCTTGCCGACCTTGCGGAAGATGCCGGCCCCGGTCTTCTGGCCGAGTGCTCCCTTCGAGATCAGCGCGTCCAGCCACTTCGGCGACGTGAAGAATTCATGCCACGGGTCATCGGGCAGGGTATCGCCCATGGTCTTGATGACGTGCGCCATCGTGTCCAGGCCGACCACGTCCGAGGTGCGGTAGGTGGCCGACTTCGGGCGGCCGACCAGCGGGCCGGTCAGCCCGTCCACTTCATCGAAGCCCAGGCCGAATTC
>Ga0160444_100480_pt1 | contig 17965 bp, 15 predicted proteins | sample HID1972K_E1MG_FD_108232 | JGI IMG/M metagenome (GOLD analysis project Ga0160444, IMG submission 108232) | Enriched pill bug-associated microbial communities from UW Madison campus, WI, USA - HID1972K_E1 MG | ecosystem: Host-associated > Arthropoda: Insects > Digestive system > Unclassified ... | reverse complement strand
GAGAAGATCGGCGAGAAGATGCTGGCCGACCTGCGCGACGAACTGGAACTGGTGCAGGGCGCCAGCCACCCCTTCGATCTCGATGCCTACCGCGCCGGCAAGCAGACGCCGGTGTTCTTCGGCTCGGGCGTCAACAACTTCGGCGTGCAGCCGCTGCTCGATTTCTTCGTCGAACACGCCCCGCCGCCGCAGGCGCGCGAGACGACCACGCGCGAAGTCGCGCCGCAGGAAGACAAGCTCACCGGCTTCGTGTTCAAGATCCAGGCGAACATGGACCCGATGCACCGCGACCGCGTGGCCTTCATGCGCGTGTGTTCGGGCCGGTTCGAGGCCGGCATGAAGGCCTTTCATCCGCGTACAGGCAAGCCGCTCAAGCTCGTCAACGCGCTGACCTTCATGGCTTCGGATCGCGAGATCGCTGCCGAGGCGTATCCGGGCGACGTGATCGGCATCCACAATCACGGCACGATCTCGATCGGCGACACCTTCACCGAGGGCGAGAACATCGCCTTCACCGGCATCCCGAACTTCGCACCGGAACTGTTCCGCCGCGCGCGCCTGCGTGATCCGCTGAAGCTCAAGCAGCTGCAGAAGGGGCTGGCGCAGCTGTCGGAAGAAGGTGCGACGCAGTTCTTCAAGCCGCTGATGAGCAACGATCTGATCCTCGGCGCAGTGGGCGTGCTGCAGTTCGACGTCGTCGCCTATCGGCTGAAGGACGAGTACGGCGTCGACGCGAGCTTCGAAGCGGTGCAGGTCAACACCGCCCGCTGGATCCGCTGCAAGGATGCGAAGACGCTCGAGGCGTTCCGTGACAAACACGCGATGAACCTGGCGTTTGATGCCGCCGATCAACTGGTCTATCTGGCCCCGACCCGGGTGAACCTGCAGTTGGCCCAGGAACGCGCGGAAGGCGTCGAATTCCTCGCCACGCGCGAGCACGCGCATGCGGTCTCGGTGGACTGATCCACGCCGCCATCTCTGACAGGACACGGGCACGCGGTCATACTTCACGGCAGTCCAATCCCCCCAGCCGGACGTCGATGACCACTGCCCCGCCCCGTTCGCTCCGCGCGAAGCGTGAAGAGTTGGCCAGCGCCCTGACCCACGGTCTCGGCGCCACCGCCGCGCTCGCCGGCGGCGCGGTGCTGATCACCCTGGCTGCGCTGTACGGCAACGGCTGGCAGCTCGGCGCATCGATCGTGTTCGGCGTGTCGCTGCTGCTGCTGTATCTGGCGTCCACGCTGTATCACGCGGTCGAGCATCCGGTGGCCAAGGGCCGCCTGAAAGTCTTCGATCACTGCGCGATCTATCTGCTGATCGCCGGCACGTACACGCCCTTCACCCTGATCGGCCTGCGCGGCACGCTGGGCTGGTGGCTGTTCGGCATCATCTGGACGCTGGCCCTGGCCGGCGTGGTGTTCAAGCTGTTCTACACCGGTCGCTTCCGCGGTCTGTCGACGGCGATCTATGTCGCGATGGGCTGGCTGGTGGTCATCGCGATCGGCCCGGTCGCCGCCGCGCTCGATACCTGGACACTGAGCTGGATCATCGCCGGCGGCGTGTTCTACACGCTCGGCACCTTCTTCTACATGCGCGAGTCGATTCCCTACGCGCATGCGATCTGGCACCTGTTCTGCATCGGCGGCAGCGTCTGCCATTACGTCGCCGTGCTGGCGCAGGTCGTGCCGGCGCGTTGACCGCAACATCGGGTGACGCCTTTATCATCGGCCCGATCCACGTGCAGGACGTTCCACATGCGACGCATCTCCATCACCTTTTCCGTGATCGGTATCTCCGCGCTGGCCGCATGCGCGCCCGATGCACCTCCGCCTCCGCCTCCGCCACCGCCCGCGACACCCGAACCGCCCGCCGCGCCGATGCCGCCGCCCGCACCGGAAACCGTGACCGCACGCTTTGAATGCCCGGGCGCGGCGATCGTCGAGATCATCCGCGACGGCCGCTTCGCCCGCCTGCGGATGACCGACGGCCGTATCGTCAATCTCGGCGTGATCCGTGGCAGTCAGCCGCCGGTGTGGTCTGAAGTCGGCCTGCGTTTCGTGACCACCGACGATGGCGCGGAACTCTCGCAGGACAACGGCCGCACGGTGCGCTGCACCGCGATCGAAGCCCCGGTCGACACGTCAGCAGCCGCCGGCTGAGTCCACAGCGCAACGGGATGTTCACCCGTATTTGACCGTGGCGCGTCGATGGTGGGCCTGCACAGGATCTGCCATGACGACAACAACACCCACCACTGCGCCGAAACATCCGCGATTCCAGCGCTTCGCGTCTTCGCGTCCGCTGCGGATCGCCGCACTCGTTCTGCTGGTGGGGATCGTGCTGCTGATCCTGTTATGGGACTGGAACTGGTTCAAAGGGCCGGTCGAGCGCATCGTCGAAGCACGCACCGGCCGGGCACTGGTCATCGGCGGTGATCTCGATGTCGACCTCGGCCGTACGACCACCGTCCGTGCCGACGCATTGCGCTTCGCCAACGCCGACTGGTCCGACTCGCAGACGATGGCCTCGGTGGAACGGCTGGAGATCCAGTTCGAAGTCTTCCCGCTGCTGTTCAAGCGCGAGGTGCACTTGCCCGAGATCCGCCTGGTGAAACCGATCCTGCGCCTGGAAACCCATCCCGATGCCGGCACCGGCAACTGGGATATCGCATTCGGTAGCGGCGGCGACGGCCCGCCGCCGCAGATCCGGCGTTTGTGGGTCGACGATGGCCGCTTGCGCTTTCTCGACGTACCGGGGCAGACCGACATCGACGTGCGTCTGTCCAGTCGCGAATCCCGCGGCGGCGAAGATGCGGCGCCGGCGATTGCGATCGAAGGCGGTGGCAGCTGGGCCCGCAACCGCTTCACCCTCGAAGGCGTGGCCGAGTCGCCACTCGCCCTGCAGGACACCGGCAAACCCTATCGCATCGATCTGCGTGCCCGCGCCGGTGCCACCCGCGCGCATGTGCGCGGCGCGCTGGTCGCCCCCCTGCAACTGCGCGATTTCGACCTGCAGTTCGGCCTGTCCGGCCGCAATCTGTCGGATCTCTATCCGCTGGTCGGCGTCGCCCTGCCGGACACGCCGCCCTATGCGCTCGACGGCCGTCTGACCCGCGACGCGCCCACCAACACCTGGCACTACGACGGCTTCACCGGCAAGGTCGGCCAGAGCGACCTCAACGGCTCGGCGGCGGTGACGCTCGGAGGCGATCGCCCGTTGCTCAAGGCGGATCTGGTGTCGAAGCGGCTCGACTTCGACGATCTCGCCGGTTTCGTCGGCGGCACGCCCGGTGCGGAGAGCGGCGAGGCCCTCGACCCCGAACTCGTCGAACGCGAACGCACACTGGCGGCGAAGGGCCGCGTGCTGCCGGATACACCCTACGACCTGAGCAAACTGCGCTCGATGGACGCCGATGTGCGTCTGCGTGCGCAGCGGATCAACGCGCCCAGCCTGCCGCTCGACAACATGGACGCGCATCTCGAACTCGATGCCGGCCTGCTGCGCCTCGAGCCCCTGAACTTCGGTGTCGCCGACGGCACCATCCGCTCGACGATCCAGCTCGACGCGCGTCAGGACACCATCGACACGCGCCTGCAGGCTTCCGTGCGCCGCGTCAGCCTCGGCGGCCTGTTCCCACCGGACACGCTGGCCGGCGATGCGGTCGGCCGCATCGGCGGGGATTTCAATCTGCGCGGCGACGGCAATTCGATCGCCGCGATGCTGGGCAGCGCCAACGGCGATGTCGCGATCGGCATGGGCACCGGACGGGTCAGCAACCTGCTGGTCGAACTGGCCGGCATCGACATCTACGAGGCGCTGAAATATCTGATCGGCAAGGACAAGCAGATCCCGGTGCGGTGCGCGTTCGCCGATTTCGGCGTGCAGCGCGGCGTCATGGAGACGCGCGCATTCGCGTTCGATACCACCGACACGATCATCCTCGGCGAAGGCACGATCAACCTGCGCGAGGAACAACTCGACCTGCTGCTCAAGCCGCGCCCCAAGGACCGCAGCATCCTCGCGTTGCGCACGCCGCTGTCGATCGGCGGCAGCTTCGCCGAGCCGAGCTTCCGTCCAGACCTGGCGCGTCTCGGCGTGCGCGGCGCGATCGCGATCGCGCTGGGGACCATCACGCCACCGGCGGCCCTGCTCGCCACACTCGAACTGGGCGGAGGCGAGGACAGCGGCTGCGGCGGGCCCTACGCGAAGTAACGGGTCAGGCGTCGGGCAACGCGCCCGGCCCCGGCGCCGGATGCCAGGCACTCACCAGATACAGCGGCCGCTGCTTGGACTCCTCGTACAACCGCCCCAGGTACTCGCCGATCACGCCCAGCGCGACCAGTTGCACACCGCCCAGAAACAGGATCACCGCCATCATCGTCGGCCAACCGGCAACGCGATCGCCGTACATCAGGGCCTTGCCGATCACGTACAGCGCGAACGCGAACGCGCCGCAGGCGGTGAACACGCCGACGTAGGTCGCCAGCCGCAAAGGCGCGGTCGAAAAACTCGTCACCCCATCGAGCGCGAAATTCCACAACCGCCAGAAACCGAACTTGGTGCGTCCCGCAATCCGCTGCTCGCGCGCATACGGCACGGCGATACGGTTGAATCCGATCCAGCCGAACAGTCCCTTCATGAAGCGATGCCGCTCGCGCAACTGGCGCAGCCCATCGAGCGCACGTGGTGACAACAGCCGGTAATCGCCGGTGTCGGCTGGCACCGGTGTTTTCGCGAGCCGCTGGATGACGCGATAGAACACGTGTGCGGTCGACCGCTTGAGCCAGCTCTCGCCCTCGCGGCTCTCGCGCGTGCCGTGCACGTCGTCGTAGCCGTTGCGCCAGTGCGCGACGAACCGCGGGATCAGTTCCGGTGGATCCTGGCCATCGGCATCGAGGATCATCGCCGCGCCCTCGGTCACCAGGTCGAGGCCCGCGGTCAGCGCGACCTCCTTGCCGAAATTGCGCGACAGCCGCAGCAGCGCCACACGCGCATCACCCGCCGCGATGCCCTGCAGCACCTGCCAGGTCGCATCGCCACTGCCGTCGTCGACATACAGCACACGCGTCTCGATGCCGTCTGCGGCGAGCGTCTCCATCACCGCAGCGATTCGTGGATGCAACACCGGCAACGCATGGGCCTCGTCGAACGCAGCGATGACGATGGTCAGCCGATCGTGTGCACTCACTTGAGCGCCTCCAGATACGACTCGCCGCCGATCTGGCGCGCATTGCGCTGGATCCATTGCGCACGCCGCTGCACGTAGGGGCCGGGGCGCGAGGCGCTGTAGCGCTGCGGACTCGGCAGCACCGCCGCCAGCCGCGCGCTCTCGCCGGCGCTCAGTCGCGCCGCATCCTTGCCGAAGTGCCGCTTCGCAGCAGCCTGCGCGCCGTAGATGCCATCGCCGAACTCGGCCACGTTCACGTAGACCTCCAGGATCCGCGTCTTCGGCCACAAGGTCTCGATCAGCAACGTGTAGTACGCCTCCAGGCCCTTGCGCACCCAGCTGCGTCCGCTCCACAGGAACAGGTTCTTCGCGGTCTGCTGGCTGATCGTGCTCGCACCACGCATGCGTCCGCCGCGTGCATTGTGTGCGCGCGCCTTCTCGATCGCGTCCAGATCGAACCCGCGGTGCCTGGCGAAATTCTGGTCCTCGGCCGCGATCACCGAGACCGGCAACGAAGACGCGATGCGGTCCAGATCGCGCCACTGGTAATAGAGGTTGAAATCGCCCTCGCCGCCGGCCCAGGCCTCGACCTGCCGGATCGCCATGAAGGTCGAAAACGGCGGATCGATGAAGCGCAGGGCCAGCACCTGCACGACCGGCAGCACGGCGATCAGGATGCTCAGCCACACCAGCCGTCGCAACCAGCGCCGGGCGAACGGGCGGCGCGCTTGCGGGGCGGCGTTGCCGCCCCCATCTTGGGGATCCGGATGTTCCATGGCGGCCACTCTATCGGGCGCCCCCGACATCGCCAATCGAAATCCCCGCGAGCCGACATGACCGACATCGCCCAGCCCGACAGCGACCGCCTGTCCCGCTTTCTTCTGCAGACCGCCGGCGTGCGCGGCGTACGCGTCCATCTACGCGACGCCTGGCAGGCCGTGCGCGCGAACGGTCCCTACCCGTCGGCGATCGAAGAGATGCTGGGCGAAGCCTGCGTGGCGTCGGCGCTCTTTACTGGCCACGCCAAGGTCGACGGCCGCCTGTCGGTGCAACTGCGCGCGCCTGGCCCGCTGCGCACGCTGTTCGCCGAATGCACTGCCGCCGGCACGATCCGTGGCATCGCACGCTTCGACGGCGACGGCGGAAACATCTCCCGCGACCTGCGTGCACTCGGCGACGATGCACTGCTGGCAATCACGATCGAGAACCCGTCCCCACACCGCGAACCCAACCGTTATCAGGGGCTGGTCGCGTTGGCTGCCGAGTCGCTGTCGGGCGCATTCGAAGACTATTTCCGCCAGTCGGAGCAGTTGCCCACGCGCGTCCTGCTGGCGGTCGACGGCGATGAAGCGGCGGGCCTGATGCTGCAGAAGCTGCCGGGCGACGAGGGAGATGAGGATGGCTGGAATCGCGCCAGCCTGCTGTTTGACACCCTGTCGACGGCGGAACTGCTCCGATGGCCCGTCGAGACGTTGCTGTCGCGCCTGTTCCCCGAAGACGCACCGCAGTTGCTCGGGGAGCGCCCGCTGGCATTCGGCTGCTCCTGTTCCCGGGGACGCGTCGAAGAGATGCTGGTGTCGCTGGGGGCCGACGAGGCCCGGGCCGCGGTCGTCGACGGGGAAGTCAAGGTAATCTGCGAGTTCTGTGGAACGCCCTACCGATTTACCGCCGAAGCGATCGAACATCTGATCCAAGCGCCGGAGATCGACATGGAAGTGTCGGAGCGGTTGCATTAACGGCAAACGGGCCTCCGGCTCGATTGTTAAATAAACATAAATGCTCTAGAGTCCTGGATCGAACATCGGGGGAACTTCCGGGCCGGGCCCGGGTCACACGGCCATGCGATTGCCTGTCACGCGTCTCGTACTTGCTCTGAGTCTCGCCCTCGCGGCGGCCTCGGGCGCGGCCGCGCAGGAAAAACGCAACCAGACCGTGCTGCCCGTACTCGACACGTCCGGCAAGGTCGAAGCATTCCTGGTCCTCGAACCCGCCACTGCCAACCAGCCGACCCGCCGCTGGCGCTTCGGCGAAAGCCAGTTCGATGCCGCATTCGGCCTGGAGTCCGGCAGCTCGCTGGCGCTGCTGTGCAGCCCCGGCAGCAGCTTCAACGGCGCGGTCAGCAGTCTGGCCCGCAATTGCCAGCTGGCCTCGGTCGGCGACACCGTTCCGGGTGCTCGGCGCGCCAGCGCGACGGCGAGCATGAGCCGCCCCGGCGGCGGTATCGGCCTGACCCTCGGCGAAGGCCGCGACACCCTCCCCGGCTTCCTCAGCCCTTCGCGGGCCGGCTCGGCCGGCCAGGTCGATCTCCACGACCTGACCGTCTTCGCCAAGAAGGACATCGGCGACGACGCCTACGTCTCGCTCGCCGGCACCCTGGCCAAGGCCACGCTGATTCCGACATCGGCCGCGCCCGCCCTGCTCAGCGACCACTGGACCAGCCGCAGCCTCAGCGTCGGCGGCGGCATCGGCCGCTTCAGCGCCAGCATCGTCGGCCAGGTCGTCGACACCCCCGGCCTGCCCAAGTGGGAAGGCGTGGGCCTGGGCGTGAGCTGGCGCACGCCGTGGAGCGGGCAACTCACGGTAGGCGCCGATAACGTCATCACACGGGGCAAGAACCCGTTTTCGAAGATGACCGACACCCTGGAAGACGAGGGCGCGGTGCCGTATATCCGGTATCAGCAGGATCTTTGATCTGCTCGTTTGACCTCGCGCCACCCCTTCACCCCCCTGGCACCGCACGACCTACGCCGCCGGGCTTAGTGCGTTGGCGATGCGCGCACCTAGCACATCGAATTCACGCGATCCAGATCTTTTTTTAACGACACTTTAATTCTTCTCCACGCCTCGCTAGTATCGAGCCGTGATTTGCCGTTTTTGGCGTCTTCCTTGACGTTTGCGGCAGGTCTCGCTGGGATTTCCCACGACTCACTGGAGAGAGAGATGATTCTGAAGACCAACAAGCTGCGAGACGCGATCACGTTCGCACTCATCGCGGGCATGACCAGCATCGCCGGCACCGGCGCTGCGCTTGCGCAGGACGCGCCACCATCGACTAGCGCCACTGAGCTCGACACCATCACGGTCACTGGTTCGCGCATCAAAAGCCAGACGTTCACCGCCTCGAGCCCCATCACGGAAATCAGCGGTGAAGACTTCACGCAGTACGGCGCCACGACGGTCGAGGACCTCGTTAACCAATCTCCTCAGGTTGACCTGAGCTTTGACAATTTCGAGAACAATGGCTCTTACGGCCATGCGACGGTCTCCATGCGTGGCCTGGGGCCCCAGCGAACCTTGACGCTCGTCAACGGTCGCCGCCTGCCTGCCAGCCGCAACGAGGTCACCGATCCCTCGATCGTGCCAGCAGCCCTGATCCGACGCGTGGACATCCTCTCGGGAGGCGCGTCCGCCGTTTATGGTGCAGATGCTGTCGCGGGCGTGGTCAACTTCGTGCTCGACGACAAATTCGAGGGCGTCCACCTCAACCTGGGTTATTCGGCTTACCAGCACGACAACGACAACAGTTATTGGCAAGGCCTTAACGAAGAAGCAGGCTTTCAGGCCCCGACAGGCAACTCCGGCTTCGACGGTATCAGCCGCAATGCGGATCTGGTGATCGGCGGGAGCTTTGCCGAGAACAGGGGCCACGCCGTGGGTTGGCTGACCTGGCGTGAGAACGACGCCCTCTACCATGGACAACGTGACTACTCACACTGCTCGGTGTGGTATGACGCTCCCCAGTGTGGTGGCTCCGGCACGGCAGATCCAGCTCGTTTCACCGTCAATGAATTCGTGGACGGCGCAGTCCGCCCGTGGCCGATCACCACGCCACCGAGAGACGCGAACTACATCTGGAATGGCAGCGGTTACGAGAACGGCAGTTACGTCTACAACTACGCGCCCGTCAACTTTTATCAGCGCCCTGACAAGCGCATCACTGCCGGTTTCATGGGCAGTTACGAGATCAACGAGTATTTCGAGCCGTACATCGAGGCGCTGTTTCTGGAGCGCTCGTCCGACGTGCAGATCGCAGAGTCCGGCGCGTTCGGCGTGCCGATCAACGTGAGTTGTGCCAATCCGCTCATCGGCACCCTCTGCACCGACGCCGGCGTCACCACCGACATGGCCCGTATCACGATGTGGAAGCGTAACGTGGAGGGTGGCCCGCGCATCAGCAGTTCCGACGACAGCACCCACCGCATCACCGCGGGTGTCCGGGGCGCCTTCTTCGATTCATCGTGGACCTACGATGCATCGCTGGTCTCCGGCAAGACCAGAACAGTCGAGGTCGGCAAGAACGACTTCCTCATCTCCCGCATCTCGGCCGCCGCTCTCGGCTGTAATGATCCCGTCTACGGCACCTTCCAAGGCTGCCTGCCCTACGACATCTGGACCGACCAGATCGACCCGGAAGCGGCAGCCGCAATGGCCGGCACCAGCTTCAGTGTCTACAAGACCAGCTACCGTGCGTTCTCCGCCGAGGCCAACGGCTTCATCGGTTGGGGCCTCCCGAGCGCGGGTGGCGAAGAAATCGGTCTGGCAGTCGGCATGGAGCGTCGCGACTACTCGTTCGAAACCGAGTACGACAGCGATTCGGCGGCGGGCAACTTTGCCGGCGCGGGCGCGGCCAGCCTTCCGGTCAACGCATCCAATACGGTGAACGACTTCTTCCTCGAAGCGGCGCTGCCGATCTATGTGGGCGACGGCGCATTCAATCGACTGGATGCTTCGCTCGGCTTCCGTTATTCCGACGACGATACGGCGGGCAACTACAACACCTACAAGGCGGGCCTGAGCAGCCTGTTCTGGGACAGCAAGCTGCTGGTGCGCGCCGGCTACAACCGCGCGGTCCGCTCCCCCAGCCTGAATGACTTGTACTACGACCAGCGCATCGCCCTGAACACGGGCGGTACCGACTTGTGTGCAGGCCCGAACCCGAGCTACACCGCCGAACAGTGCGCGCGCGCAGGCGTTCCGCTGGCCGTGTATGGCGCCGTGCCCAGCAACCCCGCCAATCAGTACTTCAACGTGACAGGCGGCAATTCCAGCCTGAAGCCTGAAGAAGCCGATACCTACACCGTGGGCTTTGCGGTTGAGCCGATCGACAACCTGAACCTGTCGGTCGACTGGTACAGGGTCGAGATCGAAGGTGCGATCGGCGGCATCGGATACAACACCATCCAGATCCTCTGCATGGAGCAGAACCTGTACTGCGACCGCATCAACCGTGACGCGCGCGCGGGCGAGTACGACCTGTGGATCGGCCTTGCCTCGGATCCTCTGAGCGGGCACATCAACAACCTGCAGGACAACATCGGCCTGTACAAGCGTTCGGGTCTCGACTTCGCGGCGAACTACTCCTTCAACCTTGGCCCGGGTCGCCTGAGCACCAGCCTCGCAGCCAACTACGTTCTCGATGACTACACCCAGACGCTGTCGACGCAGTCGAGCACGGGCTACGACTGCACGGGTCTGGTCAACGAAACTTATCTGTGCCAGACGCCCGAGATTCGCAGCATCGCTTCGGTGCGCTATGCGTGGGACCGTTTCGCACTGGGTCTTCGCTGGCGCCACATCGGCGGAATGGATTACAAGGACGTGGATGGAAGCTCGTTCACCGATGATGATCGTGTCATCTGGCTCGACAACGGCGTGGGTTCGTACAACTACCTCGATCTGAACGGCAGCATGAGCTTCGGCGCCGCCACGCTGAGCCTCGGCGTGAACAACGTGATGGACAAGGAACCGCCGTTCTCGGGCGATAGCGGCCTGTCGGCCAACGCGAACGCCCTCGGCGGTTACGACCAGGTGGGTCGTTACATCTTCGGGAGCATCTCGCTGAAGTTCTGATCCAATCAGGACGCACCACACATAAAGGCGGCGGGCTTCGGCCCGCCGCCTTTATGCTTATCCACCAACTGGAAGAAAAGACGGGGCCAAAAACCCCCGCTGGGCGTCATCTCTCGTCGCTTCCGCCTATCGACCTGCTGTCCAGCTCGCGTACTGTCCGGTACGCCGCCCGCTCGCGGGCTTCCCATTGCTCCGGCGTGTGACACACCCGCTTGCGCATCCGACTACCGGTGACATCCTCGACACGGCATACCTTGCCATCTCTATTGAGGTCATCCGGCGCAGCGGCTTGCGCGGGCGCGGGGGCCTGCTCAGCTTCCTGGGCCATCGCCTGTCCGGCGGAAAAGAGCCCAATGATCAGGACTGCGCCCGACAAAGAGCGAGTGCAGCGTTGCCATGAGGCAACGAATTCGGAACGCCTGGACAAGGAGATCGAACCATCGGAATCGACGTGCATAGCGCCTGCCTCGAAAGATCTGGGGAGCCCGCCGCAGAAACATGCGGGAGAACGTCGCATCTCTCATCCGCGGAATCATCAACAGGCGCGATTGACAGACCGTTCCAGGCAAAGGATTGCACGACTTTATCCACAAGGCAAAACTGCAAGAAAACGCGCCCGGTATCGATCATTCAATCTTCGGCTGCATGTCGAAAGCCACCGTCAGGCGGGACCTCCCACCTTCGAACGGGACTGTCCCGTGCCACATGTAAGACGGAAACAGCGCGAGGTAACCGGGCTTGGGGCATATGAGCCGACGCGGCGAGAGGTCGAGGCCCAAGTCCTCCAATGGCTGCCCGAACTGCAGCCATCCGGCGCGAGACGCGGCGTCAAGTTCGTGTGCACCATCGGGCAACGCGACATAGAACGCAGAGCTTGCCCAGCCCTTCGGATGGAGGTGGTTGGAATGACGACCGGCCGCCTTGAGCCGCACGGACCAGGATCCGACGAAGTGCACACTGCGTCGTGCCCGCGACAGGAATGGATGGGTGCCATCCGCCGCCAGCGTGGCCAGCCATTTCTCGACGGCCGCTCGCAATGCAACCTCTGTCTCCAGGATGACGGCATCGTCGCGTCCGAAGAGTTGCCCGGCAGTCTGCGTGCCGCCGCGTACACTCTGGTTCACCGGTTCCCGCTTGGCGGCATGCATCGGATCCAGCGTGGCTTTCAGCGCCGTGAGAAACTCGGAAGCGTCACCGTAGCCCTGCGGTGGTGAAACTTCGACGTAGCCCACCAGCGCTTCGTAGTCACACAGCCAATACTCCCGCGCGTCACCGGCCAGCCGCCATGCTGTCCCCAGGTGGCACCAGCCTTCCTGGCTGGAGGGATCGAGCCTGACTGCGTTCTCCGCGCAACGGGCAGCGAGCTCGAATCGCTGCGTGCGAAACGCATGTCGCGCGCGCGCATTCTGAAAATCCGGCAGCTGTGCCAGCGCACCATGCGAGGCTGCGTCGTACAACGATGTCGCCTGGTCGTGTTCTTGCAGCGCGTCCAGGGCATCCGCAGCGAACCAATCCAGCAGCGCGTTCCCGGGCTCCCGTTTTCGCAGTGGGTGAAGCACCACCAGAGCCTCTTCCGCGCGCTTGGCCCCGAGCAACATCCGTACAAGGGACAACTGCAGATCTCTGTTCTCAGGCTGCGTCTGCGCTGCGGCACGGAACGCCTCCATCGGATCTTCCCCTGGCGCGTGTTCCTCACCGTGTTCCCAGAGCAGATGGCTCAACGTCTCGTGAGCGGGCACATAGTCCGGATGCCCGGCCGCAAGCCGGCGTGCGTGTGCCAACGCCTCTTCTGAACGGCCTGCATCGGCCAACACGCCGGTGATCGCATCGCGCACCTCACGCGTACTGCCCCCCCGTAGCTCCAGGATGCCCTCCGCACTTCTCAACGCAGACAACGCATCTTCCACACGCCCCTGAAAGCGCAGCACCGCGCCCAGATCCATCCAGGCGGAGGCTTGGTCGGAAGACAAACCCAGCGCCCTGCGCAGCACTGCCTCTGCCGCATCGAATTCGCCACTCTCGCGCAGCAGCCTGCCACGTCGCGCGAGGCATACACCGTAATTGCGGCAGATCAACGCATTGCCGGGCAGCAGCGCAAGTGCCTGTTCAAACGCGGCATCGGACTGGTCTGCGCGTCCACTTTCCGCAAGACACATGCCCAGCAACTGCAGCGCGTCTGCTGCCTGCGGCGCTTCCTCGACCAAGCGCTCGGCGATGGACAGCGCCTGCGCCTGCTGCCCGGATCGTAGAAAATTCAACGCCTGCTTGAAACGCTCCGCCTGCGCCAGGTTCAACGGCCGGGGCGAAAGCACGGCGACTCGCACCTCAACGCGCGCGACGCACGCGCAAGGCCACACCGGCGGAGGTAATCAGTTGATAGCCGCCCATGATGCCGATGCGTACTTCAACGCGTTCGTCGACCCGTACATGACCGCTGCTGCGCGCTTCGGTCTGCATCCAGACCTGTCCATTCTCAAGCGTGAAGTTACGCTGGCCACCACGCCCGTAATCGACTTTGATCACACGACTCTCGATACGTTCGGGAGCTTCCTCCCCCCCGGCCTGCCCGGCGTTACGCAACGGGTCTCGAGGCGTACTCAGGCCGAAGTCGGCACGCGCCCTGGCCGTCGCAGCCTCAAGGACTTCCGGCGAGGGCGGATACGCTTTGTCATAACAGAGGAGGCGCGCCGCAGCTTCCGGGACGGTGGCGCAGTGGTGTGAATTTTGCTGCGCAGTAACAGGCGACGCGAGCAGCAGCAGAAGCGAAAGCAGGAAGTAACGCATCAGTCTCATCCAATCGTCACGAAGTCCAAGATAATCCAAAATCTAGGCGCCGGCGCTGCCCGTACGCCAATCGCGCATGGCGCCTGCCAACGCCGTCGCCATTTCGCGCTCGGCCGCGCTGAGCAGTGGATTCCACACATCGAACATCAGGATCACCCGCACCTGATCGCTGTCGTTACGTGCCTCGTGCTCGATCGTATCGTCGAAGACCCAGCATTTCCCTTCGCGCCACTGCCGCCAGTCGTAGCCGACCCGGTAGCTGCAGCCATCCGGCACCACGAGCGGCAAATGCGCCACCAGCCGTGCATTGGTCTCGCCGGTATGCGGCGGAATATGCGCTCCCGGGGCCAGCGCGGAGAACATCGCGTTCGGGCACAAACCTGCGATCTCGGCCGTATCCACAAGGGCGAGCGCCTCGGCGGTGCGCGGGCACTGCGACAGATGTTTATGCACAGGCTTGCCGTGGGCGTAGAGATGGAAACCGCTCCAGTTGCGCGAGTGGTTGAGCTGGTCCCACTGATTGACGGGATCGCCAGGCCCGTACTGGATGTAGGGGACGAACGCGTCACCTCGGCTGGCGAGCATGTCCTGCAGTTCCAACTTGATCACGTCGGTGCACGATTCGATCTCGCGCATCCACGGAAAGAGAGCGTCATCGTAGAATGTGTTCGCCGGCAGGCGCGGCACGTGCAACTGGTGGCACTCCGAGTGGTAAGGCCGGCTCTTGCCGGCGAGTATCGAGATGGCCTCGTCCCATCGGCCGGTCGCCGCCGCTTCGACCGTGGCGCGCGTCGCCGCGAGATGATGGGCGAGATACACCGCCAACTCCTCGGTGTCGTCGCGCACCGTGTCCCGCGCGTGTAAGAGTCGCCGCCGCAGCGCGGCCGGCCATTGCGATTCCTCGGATGCGACCTTCAGTGCATCCCGGAATGCGGCAGCTGCCAGGCGGTTGCGGCCCTGCCGCTCGAGGAACTCGGCCTTGGCGAGCAGGCCCGGCAGGAAATAGGCATCGATCGCCAAGGCTTCGATGATCGCGCTCCATTCCTGTTCCGGCTGGGCGAGCTCCCGGAAGATGCGCGATACCGTCACGGAGAGCATCGGATCGCCGGACGTGCGTGCACGCGCAGCCTGCAGCAACTCCAGTGCGCCGTTCGCGTCGCCGCGTTGGAACGCATGCACGCCGAGACTGAAAAGCGCTTGGACGTTGCCGGGGTCGCGTTCGCGCACCTGCGCCCAGAGACGTTCAGCCTCCTGCCAATGACCTGCAGCCGCCGCCCCGCCCGCTGCCTTCACCAATCCATCCAGAGGTTCGACCACGTTCGCGATCCAGCATGTCCCCAGGGACGGATGCCTGCATTCTAGCCATGACGCGCTGCATCGAACCCATGGCACTGCGAAAGGCGCATGCGCCAGCCCGAGCGGGCGCGGCGCTCCGGTCCTTACCGTGACAATGCAAGTTGGCGAGAAACTGCGTCTGCACTGTTGACTTGAAACACAGTTGCTCACCCGCCCCTTCATCCATTCGGCGCGGATCGCGCCCTGATGGCATGGATACGGACCGTCTCACTCGCAGCAGCGCTGCCAGTCGGCATGCTCACGTCCGCCACCACGCACGCGGGGGCGGCTGCAACTCCGAGCCACTGGAATCTGCACGTATCGCGGATGCGGCGTCGACGGCGCTGCGGACAGCCGACGCACTCGACGCCCATGATGAGCCGGTGCCGCTGATCGCCCGCGTCGAACGGGACCTGTCCGAACACGGACTCGTCTACAGCCATGCGGGCTTCGCGGTCCGCGACCACGCGAGCGGTCGCTGGTCGGTCGTGCATCTGCTCAACGAATGCGGCACGCATGCGTCGGGCTCTACGTGCAAGGACCGGTGAACTTCTTCGCCGACGATCTGGTGACCCAGGACGCACGCATTATCTGGCTGCAGCCGGCGCATGCGGAACGGCTCGCCCTGCATCTCGCTGGCTTGCCGCAGGCCTCGCTGTTCCAGCCGCGCTACAACCTGATCGCACGCCCTGACAGCACGCAGTATCAGAACTCGACCTCGTGGCTCCTCGAAACACTCTCGGCGACGCAGCCGGCCAGGGGCGACATCCGCACCCGCCACATCGCCTACGCGCAGGCGCTGGCGATCGGTTTCGAACCGGATATCCTGCGGATCGCCTATACCAAGCGCGTCGCCGGCGGCCTGTTCGGCGGCAACCTCAGCTTCAGCGACCATCCCGTCGCGACGCGGCTTTCGGGTCGCTCCCCGGTGGTCACGGTGCGTGCGATTCTCGCGTGGCTCGACCGCAGCGCCCTCGCGCAGGAGCAAGCGGAGTGGCGCGGCGGCATGTTGCAGTGTCAGCCCGGACCGGGCTGACACTGCGCCGCGTGACGAGACCCAGCTGGTTCAGGCCGGTACCAGCGTCTGCGCAAGATGCTCGACATACGCATCGAACTCGTCCTGCTGCATGCGTGCCTGGTGCAATTGCAGGTTCAGCTGCAGAAAACCGACATAGGCCGCATAGGTCAGCCGCGCGCGATGCTGCGCGTCCTCACGGCCGAGTCCGGCCTGGCGGAACGACGCGGTCAGATAGTCGAGACGACGCTTGGACACGCGTTCGATCACCGGGTGCACGGTCGGATGATCCTGCGCCTTGAGCAGCGCGCTGTAGATCACGTGCGATTTGTACTCGCGCGCGACCATGTGGAACAGCGCGCGCAGACGCTCGCGGGCGTCCGGCACTTTTTCGAGCGCACCAAACAGCGCTTCCTGCTCGACGTTTTCCCAACGCTCGAGCGCCGCCTGCAACAGCGCATCACGCGACGGGAAATGCCAGTAGAAGCTGCCCTTGGTCACGCCGAGGCGGCGCGCCAGTGGTTCGACGGCGACGGCCTGGACGCCGGTTTCGGCGATCAGGTCGAGCGCGGCCTGAGCCCAGTCATCGGCGCTCAGGCGGCTTGGACGTTCAGCGGGCGAAGCATCGCCCGAGTGGGCGGTCATCACGGATTTCGGGGCAGCTCTGCTCATCGCGACAGTCTATCCATACGCATCCATCCGCAACAGTATCGACATGCTGGACACAGGCCGACTGGCAGCATTGACAGCATCGGAACCCGTCACCATACTTGACCGTACGGTCAGCATCGGGCCCCGCCCGTGCAGCCGGCCCCGCGCCGGCCCCGTTCTCTGTAATGCCGATTGCCGGAGTTGATGATGAGCGTCGCGATCCCCTTTCTCGCCTTCCTGCTGGTGGGTGCCTTCGCCGCCTACCACCGCCTGCGTCTCGTCTACTGGGCGGCGATCACGGTCACCGTGCTGCTCGCCTGCTGGCTGCTCGGCGCCAATGGCATCGCCACGGTCATCGCTGCGCTGCTGGTTGCAGCCATCGCGGTGCCGCTGCTGATCCCGTCGGTGCGCAAATCGCTGATCACCACGCCGCTGCTGAAGTTCTTCCGCAAGGTGCTGCCGCCGCTGTCGCAGACCGAACGCATCGCGCTGGAAACCGGCTCGGTCGGTTTCGAAGGCGAACTGTTCACCGGCGATCCCGACTGGCAGAAACTGCTCGACTATCCCAAGCCGCAGCTCACCGCCGAAGAGCAGGCGTTCCTCGACGGGCCGGTCGAAGAACTCTGCAGCATGATCAACGACTGGGAGATCACCCACGTTCACGCCGATCTGCCGCCGGAGCTGTGGGAGTACATCAAGGCCAACAAGTTCTTCGGCATGATCATTCCGAAGGAATACGGCGGCCTCGGATTCTCGGCGCTGGCGCACCACAAGGTGATCCAGAAGCTGGCGTCGATGTCGAGCGTGGTCAGTTCGACCGTCGGCGTGCCGAACTCGCTCGGCCCGGGCGAGCTGCTCAACCACTACGGCACCAAGGAACAGAAGGACCACTACCTGCCGCGCCTCGCGATCGGCCAGGAAGTGCCGTGCTTCGGCCTGACCGGTCCGTTCGCCGGTTCCGATGCGACCTCGATTCCCGACTACGGCATCGTCTGCAAGGGCGAGTGGAACGGCGCGAACGTGCTCGGCGTGCGCCTGACCTTCGACAAGCGCTACATCACGCTGGCACCGGTGGCGACGCTGGTCGGCCTCGCGTTCCGCATGTACGACCCGGATGGCCTGATCGGCGACACCCAGGACATCGGCATCACGCTGGCGCTGCT
>Ga0160444_100474_pt1 | contig 18269 bp, 7 predicted proteins | sample HID1972K_E1MG_FD_108232 | JGI IMG/M metagenome (GOLD analysis project Ga0160444, IMG submission 108232) | Enriched pill bug-associated microbial communities from UW Madison campus, WI, USA - HID1972K_E1 MG | ecosystem: Host-associated > Arthropoda: Insects > Digestive system > Unclassified ... | reverse complement strand
GTCCGCCGACGGCCGCGCGACGATCCTCATGCCGCACCCAGAGCGCACCCCGCGCACGGCCAACCTCAGCTGGGCCCCGGCCGACTGGCCGGAAGACAGCCCGTGGCTGCGGATGTTCCGCAACGCCCGGCGACACGTCGGCTGATCCGAGCGCGCCTGCCGCTGGCGGGCGCGTTTCATCGCGTTTTAACCAATCCCTCATCCCCTCACGCAGCGCATTCGTGCGCTGCGTCGCGTTGTGGCGCCAAAAGTTTGACGTTCGTCCCATTAATGACGGTCAATGTCATTAAATTATCGTTTAAGTCATTGATCGACTGATTTTTGTCAAAGTTCGCCCTTGACGGGCACTTTTACTTGGCGCAAGTATCGGACCCGAACAGGCGTTGGGGGACCGTTCAACTTGTGCGCGATCAAGGACATTTCCGGACGGATTCGGCTCGCCGCCGCTGTCGTCCCCACGTTTCCGAAGTAGGACTCCGAACCCACGGTCGCGCGCGGCCGTGGGTTTTTGTTTGCCTAATCACTTCCAAATCAGTGACTTGCAGAGGATCGAGATGAACCGAATCTATCGAAAGGTGTGGAGCCACGCGCTCAAGCAACTGGTCGTGGCATCCGAGCTCGCCTCGGGAGATTCGGCACCCGGGTCCGCCTCGCGCACTGCAGGTGCCGGTCGGCGCGCCACCCTGTGCGCGGCCGTGCTTGTCGCACTGACCGGCGCGGCGTTCCCTCTGGCGGCGCAATCGGTCGGCGTCGGCGGTTCGGGCACCTGCGCGGTCCTCAGCGGCATTCGCCTGGTCGTGACCCAGTGCGCGATCCCGGGCACCGCCAACGCGTCCGGCACCAACGCCACGGCGTTTGGCGCGCAGGCCGTCGCGAGCGGTCCGCAGTCCACTGCAGTCGGCTACACCGCACAGGCCACCGGTCCGAACTCGACCGCGACCGGCGCCAATGCGCGCGCCACTGCGAACAGCGCGACCGCTGCGGGTGCCAACGCCCGCGCGACCGCTGCAAATGCCTCGGCCGTCGGCGCCGGTTCCAGCGCGCTCGCCACCGGCGCGACCGCGCTGGGCTCGAACGCGCAGGCCTCGCAGGCGCAGTCCACCGCTCTCGGTTTCACCGCCCAGGCCCTCGCCGCAGGCGGCACCGCGGTCGGTCGCACCGCAACGGTCCGCGCGGGCGCGACCGATGCGGTCGCCATCGGCCACGGTTCGGTCGCGACCCAGGCTGACACGGTCTCATTCGGCGATGGCGTCGGTAACGGCGCGACAGGCGCGCCGGCCACGCGCCGTCTGGTCAACGTGTCCGACGGCATCGCCGACAGCGACGCAGCGACCGTCGGCCAGGTCGACGAGGCGATCGCCGAATCGACCCGTCACTTCCAGGCGACCGGCGACGCAGACGCCCTGGTCGAGGGCGAGGAATCCGTTGCCGCGGGCGCAGGCGCCGCGACCGGTGGCGACTACACCACGGCGGTCGGCTCGACCAGCAGTGCCTACGGCACCGGCGCCTCGGCCTTCGGCAGTGGCGCGTATGCGGGCGCCGCGCAGTCGACCGCGCTTGGCTTCAACGCCAGCGCCAGCCAGGACAACGCCACCGCGGTCGGCGCGGGCGCCGATGCCAGCGGCGTCGCCAGCACCGCGGTCGGTGGGCAGGGCGAAGCCTTCGACGAATTCGGCTGGCCGATCGAGGACGAGAACGGCAATCCGGTTCTCGTCGGTGCCGCCGCCGCGGACTACTCGACTGCCGTCGGCGCAGGTGCGCAGGCGACCGGCGCGCGTTCGGCGGCGCTTGGTTACGGCGCGCGCGCGGAAGGAGAGTCCTCGCTGGCCGCCGGCAACAAGGCGCATGCGCAGGCCGACTACGCCGTCGCGCTGGGTGACAACAGCCGCGCGAATGGCGAGCAGAGCACCGCGACCGGCACCTACGCCTGGGCGACGGCCGATGGCGCGACCGCCTACGGCAGCTTCGCCTGGGCGACCGGCGTCGAAGCGACGGCGCTCGGTCTCGATTCCTATGCGGCCGGACGTCGTTCGGTCTCGATCGGTTATGGCAGTTGGTCGCCGGGCGAAAGCGCCGTGGCGATCGGCAAGGGCGCATTCGCCTACGACAACTACACCGTCGCGATCGGTCATCAGGCGTTCGCCGACGACATCCACGCCATTGCGATGGGCACCAATGCCTATGTCGATGCCGAGAGCGGCATCGCGGTCGGCGCCGGATCGTCTGTGGAGACCGGCGCGACCAATGCGGTCGCCCTGGGTTCCGGCTCGCTCGCCGACCGCGCCGACACCGTCTCGGTCGGCGCCGAAGGCAACGAGCGCCAGATCACCAACGTCGCTGCGGGTACCGAAGCGACCGATGCGGTGAATCTGGAGCAGCTGGACGAAGCCACCGCGCGCTTCACCGCGAGTGGCGAAGGCGAAGCCTATGCGGATGGTGAAGACGCCACCGCGGCCGGCTCGAACGCGACCGCCGGTGCGGACTACGCGACCGCGATCGGCTCGGGCACCAACGCGACCGGCGTCGGCTCGTCCGCATTCGGCAGCGGCAGCAGTGCCTGGGGCCAATACGCCACGGCGTCGGGCTACAACGCGCTGGCGGAAGGCGATTCCAGCACCGCCGTCGGTGGCTGGCTGTACTACGAACATCCGGAAACCGGTGAAGTGCTGCTCGACCAGACCACGGCGGCAGTCGGCGTGGGGGCGTCGGCGTTCGGCGCCGGTGCGCAGGCGAGCGGTGCGTTCAGCACGGCCACCGGCTCGGCCTCCACGGCGACGGGGCTGCAGGCGACGTCGACCGGTTATTCGAGCTCGGCAACCGGCGACTACAGCGTCGCCAACGGCGGCTTCAGTGCGGCCAGCGCGGTCGGCACGACCGCCCTGGGCTATTCGACCAAGGCCACGAACCAGTACGCGACCGCAGTGGGCTGGGGCGCCGTCGCCAGCGGTGCGGGCAGCACCGCGGTCGGTGGCATGGGCGATCTGGTGCCTGGCCTCGGCTTCCTCGTCCCGGCCGAAGCGGCAGGCACCGCCTCGTCCGCCTTCGGTGCGGGCTCGGGCGCCTGGAGCAACTACGGCACCGCGATCGGCGCGTTGGCGCAGGCCGACGGCATCGGCGCGACGTCGCTGGGCTACTTCGCCTACGCGCAGGGCGAAACCGCGACCGCGGTAGGCGCGCGCGCCTGGGCCGAGGCACTCAATTCGACCGCGCTCGGCTTCTACAGCACGGCCGCCGGGGTGCAGAGCGCAGCGCTCGGCTACAACGCGTTGGCCACTGCGTCCAACAGTGTCGCGCTGGGCGCGAACTCGGTTGCTGACCGCGTGGCCAGCGTTTCGGTCGGCGCCGGGGGGCGCGAACGCCAGATCGTCAACGTGGCTGCCGGCACCGAAGCGACGGATGCCGTCAACCTTGCGCAGCTCGAACAGGCCACGGCCTACAACCAGTACTTCCGCGCGACTGGCGAAGGCGAAGCCTATGCGGATGGCGAAGACGCCACCGCGTCCGGCTCGAACGCGACCGCCGGTGCGGACTACGCGACCGCGATCGGCTCGGGCACCAACGCGACCGGCGTCGGCTCGTCCGCGTTCGGCAGCGGCAGCAGTGCCTGGGGCCAGTACGCCACGGCGTCGGGCTACAACGCGCTGGCGGAAGGCGATTCCAGCACCGCGGTCGGTGGCTGGCTGTATTACGAAGATCCCAACACGGGCGAGGTGCTGCTCGACCAGACCACGACGGCGGTCGGTGTCGGCGCTTCGGCATTCGGCGCCGGCGCGCAGGCGGTGGCGGCCTTCAGCACCGCGACCGGCGCAGGGGCCACGGCCGAAGGCGCGCAGTCGACGGCCACGGGGTATCGCAGCACGGCGGCGACCGACGGTTCGAGTGCGATCGGTGCGTTCTCCGAGGCGACCGGTGGGTTCGCGACCGCAGTGGGCTACGGTAGCGTCGCCAGCGGCGATTACGGCCTGGCGGTCGGCGGCATCGCCGATTACGGCGATCTGCTGATCGGGTTTCCGGGTCTGATCCTGCAGACGACCGAAGCGAGCGGCATCGCATCGACCGCGCTCGGCAATGGCGCGTGGGCGACCGAGATCGGCGCGACCGCGGTCGGCACGCTGGCCGAGGCGACCGGTGTGCAGGCGACTTCGATCGGCACGCTGGCCTACGCGACGGCCGATGGCGCATCGGCGATCGGCAGCGGCAGCTCGGCATCCGGCGAGGATTCCACGACAGTCGGCTTCCTCGCCAACGCATCGGCGACCAACAGCGTCGCGCTGGGTGCGAACTCCGAGGCCGATCGCGACGACACGGTGTCGGTCGGCGCGGCCGGTGCAGAGCGCCAGATCACCAACGTCGCTGCCGGTACCGAAGGCACCGACGCGGTGAACCTCGATCAGCTCGCCGAGGCCACGCAGTACAACCAGTACTTCGCGGCATCGGGCGACGAGGAGAACGATCAGGCGGCTGCGGTCGAAGGTGACTTCGCAACGGCAGCAGGTTCGGCAGCGCTGGCGTTCGGCGATGGTGCATCGGCCTTTGGCAGTGGCGCGTTCGCACTTGCCGACAGCGCCACCGCGGTCGGCTTCAACGCGACGGCATCGGGTCAGAACAGCGCGGCCTTCGGCGCGGGCGCACAGGCGGTCGGCGCGGCAAGTGTCGCAGTCGGCGGCAATGCGGTCGACGAGGACGGCGAGCCGTTGCTGGTGGACGGCAGCGGCAACCCGATCGAAACCTCGGCCACCAGCGCCGGCGTCGCCGGCACCGCGGTCGGCGCAAGCGCCGATGCGAGCGGTTTCGCAAGCTCGGCCTACGGTGTCGGTGCTTCTGCGCTCGGCGAAGTGTCCGCTGCATTCGGTGCGGTCGCGACCGCGGCCGGCGATGCGTCGACGGCGATGGGTTACGCCGCCGCGGCGACCAGTGCCGACTCGACCGCGATCGGCTCCTATTCGGTGGCGAGTGGCGTCAACAGCGTGGCGGTCGGTGGCGGTGCCGGTCTCTTCAACCTGTTCCCGACCGAAGCCAGCGGCGACTACTCCACCGCCATTGGCGGCGCGGCGTGGGCGTCCGGGTTCAACAGCACGGCGGTCGGCAATTTCTCCACCGCGGCGGGCGACAACAGCCTCGCGCTGGGTTCCGATTCGGTGGCCACCGGCGAAGGCAGCGTCGCACTGGGCCAGGGCTCGGAAGCGGATCGCGACAACTCGGTATCGGTGGGCAGCGCAGGCAGCGAGCGTCAGATCACCAACGTCGCCGCGGGGACCGAGGACACCGATGCGGTGAACCTCGCGCAGCTCGAGGAAGTGACCGCGAGCAACCGCTATTTTGTCGCCAGTGGCGCTGACGGCGAAGAGGGCGTCAGCGCCTATGTCGAAGGCGAGTACGCCACGGCCGCCGGTGAGGCCGCGAGCGCTTACGGCACCGGCGCGTCCGTGTTCGGTTCGGGCGCAGTCGGCTCGGGCGACTACACCACCGCGTCGGGCTACGGCGCGTCCGCCAGCGGCACCTCGGCGACTGCGGTCGGCGGCATGCTGTTCTACACCGATCCCGACACCGGCGAAGTCCTGCTCGAACAGATGACCACGGCCGACGGTGATGGTGCGAGTGCGCTGGGCGCAGGCGCGCAGGCGACGGAAGCGTTCGCGACCGCCACCGGTGCCGCGGCGTCCGCGTCCGGTCTGCAGTCCACCGCGACCGGCTACAGCAGCACTGCGTCGGGTCTCGCATCGACCGCGAATGGCGGCTTCGCCGAGGCGACTGGCGACTTCTCCACCGCGCTTGGCTATGGCGCCGAGGCGAGCAACACGCGCACGACGGCGGTGGGCATCAGCGCATCGGCCAGCGGCACAAATGCCACCGCACTCGGCAACACCGCCACCGCAAGCGGCAACGTGAGCCTCGCGGCGGGCAGCAGCTCGCAGGCGACCGGGCTCAACAGCACCGCACTCGGTGGTTCGGCGTGGGCAACGGCGGACAATGCGACTTCGGTCGGCCAGTTCGCCTGGGCGACCGCCGTGGGCACGACGGCCGTCGGCCGTGATTCCTACGCGTATGCGCAGAACGCCACCGCGCTTGGTCTGAGCGCCTGGGCCAGTGGTGTCAACAGCGTGGCGATCGGTGCGGGCTCGCGGGCGAGCGAAGCGGACGTGGTATCGATCGGCAACGGCACCGGAACCGGGGGGTTCCCGGCCACGCGTCGCATTACCAATCTCGCGGCGGGCATCAACGACACCGATGCGGTCAACATGGCCCAGCTCAACGCCCTGGCCGAGGCCGGCGCGGATGCCGCGCAGTACTTCGCCGCGAGCGGCGAGGGCGAGGCCTCCGTGACCGGTGACGAAGCCTTGGCAGCCGGTTCAGGCGCTGCGGCGGATGCCGACTACGCGACGGCCGTCGGCTCGTCCGCGCAGGCGCTGGAGCAGGGCGCCTCCGCGTTCGGCAGCGGCGCATTCGCGTTCGCCGAGAACGCGACGTCGATCGGTTTCAACTCGGTGGCCAGCGGCGAGAACGCACTGGCGGCCGGTGCGTCGGCCGAAGCTTCGGGCGAGTACGCGATCGCCGTCGGCGCCGAGAGCGTCGCCTCCGGTCTGTACGCGACCGCCACGGGTGCGGCGGCGAGTGCATCGGGTGACGGCAGCGTCGCATCGGGTGCGCTTGCCGAAGCCACGGGCGTCGAGTCGACCGCGGTCGGCTTCTTCTCCTCGGCGAATGGCGATGGTGCGACCGCGCTGGGTGCGGAGAGCGTTGCCGACGGCACCACGGCTGCAGCCATCGGTTTCGGTGCCGAAGCGACTGACGACTACGCGACCGCCGTCGGCGGCTTCGCGTCGGCCAGCGGCTACAACAGCACTGCGCTCGGCAACTCGAGCAACGCCGCCGGCGAGAGCGCACTGGCGGTCGGTGCCGACAGCGTGGCCTCGGGCAGCTACAGCACCGCGGTCGGCCAGGCGGCGACGGCAACCGGCTACAACAGCGTGGCGGTCGGCGGCGCGTTCCTCGGCCTGCTGCCGGCGGAAGCCTCCGGCGATTTCGCCACTGCAGTCGGTGGCGCAGCGTATGCCGCCGGCACCAACAGCACCGCGCTGGGCAACTTCGCCACCGCGACTGCGGACAACAGCGTCGCGCTCGGTGCCGATTCGATCGCCGATCGCGAGGACAGCGTGTCGGTGGGTTCGGAAGGCAACGAGCGACAGATCACCAACGTCGCCGACGGTACCGAAGCGACGGATGCGGTGAATCTGGGGCAGCTCGAAGAGGCGACGGCCTACAACCAGTACTTCCGCGCATCGGGCGACGGTGAAGCCTATGCCGACGGCATCGATGCCACCGCGTCGGGTTCGAACGCGACGGCGGGCGCCGACTACTCGACCGCGATCGGTTCGGGCACCAACGCCAACGGCGTGGGTTCGTCGGCATTCGGCAGCGGCAGCAGTGCCTGGGGCCAGTACGCGACTGCGTCGGGCTATAACGCGGTCGCCGAAGGTGACTCGAGCACCGCGGTCGGCGGTTGGCTGTACTACGAAGATCCGACCACGGGCGAGGTGCTGCTCGACCAGACCACCACGGCGGTGGGTCCGGGTGCTTCGGCGTTCGGTGCCGGTGCACAGGCGGTCGCAGCCTTCAGCACCGCGACCGGTGCCGGCGCAACTGCCGAGGGCGCCCAGTCGACGGCAACGGGTTACAGCGCAACTGCCGGCAGCGACTACTCGACTGCAACCGGCGCTTTCAGTGATGCCAGCGGCGCACGCGGCACGGCCACCGGCTACGCCGCATCGGCGGGGGGCGACTTCAGCACCGCCGGCGGCGCCTTCGCCGATGCCAGCGGCATGTACGGCACGGCTTTCGGCTACGGCGCGACCAGCAGTGGCGACTACAGCCTCGCGATCGGTGGCATCGCCGATTACGGCGATCTGCTGATCGGATTCCCCGGCTTCATCCTGCAGCAGACCGAAGCCAGCGGTGTCGCTTCGACCGCGCTGGGCAACGGTGCATGGGCGACCGAGATCGGCGCGACCGCGGTCGGCACCCTCGCCGAAGCAACTGGCGTGCAGGCGACTTCGGTGGGCACGCTGGCCTACGCCACGGCGGATGGTGCATCCGCGATCGGCAGCGGCAGTTCGGCCTCGGCCGAAGACGCCACGGCCGTCGGCTTCCTCGCCGACGCCTCGGCTGCGAACAGCGTGGCACTGGGTGCGAACTCGGTGGCCGACCGCGAGAACACCGTTTCGGTGGGCGCGACCGGCGCCGAACGCCAGATCACCAACGTCGCGGCCGGTACCGAGGGCAGCGATGCGGTGAACGTCGATCAGCTCGAGTCGGCGACGCAGTACAACAAGTACTTCGCGGCGTCGGGCGACGAAGAAAATGATCAGGGCGCGGCGGTCGATGGCGATTTCGCCACCGCGGCCGGCTCGGCGGCACTTGCCTACGGCAACGGTGCATCTGCCTTCGGCAGCGGCGCTTTTGCCCTTGCCGACAACGCCACGGCGGTGGGCTTCAACGCGACGGCATCGGGCCAGAACAGCGCGGCCTTCGGTGCCGGTGCGCAGGCCGATGGCGCGGCCAGCGTCGCGATCGGTGGCACGGCGATCGACGAGGACGGCGAGCCGCTCCTGGTCGACGGCAGCGGCAATCCGATCGAAACCTCGGCCACGAGTGCCGGTGTCGCCGGTACCGCCGTCGGTGCGAGCGCCGACGCGAGCGGGTTCGCCGCTTCGGCGGTCGGTGTGGGCGCTTCGGCGACCGGTGAGCTGTCGTCGGCATTCGGTGCGGTGGCCAACGCGATCGGCGACCAGTCGACGGCGATGGGCTACGCCTCGGCGGCGACCAGCGCTGACTCCACGGCGATCGGTTCGTACTCGGTCGCCAGCGGCGTCAATAGCGTCGCGGTGGGCGGTGGCGCCGGCCTGTTCAACCTGTTCCCGACCGAAGCCAGCGGCGATTACTCGACTGCAATCGGCGGCGCGGCGTGGGCGTCCGGCTTCAACAGCACCGCGTTGGGCAACTTCTCCACCGCTTCGGGTGACAACAGCACCGCGCTGGGTTCCGATGCGGTGGCCACGGCCGACGGCAGCGTCGCCCTGGGCCAGGGTTCCGAGGCGGATCGCGAAAACTCGGTGTCGGTGGGCAGCGTCGGCAACGAACGCCAGATCACCAATGTCGCAGCCGGCGAACTCGCCGAAGGCAGCACCGATGCGGTCAACGGCGGCCAGCTGCACGACACCAACGTGCGTGTGGATGGCGTTGAAGATCGACTGGGCGATGTCGAAGGCATCGCGGCCACCGCGATCACCTATGACGACGACACCCGCTCGACGCTGACCTTCGAAGGCGATGACGGCACGCGCTTGACCAATCTTGCCAACGGCTCGATCAGCGCCGGCAGCAGCGATGCAGTCACCGGCGGCCAGGTGTACGGCGGCCTGCAGTCTGCGGCGGATGCCCTCGGCGGCGGCGCAGCGGTCACCGCGTTCGGCACGATCTCCGCGCCGACCTATGCGATCCAGGGCGGCAACTACTACTCCGTCGGCGATGCCTTCGGTGCGCTCGATGCCGAAATCAGCGGCCTCAAGCAGCAGGTCGGCGATCTCGACTCGACGGTGAACGGTGCCGGCACCAACGCCAGCCGGGCGCAGGCGACCGCGGCGACCACCGCCAGCGACGACACGGCGGCGGCTTCGACCACCGGCGACTCGCGTGCGACCGCCGCGACTGCGGAGACGACGGCGAGCGCCACGCAGGACGGCATCGCGAGTACCCAGGCCGAGGTGCCCAGCGACGCCGCGTCCAGTGGCGTGCAGGGCACGCCGACCGCGGCGAGTGCCGGGCGCGAGCGTGTCTCCGACACGACGGGTGCAACGGCCTCGGCCACGTCGGCGGTCGCCGATGTACCGGCATCCGGCGGTGCCACGATGGCGCAGGTGGAAGCGGCATCGGCCGAGGCACGTGCCTACGCCGACACCACCGCCACCCAGGCGGTCACCAGCGCCAACGCCTACACCGATCAACGATTCGCCGCGTTCAACGACACCTTCGAATCGTTCAAGGGGGATGTGGATCGTCGCTTCTACGACACCGACCGCCGCATCGACCGCCAGGGTGCGATGGGCGCGGCGATGTTGAACATGGCGACCAGTGCCGCGGGCATCCGCACCCAGAACCGCGTCGGTGTCGGCGTGGGCTTCCAGGGCGGCGAAAGTGCACTGTCGGTCGGTTACCAGCGTGCGGTCAGCGAGCGCGCGACGGTCACCGTCGGTGGTGCGTTCAGCGGCGACGAGAAGTCGGTGGGCGTGGGTGCCGGCTTCGGCTGGTAACGCAATGGCGACACCACCCGCGCAGGGTGGTGTCGATCGGATCATCGAGTAGCAGATCGCATGGACGCGAACCTTATTCAATTCTGAGAGAGGAGCTTCACCTGATGCGTGCGAACAAGAAATCCGTGGTGTGTGGCCTGTCCATCGCCGTCTCGATGGCGCTTGCCGCCCCCGTGGCCTGGGCCGGTGGTTCGATCGAATACGTGCGCGCCAATACGACTTCGCTGCAGGCCGGCGAAACCTACGATGAGTTCATCGTGAAGTATCGCGCCGACGCCGTGCAGCGAGCCGATCGCAGCCGCCTGCTGCAGTCGGTGAACACCGCTGCCAGCCGGGCCCTGCCGAGCGTTGGCAAGTCGAACCTCGCGCTCAACGCGCAGTTCCAGCGTCGCCTGGCCGTCGGCGCCGACGTGGTGAAGATGTCGCGCAAGCTCGACGAAGCCTCCGCCGAAGCCCTGATCCGTCAGATCGCTGCCGACCCGGCAGTCGAGTACGTGGAGCCGGTGATGCGCATGGTGCGCCTCGAGACGCCGACCGACCCGAGCTGGGACGAGCAGTGGGGTCTGAAGGTGCCGTCGGAGAGCGGTGGCGGCATCAATCTGCCGCCGGCGCTGGACCTGGCACGCGGTGCCGGTGTGATCGTCGCGGTGCTCGATACCGGCGTGACCGATCATCCGGACCTGTCGGCGAACGTCCTGTTCGATGCGGGCTATGACTTCAACGAGCGCAAGCCGGGCGGCTACGATCCGGGCGACTTCACCACGGGCAGCGAAGGCTGCGGCGTCGCCGCGAGTTCCTGGCACGGCACGCACGTCGCCGGCACGATCGCGGCGGTGACCAACAACGATATCGGTGTGGCCAGTGTCGCGCCCGAGGCGACGATTCTCCCGGTGCGCGTGCTCGGCAAGTGTGGTGGTGGCTCCACGGATATCGCCGACGCGATCGTGTGGAGTTCGGGCGGCACCGTCGCCGGTGTGCCGGCCAACGAGTACAAGGCCGACATCATCAACATGAGCCTGGGCGGTCGCAATCCGGCCGCATGCCCGAACGTCTACAAGGACGCGCTCGCATTCGCACACGACGCCAACGTCACGGTCGTCGTGGCGGCCGGCAATTCCGATGTCGACGTGACCGGTGCCAATGGCGTCGGCACCACGCTGGGCAACTGCGGTGACAGCCTGATCGTGGTCGGTGGCGTCGGTCCGCTCGGCCGTCGTGGCGGCGTGGCCAGCAATGGCACGACGCAGGCCGGTCACGGTTCAAGCCACGGTGTTCGCGTCGACGTCGCCGGTCCGATGGGCAGTGGTTGGGACTACGCCGAAGAGCAGGTGCTGTCGACGGTGAACCTCGGTGCGCAAGGCCCGACGGAGCCCGGCTACGACTACTACTACGGTACGTCGATGGCATCGCCGCACGTGGCGGGCGTGGCCGCACTGATGATCAGCGCGAGCGATGAGGTGCTGACGCCGACGCAGATCAAGGATTTCATCAAGGAAAGTGCCCGCGCGTTCCCGGCACCGGTCGACAAGCCGATCGGTACCGGCATCGTCGATGCCGCCGCGGCCGTGCAGTTCGCGATCGACGGTCCGCCGCCGCCGTGCGAAGTCGACTGCACGCCGCCAGCGACGCCGATCGTCAACGGCACCCCGCTGCGCGCGCTGTCGGGCACCGCCGGCAGCGAAACGCTGTACAGCATCGAAGTGCCGGCCGGCGTTACCGGTCCGCTGAGCATCACCACCAGCGGCGGCAGCGGTGACGTCTCGCTGCACGTCAGCCTGGACGAGGCACCGGGTGACGCCGGCACGTGGAACTCCACGCGTCCGGGCAACTCGGAAACCATCCGCATCAACGCACCGGCGGCCGGCATCTACTACATCAAGCTGGCCGGCAGCCGTGCGTATTCCAACGTGATCCTGCAGGCACGCTTCTCGGCACCGCAGAACTGATCGGCCATCCGCCCGCGTTCGCGCGGGGCGGATGACTGCATTATCTGATCGACCGGCGGATGCGCTGTATCCGCCGGTTTTTTTGTTGCGTGCGCATCGTGGGATCGCGTGGCGCCCGCTCGCAGCGACACGTGCATCGCGGTCGTGCCGGTTCGCACCGTCCTCGCGTCCTGCAGGACCGATGCGGTCCGTGTGACGCTCGGAGGCCGGGACTGGATACCCGGCCCTGTACCGGGAGCGTCCAGAGCCGCGGGATACCCGCCTCGATGGAAACCGCGCAGTGCTCCGGTGCACGCCTTCCGTCTGCGCGCTGTTCAATCGGCGCGGAGCACCGTCTCTTCCAAGGCGCGACCCAGTCCCTGGAACGCGGTTTCCGCCTGGTCGATATCGTCGAAATCCTCCGCACAGGCGAGCACGAGTGTCGCGCCGTCGCGCCCCGAATCGGCGTCGATGACGCCGACATTGCAGGCGCGACGCAGTTGCGTGCCGGTCTTCTGGGCAAAGTCGGTGTCTGGCTCCAGTCCGGCGCTGATCCGGCGATCGCCGGTGCTGATGCTGCGCATGTGGCCGAGCATCGTGCGCGTGCTGTCTGGCGACAGCAGTTCGCCTGTGACCAGCCGGTCGAGCAGGGTCGCGAATGCCGGTAGCGTCGCGCTGTTGCGTCCGCTGGCGTAGTAGGCATCGAACACCGCTTCGAGCGAGTCCGCGTCCAGGTCGGCGCGCGCAAGCTTCAGCTCGTCAGCAAGGGCCTGCAAGCGCGCCTCGCCCGCTTCGGCGTTGCGCAGACGCACGATCGCCATGTTGTCGAGTGCGGCCACGCCCGGATGCGCCGGCCCGTAGGCGTCGTAACGCACCTGCAGGATCGTCGTGATCGGCTCGAAGCCGCCGCCGGTCCATTCGGTAATGCGTGCATCGAGCTGATCTTCCCCGAGGGTACGGATCAGCATGTCGGTCGCAGTGCTGTCGCTGTCGCGTAGCGATTTCTCCAGCAACGTGGTGATGCTGAAGGTTTCTCCCGGCTTGTGTTCGAGCATGTCGCCCGAGCCGTCGACGAAGTCGCTCTGTGCGAGCATCCGCGTGTCGTCCAGTGACAGCGTGCCGGCGTCCACGCGTTCCAGAATTGCGATGGCCACCGGAATCTTGATCGTGGACGAGAGGTACCAGGCGCGATCGTCGCCGCGGTCCAGCGTGCCGGGCCGCGCGCCATAGTGACGCACGTAGACGCCGAACCGGCCCGGCATCGCATCATCCAGCGCCGATACGCGCGCATCGAGATCGGATATCCAGGGCGCGTCGGTGGCGGCCGCGGCTTCCAGCGCGGACTGCGCAGCGGGACCGTTCGCAGATGGCGGCGCCTCGCTCCCTCCGCGACACGCGACGAGCAGGGCGATCGACAGCAGGACCGGCGCGAGCCGGGTCGATAGACGGGCGAAGTCTGGATGCGTCATCGGGGCGTCGCGATCGGCGCGACCGGTTCGGATACCACGGACGCGGTGACGGCTGCGCCAAGCTCGCGCAGTGCGCGTTCGCTTGCCGCCAGGCCTGCGCCGCGCACGCAGGCGGCGACCACCACCGGCGCGGGCGCCGCGCCGCTGCGCGCGGGCAGGGTAACGATGCCCGAGTCGCAGGTGCGCCGGTACTGCGTGCCGGTCTTGTGCGCGAAGCGTGCGTCGGCCGGCAGACCAGCGCGGATCCGCTGCTTGCCGGTCTGCACGCGTGCCATCACCTCGAGCAGGTAGCGCGTGCTTTCCGGTTCGAGCGCGCGCCCGGCGTTCAGTGCGGCGAGCATGTGGCCGTAGTCGCGCAAGCTCGCGCTGTTGGCGTGACTGGCGTAGTAGGCCGCGAACGCGCTGTCCAGATCGGGCAGCAGGAAATCGGACTGCGCAACGCCGAGAATCTGCGCGAGCCGGCGCACGCGTGCCTGACCCGTGCCCGCGCGCTGCAGCGACAGCAGGTCGCGCGACTGCAGGTCGGACGCAGCCGGATGCAGCATGCCGTAGGCCAGTCGCCGCACATCGGCCAGCGTGGTGATGTGCGCGCCGGCCGGTGTGATCAGTTCCAAGGCGACGGCGTTGACCTGTCCCAGTCCGACCGTGCGGATCAATACATCACTGGCGGTATTGTCGCTGTACACCAGCATCTGCTCGAGCAACCAGGCGATCGTCAACCGGTCGCCGGCGCGATGCGCGTTGGTGCCGCCGGCACCGTCGACGAAGTCGTCCGGTCGCAGCGCGACCTGCGTATCGAGCGTCAGCCAACCCTGCTCGATCTCGCGCATCACCGCGATCGCGATCGGCACCTTGACGCCCGAGGCGAGATACCAGACTTCGCTGGCCCGGAAGCCGTAACTCGCGCCGCTGTCGAGGCGCTGCACATACACGCCGATCTCGCCGCTACCGAGTCGGGTGTCGATGGCGCGCACCTGGCGATCGAGCGACGTGGTCCACGACGCGGCCGGCGCGGCAGTACGTGCCGTCGAAGCCGGGGTGGCGTCCGACGATGTCGTCGCGACAGGCGTCGTCACCTGGGCGAAGGCGGGCGCATACGCCGCGGACAGCGCGAACACGGCAGTGACGGCAGCGAGGTGCAGGCGTCTCAGCACGGGTATGGGAGCCTGCGGGCGGACTGCTTCATTCGCGCTGAACTTCCGGCGCGCGGTGCTTGTGCAATGCGCGCTTCATCGTGCCCCACAGCCAGATCCACGTGGCGGTCGCGGCCAGCAGACATGCGGTCAGCAGCAGGGCGCGTTCGTAGGTCACGGTCTGGTACAGACCCATCGCTTCGCGAAGCAGCAGGAAGATCACGCTGATGTGCACGATGAACGCCATCAGCGCGTCGCTGCCGATCACCGCAATGGGGCGCAGCCACCTTGCAAGGGTCTCGCCGCCCGCCACTGCCAACGCCAGCAGCGCGCATGCACCGCCGACGCTGAAGAGCATGAACATCAGCTGCGGCGGATGCTTGCCGGTGTTGCGGCCGATGTCGACGAGCAGTGGCCGCAGATCGCCGGCGCGCAGCAGGAACCACGCGAACAGTGCTGCGGAAACCAGCGCCAGTGCGCCGGCCAGTGCCCAGCGCGTGCGCGGCGCGTGATACGCCTGCAACAGCAGGCCGCCGATCAGCAGGCCGACGAGGACCAGTGGGCCACGCGCGAGCTGGCCCCAGGTGTAGTAATCCGGATGCTCGACGAGCAGCGCCTGCACCTGCGGGACGCCCCAGAAGTCGAAGTGGTGCAGCAACCACCAGGAGGCGAACGCGACCGGAATCGGGCTCAGCCAGCGCAGCACGGTGGGCGTCTTCGCCCAGAGCGGCAGCAGCCATGGGATCCACAGCAGTGCGATGGCGTAGAAGCCGAGAATCTCGACGAATGAAGGGAAATCCCGATAGAGCAGGGTGTCGATGATCGCGGCGCTGTCCTGGTGCCCGTACATCTCCACGACCGTCAGGACCTTGTACCAGAACAGCACCAGCACACCGCGCCACAGCAGGCGATTGCGACGCTGCGCCCAGTCGGGCGCCGAGGTCCTGGGTACGAAGGCGACCGCCAGCGCGATGCCGAACACGATCACGAACAGCGACGAGGAGAACTTGGTGATCGCATGCACCGGCACCTGGCCCCAGGCCGGGAACTCGTCGTAGGGCAGCAGTGCATTGGTGCCATGGCTGAGGATCATCAGGCAGACGGCGAACCCGCGTGCGAGATCGATCGCGCCGATGCGGCCGCTGCCGGGTGCCGCACCCACTGCAGGTGCTGCGCGTTCGATGGGTTGCGCTGTCGTGAGCTCCGCGGAACTCATGCGTCACCACCGCCGTTGCACGCCGAGGACCTTCCAGTGGGAGCGCGCTGCCACGACCGGTGTGGCCACGGATCCGTGGCGATACCCGTTTCGTGGTGCAGGTCTCCAGAGGCGTCAGCCACAATGTGTCCAGAACAGTGGGCACCGCATTCCAGCAGCGCCGACGTGACGGGGTGGTCAGCGCAGGTTGCGGCCGGCGTCGAGTGATCTGGGATACTGTCGCGCCTGCCCCCCGTACGACGCCGTCCGATGTCCATTTCGTCCAAGTCCCGCCGTGATGCGCGTCGTCGCGCCGCCCCCAGCCGCAGCGACGGCCGGGTGGATGGACCGCAGATCCACGCACAGCTCAAGGGGCCGGACGATCGCGTGCTCGCAGGGGCGACGTTCGCCGAGGGCGAATGGACGCTTGTACTGCGCGGCGAGCCCGTCGCCACGACGCCCAGCGCGGCGATGCTGATTGCGATGCTGCGGCATACCGCCGCGTCGCGGCGTGCGCAGGGCATCGTCACGCGCCTCTCGGTGTCCAAGGCGCTGGACGCGGCGGCGAGCGCCGAGGCCGAGGCCGAGGGCCGCACGCTGGCCGAGCATCTGGAATGGCTGGAGGCCGAGCGGCGCACCCGCAAGGAACCACCGGCGACACCCATCACACATTGAGCGTCGCCGTCTGCGCGATGAACCGTGCAGGTCGTGTCGAAGGCTGCTCCGCGGTGCGCCGGTATCATGCCGCGTCTTCTGTCCTGATCCTGCCGCGCATGCACCATGTCTCGTTCCTGCCGCGTCTGACCGCCTTTGCGCTGGCGGCTCTCGTGCTGGCCGCATGCGGACGCAACGTGCGCGAGGACGCGCCGTTCATGGGCGAATCCTTCGATTCCGACGAGACCTATTCGCGCACCTACGAACTGCCACCCGCGCAGGTCTGCAGCGCCGCGCGTCTGGCGCTGCTCGGTCAAGGCTATGCGGTGGCCAAATCCAGTGACGATGCGGTGGAAGCGTCCAAGAGCTTCCAGCCCGAAGACGACGTGCACACGCAGTTGTCGGTGCGCGTGTCCTGCGTGTCGCGTGGCAACGACCGCTCGCTGCTGTTCGTCAGCGCGCTGCTCGACCGCTACGTCATGCGCAAGAGTTCCAATTCGGCCAGCGTCGGCGTAGGCGGGATCGGCTCGCTGTCGCTGCCGGTCGGCAGCCGCGAGGATTCGCTGGTGCGCACGGCCAGCAGCACGGTGCAGGACGCCGGCTTCTACCGCCGCTTCTTCGAACGCGTCGGTTACTACGTGCCCGCGCCGGGCAGCCGCGACCGCACGCCCAGCGCCGACGAGATGCGTCGCGAAGATCCGCCGCCGGCGGACCTCAGGCGCGGCGCCGAGGCCACCACCGAACCGTTTCCGCAGGGCTGATCCGCGCCGGCGCCCGGCGCCGTCGAACTGCTAAAGTCGGCCGATCCGTAACCGATGGGATGGCCGTGCAGTGAATGCGGTGCTCGAGGATTCCACAGCGACGCCCGAGGCGCGCATCGTCGCGCGCCTGCGTGCCAGCGGCCGGCTCAAGGATGTCGATCTGGCGCGCGCGCAGCGCCTGCATGCCGAGGCCGGCGGCAGCCTGCTGACTCTGCTGGGGCGACTGGGTCTGGTGTCGGAACGCGACCATGCCGACGCCTGCGCCACCGAACTCGGTCTGCAACTGCTCGGCGCGAAATCCGTCCCGGAAGATCCGCCTGAACTCGTCGACGGCGCGCAGCCGCTGTCGGTGCGGTTCCTGCGCCAGTTCCACGTGCTGCCGATCGGCGAGAGTCGCGGCCGCCTGCACGTATGGATGTCCGATCCGCACGACGACTACGCGCTCGACGCAGTGCGGCTGGCGACCGGCTGCGACATCGCGCCCGCCGTCGGCCTGCGCTCGGAAATCGACGATCTGATCGAGCGCTGGTACGGCCAGGGCCGCAGCGCGATGGGCACGATCATCGAATCGACTGACGGCGAAGGCGGTGGCGATATCGACGACGTCGAGCACCTGCGCGATCTCGCATCCGAGGCGCCGGTGATCCGGCTGGTGAATCTCGTCATCCAGCGTGCGGTCGAACTGCGCGCGTCCGACATCCACATCGAACCGTTCGAAAGCCGGCTGAAAGTCCGCTACCGCATCGACGGCGTGCTGGTCGACGGCGAGAGTCCGCCGGTGAACCTGACGGCGGCGGTGATCAGCCGCATCAAGATCATGGCGCG
>Ga0160444_100464_pt1 | contig 18679 bp, 17 predicted proteins | sample HID1972K_E1MG_FD_108232 | JGI IMG/M metagenome (GOLD analysis project Ga0160444, IMG submission 108232) | Enriched pill bug-associated microbial communities from UW Madison campus, WI, USA - HID1972K_E1 MG | ecosystem: Host-associated > Arthropoda: Insects > Digestive system > Unclassified ... | reverse complement strand
GTGGAATTCATCACCGCCAACACCGACTCGCAGGCCATCAAGAATTGCGGTGCGAAGCTGCAGCTGCAGCTGGGCACCAACGTCACCAAGGGCCTGGGCGCGGGCGCGAATCCGGAAGTGGGCCGCCAGGCCGCGCTGGAAGACCGCGAGCGCATCATGGATGCCCTTCAGGGCGCGGACATGGTGTTCATCACCGCTGGCATGGGCGGCGGCACCGGCACCGGCGCCGCTCCGGTGGTGGCGCAGCTGGCCAAGGAAATGGGCATCCTGACCGTGGCCGTGGTCACCAAGCCGTTCCCGTTCGAAGGCCGTCGCCGCATGCAGGTGGCGCTGAAGGGCATCGAGGAGCTGAGCCAGCACTGCGACTCGCTGATCACCATCCCGAACGAGAAGCTGATCACCGTGCTCGGCCGCAACGCCACCATGATCCAGGCGTTCCGCGCGGCCAACGACGTGCTGCAGGGCGCGGTACAGGGCATCGCCGACCTGATCGTGCGTCCGGGCCTGATCAACGTCGACTTCGCCGACGTGCGCACCGTGATGTCGGAGATGGGCCTGGCGATGATGGGCACCGGCACCGCCCGCGGCGACGACCGTGCGCAGGCCGCCGCCGAATCGGCGATCCAGAACCCGCTGCTGGACGATGTGAACCTGGCCGGCGCCAACGGCATCCTGGTCAACATCACCGCCGGCGCGGATTTCACCATGGCCGAGTTCGACGAGATCGGCCGCACCATCGACGGCTTCGCCTCCGAGGACGCCACCGTGGTGGTCGGTACCGTGCTGGATCCGGACATGCAGGACGAAGTGCGTGTCACCGTGGTGGCGACCGGCCTGAACCGCGTGGCCGCCGGCAAGAGCCAGCGTCCGGGCGAGCGCGCGCCGATCAAGCTGGTGCGCAATGCCACCACCGGCCAGCCCGAGTTCTCCGACTTCGACAACGGCGGCGACGCGGTGTCCAAGGCGGTTGGCGGTGTCGGCCTGGGCCTGCGTCGTGCCAGCAGCGACAGCGTCGCGGCGTCGTCGTCCTCGGCTTCTTCGGCCTCCGCGCCGGCGTCGGGCAGCGGCGCGGCCACGGCCGAGCTGCCGAACGACTACCTGGACATCCCGGCGTTCCTGCGCCGCCAGGCGGACTGATCGCGACGGCCGGGGTTGTCCTCCCCGGCTTGAGGCACCATGTCCCGTAACACAGGCGCCGGGCCAGGATGGGCCCGGCAGCCCTGTCACGCCGCACTCCCTGCAGCGCGCAGGCGCCGTTCGCGCCGCGTTTTCAGCCAGGGTAGGGGCTGCCGCGTGGTAACCTGTTGCATCCCCATGGCAGGCCATCGCGGTCGGCCACACGCTTCTGGTCGGCTTCCCCATGATTCCGCAACGTACCCTCAAGAACACGATCCGCGCCACCGGCGTTGGCCTGCACAGCGGCGACAAGGTCTACATGACCCTGCGTCCGGCACCGGCCGACCATGGCATCGTGTTCCGCCGCGTTGACCTGGAACCGGTGGTCGAAGTGCCGGCCCGGGCCGAGCTGGTCACCGAGGTCACCCTGTGCACCGGTCTGACCTGCAACGACGCCAAGATCCAGACCGTCGAACACCTGATGTCGGCGCTGGCCGGTCTCGGCGTGGACAACATCATCGTCGAACTGTCCTCGGCCGAGCTGCCGATCATGGACGGTTCGTCGGGTCCGTTCGTATTCCTGCTGCAGTCGGCGGGCATCATCGAACAGGACGCGCCGAAGCGGTTCATCCGCGTGCTGAAGACGGTGGAAGTCACCGACGGCGACAAGGTCGCCCGCTTCGAACCGTATGAAGGCTACAGGCTCGGTTTCACCATCCAGTTCGACCACCCGATGATCCCGGCGCGGCAGTCGCGCCAGGAAATCGAGTTCTCCACGCTGGCCTATACCCGGGAAATCTCCCGCGCGCGCACCTTCGGTTTCATGCGCGACCTGGAGTACATGCGCGAGCGCAACCTCGGCCTGGGCGGCTCGATGGACAACGCGATCGTGCTGGACGAGTTCCGCGTGCTCAATGAAGACGGCCTGCGTTATGCCGACGAATTCGTGCGCCACAAGATCCTGGACGCGATCGGCGATCTGTACCTGGCCGGCGGCCAGGTGCTGGGCGCGTACGAAGGCTTCAAGTCCGGCCATGCGCTGAACAACAAGCTGGTGCGCGCGCTGCTGGCCGACGCCAGCGCTTGGGAGTGGGTGAGCTACGAATCGCCTGCCGCCGCCGAACCTGTCGCCTACGGCGCGCCTGCCTACGCCTGAAGCGGGCATTGCCCGTAGCGTCGGTCCTTCTTTGCCCGGCTCTTCTCACTGCGCCGGCTCTCCTGCCGCCTGTGCCGGTCAGCGGCCGACATCTCTACTGTGATGTGCGCCACAAGTCTGCTCACGGCGGTGAACCGCCGCCGTTATTCGACCCGGACTTAACATTTAAATAACAAAAGTCTAACTTCTGACGGGGCAACCCCCGTTAGGATGCCCCTCGGTCCTCGCAAAAGCTTCACGCCACTTCGACGTGTCGTTGGCAGCGGGGAAGCGGAGCAGGACGCTCCGCTGTCATCAGGACCTGGACGGTTTGGTGTCCTGGAGGCAAGCCAAGGCGTCGCGTAGCCCTTTGTGCGTGGCGGCTGAAACTGCGTGGGGTCCGTTCCGGTTGTCGAGCGCTGGGGAGCGTGGTGGAGCGGGGGACGCAGTCTTGATGGTCACCTTGGTGGCTTTCAGCCCGATGGACCGGGCCGCGTCGATCAACTGTGCTTCGGCAAGCCTCACCCGGGCGTGCCACACCGGGGATTCGACGAGAAAAACGAGGTGTTCGTCGTTCACATTGGCCAGCCGGCAACGGCTGCGCAGGGTGGGCGGCAGATGGGGGCGCAATTGCCGGTCCAGCGCATCGAGCCACAAGGCACGGCGCAACGGGCTTCCGGATTTGTCCTCCATGACCGCATCAAGCGCCGGCTTCGGCGCGGAGGCGGGACGGACGCTGGATTTCGGCTCAGACATGAAAACTCACTGATGGCATTCAAAAAGATCGTAATCAAAACACGGCAGGCAAAGGCGCAAACGCCACTGGCCCGGCTGCGTTTCTACTTCGAGGATCGCCCCGCGGCGCTGCTGGGCAGCGTACTCGGCCTTGGCTGCATTATCGGCTTCGCTGGCGGAATGGGGGCCAACCTGTTCGGCGACGCCCGCCTGCAGGCGAAGGTCGAGCAGCAGGAGCGCGAACTGGCGCAGGTCCGGCTGAAGTCGCAGACCGAGGTCAACGCGCTGGCCGCCCGTCTCGGCGAACTGCAGGCGCAGGCCACCCGGCTCAACGCGCTGGGCGAACGCCTGACCCAGATGGGCAAGCTGGAGGACGGCGAATTCGACTTCCAGGAGACCCCCGGCCTCGGTGACGGCGACGCCAGCGGCCCGATCGTGGATATCCCGGTCAAGGACGTCAACGCCGACTTACAGGTGCTGGAGCAGCGCTTCGCTGCTTCAGGCCGCCAGTTGTCGGTGATGGAATCGCTGATGTTCGACCACCAGCTGCAGCAGAACGCGGTGCCCTCGCGCATGCCGATCCGCAACAGCTACGTGACCTCCGGATTCGGCGGTCGCGCCGATCCGTTCGGCCGCGGCGCCGGCAACCACAAGGGCATCGATTTCCATGCCAGGGTGGGCGACCCGGTGATGTCGGTCGCCGACGGCGTGGTGAGCTTCTCCGGCGTCAAGGGCGGTTATGGCAACGTCGTCGATGTCGACCATGGCAACGGCTACGTGACCCGCTACGCGCACAATTCGCGGCTGGCGGTGAAGGCCGGCGACCTGGTCCGCGCCGGGCAGGAGGTGGCCAAGGCCGGTTCCACCGGTCGGTCCACCGGTGCCCACGTGCATTTCGAAGTCTGGGAGAACGGCCGGGTGGTCAACCCGCGCAAGTTCCTCGGCGACGGCGGCAACACGCCGGTCGGTCGCGTGTCGCGCGGCTGAGCCGCCAGATACGGACAGAAGCCGGCCAGGGCGCTTGAATCCCCGGCCGGTGATCCCAAGTTACAATGGGTGATGCCATCTACGGGGCGCTGGGCGCCCCGTTTCGTTTGCGGCGGACGGATTCCTTGTTGGGGCCGTGCGGCGTTCACCTGACAACCGGTTCCCTCAATGATCAACAGCCTGCTTACCCGCGTTTTCGGCAGTCGTAACGAACGACAGCTGCGCCAGCTCAACCGCATCGTCGCCAGGATCAATGCGCTGGAGCCGGAAATGGAGAAGCTCAGCGATGCGCAGCTCCAGGCCAGGACGCCGGAGTTCAAGCAGCGCATCGCCGACGGCGAATCGCTGGACAAGGTGCTGCCGGAAGCGTTCGCGGTCTGCCGCGAGGCCAGCCGTCGCGTGCTCGGCATGCGCCATTACGACGTGCAGCTGATCGGCGGCATGGTGCTGCACCTGGGCAAGATCGCCGAGATGCGCACCGGTGAAGGCAAGACCCTGGTGGCAACGCTGCCGGTCTACCTCAATGCACTGGAAGGCAAGGGCGTGCACGTGGTCACCGTGAACGACTACCTCGCCCGCCGCGACTCGGTGCAGATGGGCAAGCTGTACAACTGGCTCGGCCTGAGCGTGGGGGTGGTGTACCCGGGCATGCCGCATGGCGACAAGCGCGAGGCCTACGGCAGCGACATCACCTACGGTACCAACAACGAGTTCGGCTTCGATTACCTGCGCGACAACATGGCGCTGTCCAAGGCCGATCGCTACCAGCGCGGCCTGCATTACGCCATCGTCGATGAAGTCGATTCGATCCTGATCGACGAAGCGCGCACCCCGCTGATCATCTCCGGCCCGGCCGACGATTCCCCGGAACTGTACATCCGCGTCAACCGCGTGGTGCCGAACCTGGTGAAGCAGGAAAGCGAAGAGGCCGAGGGCGATTTCTGGGTCGATGAGAAGGGCAAGCAGGTGCACCTGTCCGAAGCGGGCATGGAGCACGCCGAGCGCCTGCTGGTGGAAGCCGGCATCCTCGAGGGCGAGAGCGAAGGCCTGTACGCCGCGCAGAACCTGACCGTGGTGCATCACCTCAACGCGGCGCTGCGCGCGCACGCGATCTACCAGCGCGACGTCGATTACATCGTGCGCGATGGCGAGGTCGTGATCGTCGATGAGTTCACCGGCCGCACCCTGGCCGGCCGCCGCTGGTCCGATGGCCTGCACCAGGCGGTGGAAGCGAAGGAAGGCGTGCCGGTGCAGCGCGAGAACCAGACGCTGGCCAGCATCACCTTCCAGAACCTGTTCCGCATGTACGGCAAGCTGTCCGGCATGACCGGCACCGCCGATACCGAGGCGTTCGAGTTCCAGAGCATCTACAACCTGGAAGTGGTGGTGATCCCGACCAACCGCCCGACCATCCGCAAGGATTCGCCGGACCAGGTGTTCCTCAACCGCCAGGGCAAGTTCAACGCGGTGCTGGCCGACATCCAGGACTGCAACAAGCGCGGCCAGCCGGTGCTGGTCGGCACCACCTCGATCGAGACCTCGGAGATGCTGTCCGAGCACCTGCGCAAGGCGGGCGTGCACCACGAAGTGCTCAACGCCAAGCAGCATGATCGCGAAGCGACCATCGTTGCCAATGCCGGCCGCCCGGGTGCGGTGACCATCGCCACCAACATGGCCGGCCGCGGTACCGACATCGTGCTCGGCGGTTCGCTGGAGACCGAGCTGCACGAACTGGGCGAAGACGCCAGCGAGGAACAGCGTGCTGCGGCCAAGGCCGAATGGCAGGTCCGTCATGACGCGGTCAAGGCTGCCGGTGGCCTGCATATCGTCGGCACCGAGCGCCACGAATCGCGTCGTATCGACAACCAGCTGCGCGGCCGCTCCGGTCGCCAGGGCGATCCGGGTTCGTCGCGCTTCTACCTGTCGCTGGAAGACAACCTGATGCGCATCTTCGCCTCCGACTGGGTGCAGAAGGCGATGCGGATGATGGGCATGAAGGAAGATGACGTCATCGAGGATCGCCTGGTCAGCCGCCAGATCGAGAAGGCGCAGCGCAAGGTCGAGGCGCACAACTTCGACATCCGCAAGAACCTGCTGGACTTCGACGACGTCAACAACGACCAGCGCAAGGTGATCTACGCCCAGCGCGATGAGCTGCTGGACGCCGATTCGGTGAAGGAGAACGTCGATGGCATCCGCGATGACGTGATCTTCGACATCGTCGCCCGTTTCGTGCCGCCGAATTCCATCGACGAACAGTGGGACCTGCCGGGCCTGGAGGCCACGCTGCAGTCCGATTTCGGCCTCGACATGTCGCTGACCGAACTGGTGAAGTCGCACGATGAGCTGGATGCCGAAGGCATCGCGCAGAAGGTGCAGGACCGCGTCAACCAGCACTTCGCGGAGAAGGAAGCCGGCGTCGGCCAGGAAACCATGCGCGCGCTGGAAAAGCACGTGATGCTGACCGTGCTCGACCAGAGCTGGAAGGAGCACCTGGCGCGCATGGATTACCTGCGCCAGGGCATCTACCTGCGCGGTTATGCGCAGAAGCAGCCGAAGCAGGAATACAAGAAGGAAGCGTTCGAGCTGTTCTCGGACATGCTGGAGAACGTCAAGCGCGAAGTGGTGACCCTGCTTTCGCGCGTGCGTATCCGCAGCGACGAGGAAGTGGCGGCGCTGGAAGCGGCCGAACGCCAGCAGGCCGAAGCGCGCCTGCTGCAGTCGCAGTTCCAGCACCAGGATGCCGGTGGTTACGGTGCCGACGAAGAGGCGGCCCAGGTGCAGGCGGGGCAGCAGGGTGGCGTGGCGCAGGTGCAGCGCGATGAGCCGAAGATCGGTCGCAACGATCCATGCCCGTGCGGCAGCGGCAAGAAGTTCAAGCACTGCCACGGCCAGCTGAGCTGACCGCGGTACGCAGGTACTTTGGTGGGCGGCGACCATGGTTGGTCACTGCTGCTTTGGTGGGCCTTCTGGTTGGCCCACCTCACGGCTGCGCCAAGGATGGCGGCCTGCTCAATTGTAGTCTGCGGTAAGGAAGGCTTTGCCCTCGACCCGGCCGGGCACGAGGTCCCCAGTCTCCCGATAGTAGCGTGCGGAGAGCGGGATCTTCCGCACGCCATTCTGGCCGTTCCCATAATTCCATTGCTGCCCGAACACCACGGGTGCGTTGTTGCGCAGCAACTCCAGTGACACGCCTTTAGCGGTGCTCGCCGCGACCGGCGTAAGTCGGCTGCCGGTGCCGGCGGGATTGTCGGCGTCACTCAATGTCAGCCTGACCGGGATATTATCTGCGGGGCAGACCAGATCCACCATGAAGTCCCGTTGGTGCGCGGTGCTGCCCGTTGCGTCGAGTTCCCCGGGCGAGAGGTTCTCCAACGCTACGCTGGTATCGTGAATCCCGCAGGTGCTGCCAGTGACCCTGATGTTGAAGCTGATGGAAGATGTCTGGGGGCCCTGTTGAGCGTCCCTTACCCAGTACTTGATTTCGCTCAGATCATCTATCGACTGACTGGTCATACCTCGCCGGGCAACGGCGCCGGCCTTGATGAACACATATCCGCCATGATTGGCGTTCAGTTCCAGCGGGAGGCTGTTGGTCCGCTGTAGCATGATGTGTTCGCCATGCCCTGTCGCTGCATTCTCCATCCTGAAAATGATCAATGGAGATGTGGAGCTCATTTGATACGCCGGGTAGCGAACACCCTCGATTTCGACAAGTTCGACATAGGTAAATCCAGAAATATTGGCGTCGGTCTGAAAGAGGGAGGGCTCGGAGCAGAGCCCGAAACCGATCCCGACGGGCCGCCCCCAGCCGTAGAATGTGCCAGGAGCATCTTCAGTGCTGGCGTCAGCACTCAGCTCGATTCGTGGAATGATGGAGCCGAACACGCATGCCCGCGCGCTGCCCGCCATTGATGTCAGCGCCAATGCCACTGCAAGCCCCGCCAGGCAGGAACGTATTGTTGGCCACTTGTTGTACATGACGGTTTCCTGTGTTTACCTGATTTACTTGTAGACCGCTGTCACGGTGATCATGCTTGCCACCGCGCCGGCAGTCGCGGCGGTGGGAACCTTGGCGAAGTAGCCCACGCGCAGCGGCACGTTGGCGGAGGCACCCCTCACCGGTATGGTCCTGGTGTCGCCTTTCTTGAGGAAGTCATTGCCACTGTTGCCATGAAGCAGGACCACTGCCACGCCGGTTGCCGTCTGGCCCGTGCTGGCCGTATTGCTCCAGTGGCCATCCTGCGCGGCGTCAGCAACGCCGTCGAACGCCAGATCGATCGTGCTGACCCCCATGCAGCCGCTGAAGGCCAGCGTCGTCGGCTTGAGGCCATTGTCATGACCCGCTTTCAGCGCATCGGTGCTGATCTCGTCCAACGCGACAGGCAGGTCTGCCGGTAATGTGCAGGTGCCTGGCAGCACATGGCCGGTCACCGTGATGGTTGCGGTGTCGGCCCGAAGTGCTGGCGCGGACGCCAGCACCGATACGCTGAAGGCGATGATTGGGAGGCGATTCATGGAAAGTTCCAGTGGGTGCGGTAGACAGATCAGGGCATGGAATGCGCAGCGCCGCCCGGCCCCGATGGGGGCGTAAACGCAGGCGGAGGGGCGGCCGACTGCGTTTCGCAGCGCGCCCGGGTCCAGTACAGGCCTTGCGAATCGGCAGATCCGGGCGTGGTGTAGGAGAGGCGGCAGTGCCTGTGCTCACCCAGGTTCACCCGTACGCTGCCGGCGGCCGGCATGCCGCGAAGCTGGAGCATGCCGCCCTGACCTACATGGCCCAGTGGACGGCCGTCGGCATCGGAGATGGGTGCGGCGAATGGCAGCGGTTGGCCATCGGCATCAGTGGCATCGATGAACAGCAGGCGCTCGTTCCGGGTGGCGAAGGTCACCTTGACGATGCTGCCGGCAGTGGGGGCGACCCGGCGCGAAGTGCCATCCACCTCGATATCCAGCGGAAGTGCGGCGGTATTCAGATCGACCGTGTTCCAGCGATAAGGGCTGGTGAACGGCAGCACCGCATAGCCGTTATCCGCAACGGTGACGCCGCGGCCGTTGCCGGTGCGCGCGCCTTCGGCGCCCTTGGCCTGGACCAGGGCGAAGCTCTCGCCCAGGCGTGGACCTGCGTTGATCCCACCGCCATGCACCACCACGCTGCCGGCCGCGCCCAGGTTCATGCTGGGGGACCCGTTGCTGCGGCCGAAGCCGGCGTTGAGATCGGCGAAGCTGCCCGCGTAGCTGGCATGACCGTTGTACGCGCTGCTGCCATTGCCCTGGCTTGCGCCCAGGCTGTAGGACAGGGCGCGGTCCGTACCCAGCGCGCCGCTTACGCCGATCTGATGGTGCTGGCCCAGACGGGACTGGTTGGCGATGCCGTTGACCCGCGGAGCCGTGGCGCTGTTTCCCAGCGGGAGGCTCAAGGTGAAACCCAGCCGGGTGTCAGGGGTGTCATCGGGCGAGCGGTAGCGGGTGGCCGAGACGCCGTAGCTGGCTCGCTTGAGCTGGCTGTGGAAGCCCAGTTGCAGGTCGCCACGATTGCCGCTGCCATTCCAGTAGGAGCTGCGTCCGCCATTGAGATAGATCTGGCTGTGCTCTCCCGCGCGCTGGAAGACATTGATCTGCACGCGTGTGCGGGGACGCATCGCGTGGCGGTTCGGGACCGACCCTCCGCCGTGGAGCAGCCGCGCTGCATCGGCCAGGCCCAGATAGCCGGCGGTGCTGTAGCGGTGAGCGGCCAGGCCGAAACTGGTGCCGGTAATGGCGACGCTGCGCTGATAAGTCATGCGGTAGCTCCGGCCATCCAGCGCGCCGACAACGGGCAGGCGCATACTGGCCCGGGTGGCATCGATACCGAAGGCCCCGATGGGGGAGTTGAGGGCAACGCCCAGCAGGCCAGCGCGGTAACCATCGGCAAGTTGTGCCCCGGACAGAAGCGTCAGGCGGTTGTTGATGCCGCGGGCAAAGGTGGCTTCGGCGAAACGCAGCGGCTCCAGGCCGTTGCCGATGCCGCGCAGCTGGCCAACGGTGGCGCTGGTGCTCTGGCTGTCTTCGCGGAGGGCCTGGGGCACGGCCGAGAAGGCCACGCTGAAGCGCTCCTCACGGCCATCAGCCTCGGTCAACGTTACTTCCAGGTCCCCGCCACCGCTGGTGGGGTACAGGTCGTCAATGGCGAACGGACCCGGCGCCACGGTGGTTTCATACAGGATGCCGCCGTTCTGGCGGATGGTAATCCTGGCATTGCCCTGGGCGACCCCCCGCACGACGGGGGCGTAGCCGCGCAGTGAATCGGGCAGCATGCGTTCATCGGTCGCCACGCGCAAACCAGTGAACGCTACGCTGTCGAACAGTTGGCCACCGGTGTTGCCCTGGCCCAGCATCAGTTGGCTGTTCCAGCGCGGCAGATCGCGCTGCAGGTAACGGCTCGGCACGGTGGCGGTGGTGCCGTGTCTGCTGTGGCTTATCGCGCTGCGTTGGCGCAGGCGCCAAGCGCCCATATTGAGTCCGACGTTGAGACCCAGGTAGCTGCTGGTGCTGCCATTGCTGCGGTAGCGGTTGGCAGAGTAATCCACGAAGACCGCTGGGACGCCGTGGTCGCGCAGTTCCGGGGCAACGAATCCGCGCGCGGTGCGCTGCAGGGCTATCTGCGGAAGGGATATGTCCAGCTGCAGGGCGCTGTCGTTGTAGCTCACGCTCGCGCCTTCCACCAGGCCGGGCAGATCCGGGCAAGCTGCAGGATCGCCTGCTTCGAGCCTCTGCAGGTAGCTGTCCTTCAGGCCCAGCTCGTGGAGCAGCGCGACGGGCAGGCACGCGCGTGCGGCATGTGGCACGCCGCTGTCGACGAAGGGAATGTCCATGCGCCGCAGGCGGGCGTTGTTGAGTGTCACATCAACGTTGTAGATGCCCGCCTCGATCGGGTTGCCGTGGCGGAACCGCGATATATCCGTGCCGCCCAGGCCGATGGCGAACTCTTCGCTGAACTCAACATCGGCGGCCGGCCGCGCGTGGGCTGGGTACACGCTGCCAGCTGTCACGGGCAGGGCCGCCGCCATCGTTACGGCCAGCGCCGCGTGGTGCGCGTGCCGCCGGGCCGAAGCAGGCGAAAGGGCGGAATGTCGTTTCATTGCGTTGCGCCCATGGAAGATAAATGGACAGGGCGAAACAGGCTTGCCCGGCGCAACGCATTCTGTAGGCGCGGAAAGTGCAGCGCCATGCGAATAATTTTAATGACCCTTCAATATTACCAATGTGGGTTCGCGTTTGCTCCTGGGTTAATAAATTAAAGAAGTAATGACTTGATGGGGTGTGGTGTAAATGCAGAAAGGCGTATGGTGCGACGCTCGCACGTCCGTCATGATCTGCTCTGCCTCGATATGAGGGGGTGTGCGAGAGCAAAGGTTTCTATCTTGAGCAGGACATGTGCGCTTGCTTGAAAGGACTGGTTATCAATATGCCTGAGCTATGCGCGTACCTGCACCCTTTTGTATTGGGGATATGGTTTTCCCAATATTCAAGTGAGCGTTTCTATGAATAACAATTCGTTTTCCCTGATCTTTTCCCTGGCCGCTGTCCTGGTCGCCCCGGTTGCGGTGGCCGCCAATCTGACCATCAATGGCGAAATCGTCGCCAGCACCTGCACGGTAACGGGGAAAAATGGCGATGTGACCATAAAAATGCCAAAACTGGACGCGGCCAGCCTTGCCGGCAATTCGAAGTCCACGCCGGCGCCCTTGAACATCACGCTTGCCTGCAGCGGGGCCGCGGGCAAGCAGAACGTGGCGGTCCAGTTCTCGGGTAAAGCCAACGCGGAAGGCGATCTGGCGATCACCGGCACGGCAACAAACGTGGGGTACCGGATCGAAGATGCTGACGGCAAACAGCTGAAGATCAACCAGGCGCCGGCCGCGTTCGTCACGGTGGACGCCGACAGGGATTACACCCTCAGCCACACGATCTGGTACAGCAAGGTAGCTGCCGGCGCCGCCACGGCCGGCACCGCCATCGCCACGGCGCAGATGGATGTTGTTTACAAATAGACGAACCCGTGGGGGGAACCACCAATATGGATTCCATCCAGCCCGGCGCAATCCGCCGTCGGGCCTTCCGTTTTCCGGAGTACATCCGCCATGTTCATCCGTACACCCATGCTTGCCGCCACGCTACTGGCGATGCTGTGCGGCCATGCGTCGGCTGCCGTTACCCTGCAAGGCACCCGCATAGTGTTTGATGGCAGCAGGAACGCAACCACCATTACTGCGGCGAACCAGGGCGAACGCCCGGCCTTGACCCAGGCCTGGGTGGATGACGGCGATATCAATGCCAGGGCTGGCAGCCAGAAGCTGCCCTTCGTGCTGACTCCCACGGTCCGGCGGCTCGAGGCCGGCGCACGCCAGAATTACCGGCTCACCTATGCCCCGGCCGCTGGCGCCCCGTTGCCTGACGATCGCGAATCGGTCCTGTACTTCAACCTGCTGGACATCCCGCCCAAGCCGGAAAATACCGAAGGCCAGAGCTTTCTGCAGTTTGCCGTCCGCACACGGGTGAAGCTGTTCTATCGCCCCAAAGGGCTGCGGGGCAGCCCGGCCGATGCCGCCGCCGGCCTGGCATGGGCGGTTGTGCGCCGTAATGACGGGCCCGCACTGGAGGTGCACAACCCCTCTGTATTCCATGTGAGCTTCAACGACATCACTCTTCCCGGCGGTGAAACGGTGACGGCCGACATGATCGCTCCGGGCAAGCGCGAAACCATCGCCCTGCCAGCCGGCGTCCCGTTGCCGTCCAGCCTCACCTTCACGTGGCTGGATGACTATGGCGCCATACGCGAGCAGCAGGCCAGACCCGCTCAGTAACGGACATGGGAGCAGTTCGATGCGATGGATGGCATTGCGCAGGTGCAGCCGCTTTCGGCATGCTCCTCCCATGCCTTCCCCGAAACGCTCCATCCATGTTGTTGCCGGCGTCATCGCCGATGCCCGCGGGCGCGTGCTGTTGAACCGACGTACCGAGAATCGCGACATGGCTGGCCTATGGGAATTCCCGGGCGGCAAGCGCGAACCGGACGAGACGTCCGAACAGGCACTTGCGCGTGAGCTCCACGAAGAGCTGGGAATCGAAGCCGAAATCGGTGAGTGGCTCATGGACGTACCGCAGCTCTACCCGGACAAGCACCTGCGCCTGGAGGTGCGGCATATCCGCAGCTGGAAGGGCACGCCGCGTGGTCGCGAAGGCCAGGCGATCGCCTGGGTGGCGGCGGACAAGCTGTGCCGCTATTCGATGCCGCCGGCGGACCTGCCGGTGGTGGCGGCGCTGCGCCAGCCGGACCGTTACCTGATTACCCCGGCACCGGATGTCGACGACGCCGACGGTGCGCGCTGGCACGAAGGCCTGCGCCAGGCGATCGCCGCGGGTCAGCAGCGGATCCAGCTGCGCCTGCCGCTGCAGCATCCGCACCGCGTGCAATGGCTGGAAACGGCGGTGCGCCAGGCGCGTAGCCCGGTGCAATGGCTGCTCAACCGCGATATCGAGCTGGCGCGTACGCTCGGCGTGGGCGTGCATCTGGCGGCCGAGCAACTCTCCGCGCTGCCGGCGCGCCCGTTGCCGCCGGACCAGCTGGTGGCCGCATCGTGCCACGATCTCGCGCAGCTGCAGGCCGCGCAGCGGCTGCAGTGCGATTTCGTGGTGCTGGGCCCGGTGCAGGCAACGCCCTCGCATCCCGATGTGGCGCCGATGGGCTGGGAAGCCTTCGAGCATCTGCGTACGCAGGTGGCGTTGCCGATCTATGCGCTGGGTGGCCTGGGCGTGGAGGATATCGCCGCCGCACGCCGCCATGGCGCGCAGGGCATCGCCGCCATTCGTGGCCTGTGGCCCGACACGCGGTAGAGCCGACCCAACGGTCGGCTGCCTCCAGTCGTCATCCGGCGCACGACAGCTACAGACTGATCCAGAAACACCCATGTTGCCGGTGCAGGCCGACCACGCTGCGTGCCGGCGTCGCGCTGCCGGGCAGTACCTGCTCCAGGCGCAGCGCCACCGGACGCGGCTGCATGGCAGGATCGGAGTGCACCGGAGTCATGCCATCATCATCCCCCGGATACACCGGCGCGATGTCCACCAGTGGCCGCCGCGCGATGGAATCCAGTTGGCCCAGGATGCGCAGCGCTCCGGAATCGGAGACCTGGCCCCACAGATACAGCGAGGACAGCCGGTTGACGTCGTGGCTGGCGACGGCTTCGCGCAGTGCATCGACCAGTTGGCTCAGGCGGCGTGGGCAGCGGGCGCCCAGCTGGTCGCGGTCGCCGGTATTGCCCGCCGCAAAGGTTCCCGGCGCCGGCAGCCGCGAGCGCGCGCCGATCGCTTCGCAGGCACGGTCGGTATAGACGCTTTGTCCGTTGGCATCGGTGCAGCGGTTCAGGGAGGGCGCCTGGGCGCGCGCCGGCAGGGCGACGCACGCCAGCAATGGCAGCAGCAGGGAAAGCGAGCGCATCGTTCTCATCGCGTGCAGGGTAGCGTCCGATGCCCTGCCGCAGGATGAAATCCGGATCAGCCGCGCAGCAGTTTCAGTACCGCCGTGGTTGGCCGGGCGAGGTTGAGCGTATAGAAGTGCAGGCCGGGCGCACCGCCATCGAGCAGGCGCTGGCACAGCTGGGCAACCACTTCGGCGCCGAACGCACGGATCGATTCGCCATCGTCTCCGTAGGCCTGCATCCTGCGCGCGATCCAGCGCGGGATCTCCGCGCCACACTGTTCGGAAAACCGCCGCAGCTGGCTGAAGTTGGAGATCGGCATGATGCCGGGCACGATCGGCACCTCCACGCCGAGCTTGCGCACCGCGTCGACGAAGTGGAAGTACGCATCGGCGTTGTAGAAGTACTGGGTGATTGCCGCGTCGGCGCCTGCATCGACCTTGGCCTTGAAATGCCTGAGGTCGGCCAGTGCGTCGCTCGCCTGCGGATGCGTTTCCGGATACGCACCGACCTCGATGCGGAACGCGTCGCCATGCTCGGCACGGATGAACTCGATCAGCTCGGCGGCATAGCGCAGGTCGCCGGGGTGTCCCATGCCCGAGGGCAGGTCACCGCGCAGCGCCACCAGGCGCCGGCAGCCGATGGCGCGATAGAGCTTGAGCAGTTCGCGGATTTCCTGGCGGGTGCCGCCGACGCAGGACAGATGCGGTGCCGAATCGAAGCCATGGTGCTGCTTGAGATGGCGGACGGTCTCGGAGGTGTAGCTGAGCGTGGACCCGCCGGCACCGAAAGTGCACGACACATACTCGGGCGTGAAATCTCCCAGCTTGCGCGCGGTGCGGTCCAGCTGGGCACGCTGTTCATCGGTCTTGGGTGGGTAGAACTCGAAACTGAGGGCGGTCATGGCGGATGGCGGCGGCGGGCTCGCGAATAGTATATCGCTTCATCAAGATGGATGTGCAAATATATGGATTCCCGCCCGCGGCCATCGACCTGCGCGCCTCAGCGCAGCCCGCGACGTTTGTCGGCGTTGTAGCCGACCGCCACCCCGACCGCGGCGCCTACCGCGATTCCCAGCGGCAACATGTCCAGTGCAACGCCGATCGCCGTGCCGACCGCTACGCCCACCGCCGTCCACACGCCTGTCCTGCGCGGTGCCGATGTTGCCGGCGCCCTGGTGTCATCCGGGCTGTTCATGCGCATGCTCCTTCCTGTCGGGTCCCGACCCGACGCTATCACCGTGCTACATGCGGGTCCATACAGCGGCGGCGCCTTTTCGACGGCAGCACGGTTACCCTGTCGGGGTCTCTCGCATCCATTGATTCCATGTCCATCGTCCTAACCGAGTTCGCCCGCCCGCGCCTGTTTCCGCGCACGCCGCGTGCCAACACCATCCAGGATTGCAGTGCCGAGCAGTTCGTCCAGCATCTCAACACGCACGAACCGCTGAAGGTGCTGGATGGCTATGCACCGTTCTGCAAGCTGTTCGTGTATGAGAACTGGACCAGCACACGCTGCCTCACGGTCCCGATCACCGACGCCAACCGCCACCTGCTGCGCAGCGGCTATGAGGCGCGCAACCGCGAGGAACTGCCGGTGCTGGTGCGCTGGTTCGAAGGCGTGGAATCGCCGGTGGCGAACTATCTGGTGGTGATCCTGTACAGCGCCGGGCAGCTGGCCAGGGAAGGCTCGCCGATCGATGCGGACTGGGGCATCGTTGGCTGCATCTACACCGCCGAGCCGGAAGAGATCCCGATGGCGCCGATCACCATGATGCGCAACGCGCTGGGTGTGGATGAGGGCGGCTCCGGCGTGCCGCTTGACCGCGAGGCCTATCGTCGCGCCGTGGCGTTCTGGGAGACCAACGCCAACTGGCGGCCATGACGCGCGGCGAAGCGTGATGGGTGACCGGCGAAGGGGGGTGAGTGACGACCAACGGTCGTCGCCCACCAGGGTCACCCACCAGGGCGCGGGTTTCAGGGACAGCGCGCGCTGCTGATCGGAGCGAAGGCCGCACGGGTCAGCCGCGCGAGGTCCACAGGCGACAGTTCCACCTCCAGTCCGCGACGTCCGGCACTGACGTGCAGCGTCGCCAGCGCCTGCGCGCTGTCATCGATGAAGGTACGCAGGCGCTTCTTCTGTGCCAGCGGACTGATGCCACCGACCAGGTAGCCGGTGGCGCGCTGGGCAGCGTCCACGTCGGCCATCCCGCATTTCCGGCAGCCCGCCGCGTGTGCCAGTGCCTTCAGATCGAGCTGGCCGGCCACCGGCACGACGGCCACCAGCAATTCATGGGTGTCGGTGCTGGCCAGCAGGGTCTTGAATACCTGCGCCGGGTCGAGCCCGAGCTTGTCCACGGCTTCGCCACCGTACGATCCAGCGTGCGCGTCATGTGCGTAGCTGCGTACGGCATGGGCGATCTTCTCGCGCTTGAGCAGGCTGATGGCTGGAGTCATGCGCTTGCCACGGTAGAGAAAAAAGGGGGGCGATCCGCCAAGCCGGGGATCAGCCCTGGCCTTTCTGCGGAAGCCGAAAATCCTCCAGCCGTATGAAGTATCTGCTGTGGCTGCGCCGAAGTTCGTCTTCATCCTTGGCTTGGAGAACGACGAATTCGTCGCCATCGTCTTTTCCAAGAAGAGAGATTTCAAGGTCAAGCTTCTTCCGGGAGGCTGCCTTCCGATCTTCGAATGCATCCAGCGTGACCAACGTGCTGGAATGTCTGTTGTAGTGAACCAGATAGAACACACCTCACCTCCTCAAGATTGCTTCAAGCGCCTGCCAATACGTCTGGCTGTCCCATCAAAATCCTTGGCAAGCATCCTGCGGCGGGTATTGAGTACCTTCCAGTCCCCCTTGGGGACATGGGATCCAAATGCGTTGATGCGACCGGTGACGAAGCCCAGTTGTTCGCTGACGGAATCCAGGTGGGCCAGGTCATCTGAAAGTGCGGTCAATGCCTGGACAACGCCTTCGTTGCCGTGCCCATACTTGATTTCCTGACCGTATCGATCGGCAAGCTTCTCCGATCTGTTGGCCCAGAAATGTTGGAGCTGGGTGCGAATCTGGATCTCGACCGTCCGGTCCTGGTGTTGGACGAGAACATGAATCGCCCGATATCCGTGAGCAGGCATTGAGCGCTTGTCATGGACCTTCGCGCCGGGGAACCAGAACTGAATCTGTTCAACGATCTGGTTCTGATGCGTAAGCGAAACTGCGATGACCCTGCAGCCTGCGATGTCCTGGATCTGTGGGAGACGAATACTGCCTCGTTTCAGCTTCTCGACGATGGAGATCGTGGACTTGAAGCGGCCCGAAACCTTGAGGCCCATATTCTCTGTGAGAATTGACGCCACGTGCTCATACGCCGGCGCGAACTCGGATCTATATTGCTCCAGTTCCGTCAATATTCCAGCATCTTCCTTGCCGTCCTTCAACAGCTCTCCGATACGAGTAACGCGACTGTTGCTCAGCAAGACTCAGTCCTCGTGCGGGAAGAAGGAGCTGGCATAGGCCAGCTCCTTCGTTGTACCACTCAGTAGCGGTAATGATCCGGCTTGAACGGACCTTCCACCGGCACGCCGATGTAGTCGGCCTGTTCCTGGCTCAGCGTGGTCAGCTTCACGCCGATCTTCTCCAGGTGCAGGCGTGCTACTTCCTCGTCCAGTTTCTTCGGCAGCAGGTAGACCTTCTTCTCGTAGGTGTCCTTGTTGGCCCACAGGTCGATCTGCGCCAGGGTCTGGTTGGCGAACGAATTGGACATCACGAAGCTCGGGTGGCCGGTGGCGCAACCCAGGTTCACCAGGCGGCCGTCGGCCAGCAGGAAGATCGCATTGCCGTTGGCAAACACGTACTTGTCCACCTGCGGCTTGATGTTGATCTTCTGCACGCCGTCCAGCGCATTGAGCGCATCCACCTGGATCTCGTTGTCGAAGTGACCGATGTTGCAGACGATGGCCTGGTCCTTCATCGCGCTCAGGTGCTCGATGCGGATGATGTCCTTGTTGCCGGTGGTGGTGACGTAGATGTCGCCACGGCCCAGGGTGGACTCGATGGTGTTGACTTCATAGCCTTCCATCGCCGCCTGCAGCGCGCAGATCGGGTCGATCTCGGTGACCACCACGCGCGCACCGTAGGCACGCAGCGAGGCGGCACAGCCCTTGCCGACGTCGCCGTAGCCGCAGACCACCGCGACCTTGCCGGCCAGCATCACGTCCATCGCGCGCTTGAGGCCATCGGCCAGCGACTC